>JAAUXU010025269.1_pt1 | contig 23155 bp, 30 predicted proteins | sample 7278151 | NCBI WGS metagenome assembly JAAUXU01 (sample SAMN14350113, study PRJNA611818) | marine sediment metagenome | isolation source: surface marine sediment (1.8m) | place: French Polynesia: Moorea | collected 2018-08 | reverse complement strand
TCTCTTCTGGTGGTGAGAAGAACCTGGCTAACCCATTGCCCTAATCACTTTCAGCCGACCATGTTAAAAGCACTTTAAAATGAGTTATGAAGTAATGTTTTGGAAATGAAACTTCCTCTTAGTGTTTGTCGTGAGAAATTTCTCGTCTCAAGATTCTCGCTATGTTTGTCTCTTCTTGAGTCTCGACGAGACAAAATGAATATCTCGGATTGTCGAGACATCATTTTTGTCCTTCTCCCATTAGTCTATGCATGATGACTCAATGCAATCAAGGACAATCACGGCTCCTTATTTACATCAAGACTTCAATGAAGCTGTAAGCGGGGAGGAGGAAGGAGGAGAATCAAACAGTCAGACAAATAAAAATTCTGTATAATACTTACATTATGTAGCGTATTTTTCTCGATTTTGTCTCGTCTCGACTTCTCGAGAATGACATCGTCCTGTCTCGATTCTCGACCTCGAGAAAAAGTTCTTGTCTCGACAAACACTACTTCCTATGAGTTAAGTAGAACATCTCCACTTGCTGCTTGAGTTGATCCTGCTGCAGTAGTGCACACATGCCAGAGGCAGCTCCAGGTAGGACGCTACTTCTTGCGCACCTGGTATGCAGTGTCAAATGTACGTCAAGTAACAAGAATCCCGGTGTTCGCACAGTTTTCGCCTTTTTTTTATTTTTTTTTCAATTTTTTTGTTTCTTCCAAAACACTTCATACCTCTTTCTGCCCAATTTACCCAAAACAAAATTATGCAATTACCTACCACCACCTGTGCACTCTATAATTAAGAGTTACCCCTGCGATGGAAGAAAGGAATGTGTAGTACACGTTCAAGACGACAATTTGAGCCTCAAACGACCTCATAGAGGTGACGAGATCTCATCTGCCCCTGTAAGTTCAAGGGGTGACTTTTTTGGTTGGAGGCCTCCGAGGCCTCCAATTTCGAGGGCGTGAGCACAACAGATAGCACCCAAGTTTGACTTCTCCTAGAACTGCCGACCATCCTATAATGGTACTGGAAACATGAATTGAGAAGCCCCCATATATTTTCTGGAGGTCTAATGGCAGGTTTCTGGGCAATTCCCGGTTTTGGTCTTGGGCTGCTGCTGAGACTTCACGTTTTGGCCTTTTTCACGGGGTGAGACTTAGCCTTGGATTTGTCCATGGACGCAGTGAAAATCCAAAAAAAAAGTTTTTTCGAATTCTAATGGGAGTTTCGGCGCCAATTCCAGTCACACAGACACTCACTCTGCTATATTTCTATATATAGTTTATTAATTTTTCATGGATCTCAACCATCCTCGTCTATAATTCAGTTGAGTTGAGCCGGAGTCCATCAGTCGCGGCCAGAAACTCTGTGTCAGAGTTAGACAGAGACCAGAGCACTCCTTCAATAGTGAAGATAAACGGACAACGATGGCGAGGATGTGGGAGATGGCGTTTCTTAGACAGCTGATTGACAGCGTCTGTTATCCTATAAATTCCATATTACGTATACAAACTATAATGCTGGTCCCCAGTGACAGCTCACGAGTGCAGTGCTCAATAGTCCATCCAGGTGTTTTATTCGGTTGAAGCAAAAGGTTTGGCCTGTGTATGGGTGAGCTATGGATACAAGACCGGATCTTATTTACGGCACCATAGGGTGAATGACAGACATTGTACGCAAGCCGATAAACACCGTTGAGCTTCTCGTGTTCCTCCTCAGTTTCGTTCATCTCTCAGCGGCCACTTCTTCGAGCTTCGCAATCAGTATTAAGTGTCATAATGCAGGCAGAGTAAAGGACGAGCATTATTCGGAAATTTTGTCAGGTACAACATCGATGACAGAGTCCTCAGCAGAAAAGTGCTTGTTCATGAAAGCAGGCTTAAAACAAATCAATATGTTGCACAAGCGCTACTTTAATGAAATGGACAAGGTTGCAAGATGAGAAGGTGAACCACTTGGTCTGCAGAAGTTTTTTGTACTGATCAAGTTCCAGGCTTATGTAGCTCTCTAATGAGAGGTTGGGATCCCCAAATGAATCAGTTGCACAGGCCTTTTAAAACCACCATCAATGATCGATTTTTTAGTAGATGACTCAAGGAAAGTTCACTTGACTGCATCGCTCGTTTGCACTCATTTTCTTTTAATATGAATTGTAATGTATTTATTTTCTGCGTATAAAATAAACGGTCGCACGGGTCCCACCTCAGCCTCACGTAGTGCCTTTAAAAGTGCCTTACATTGAGTCATAAAGTTACGGTTTGGAAGTGGACCTTCTCTCGAGCTCAGCACATGGGCTGGCTACCTTTGTTCATGGTGCTTTGGAGACCAAACTACGCACTTTGTTGCTATCAGATTCACATAAAGGAGCGATCGTAGATCTAGGCCAAATAATGCTCACCCTGTACAATATTGCATATTCTTGTACACAAATTTGTGATACTCACCAAACTGAAATAATAACTTTTTAACGAGCGTAGATGGCATCTGTTTATATATTCCCACCGAAGGTTAGTGACGTGAACAGAGAGTAAACTCAACAGCAATATTGATAAAAGTTAGGTGCGCACTCATGTTCATGGTGAATGATTGCTTACCGTACTTCTGAAATACGTATATCTCTGCCACTACAATATAATACTAGAGATAGTTGCGTAGTTTATGCTATGGTGAACTTTACACGATACCGAGAAGAGATGCAACTACACAACTTAGAAACAGCAACACGAAGCGACCGGAAGGGTCAAGAAATTCTCCCGTAAACCGTAAAATGTCAAGATTGGATGTCAAAATCTATTCTCAAAAGAACCCGAATCTAAGTCGGTGCCTGTTGTCGAGGCTGCTGGAGAGTGAGTTCAGCATGCTGATGAGGTCAGCAGGGGAAACCTCCTCCACCTGAGAAAGAATTGGATTAGGAGTCGCTGTGTATCCATGACTTTCTACGAGTTCTGTACGTATGTTATGCACGGAAATCGCATGGGCTGACATAGCTGACCGTTGTGTCTTTCGTCCGAGGTACAGCGTGAACTTTTCAGATTGCCGTCTCAATTCAAGCAACATAGGTGAATGGCGAATATCGCTAGTCCACCCTGTACCTTGGTGCGCTCTCATGCACAGGGTGGACTACGAAGTGTTGCCACCCGCCCGCGTTGTTTTCCACTTTCAATATTAACTATAAATGTGTAGTCCACTGTAGTCCACGTTGTAATTACTCGTACCTCTTCTCCTTCGCCTCCTTCTTCATCGGCATCGTTGTAGTTGTTTTTGGCGTTGGTGGTAGCAGCGATGACGGCGTCGTCGACGGCCGGCAGAGAGGGCATGGCTTGGAAAGGCCTCACTCTAGACCCGCGCTCCTCTGGAAGTAATACGAGGTTGCGTGAACGCAAAATCAGCAGTCGCTCTTTCATGAAGAGCGTTCAAGGTCGAGGTGTCTGCTGCGTAGCTTTCTGCCCATGCACTTCTGGGCCGGGCAGCAATTTTTCTGGCAAGAAAGGTAAGGCTAGACCCAAATAACCTTGTGTTCTCTTAGAGTTATTTAGTATCATTGTCTCTGCATTGCACTGCAGTTACATAAGGTCACACCACAGCAGCTGACTGACGCTGGCCTCTGTGTGTGCGGCCTCTCCTGCGCTTCTACTGCCTCGTATTCTCGCATCGATCGCATCATAGGAGGAACAACAATGTAGTGAACAAATCCCCTGCAGCAGAAAGTGAAGCGAAGTCAAGGGGTGAACTGACCAGGAGCAATGTTCGAGTACCGATTGTCGTAAGCAGACGTTGAAGCTCACTGCACGGCCAAAGTAGTGGATGCGCACAAAGATCAGGCCAGCCGGAGCACCATGAACTCTGCCGCCACCGAGTGCCGCCACGTGCTGACTCTCAACGCCAGCGAGCGGTGCGCCTTTGTGCAAGAGAACGCCGACTGTCTCGACGTCGGGGGCTTCGTGGAGTACACCCAGCTCTACTTCTGCCACTTTGTCAACCACGAGTGGGCTGCAGTGGCGCTCATGCTGGGATGGCTGGTGTTTCTCTTCGCGGCCTTGGCCACGGCAGCTGAAGACTTCTTCTGCCCCAACCTGGCCGCCATCTCCCGGAGCCTGAGGTACGGCATTTCAGTGATGAGCTGCACTACACTCAATGCAGACATGTACATACAACACAGTACATTCACAGAGTGGTGAACTCTTCTGTGGAATGACTAATATGATGAAGTATGCAAATAGGAATCATCAGAAGGAAAGACAGGTGTTAAGAGTCATCCTGACAGGGGAATCTCATTGGTTGTTAATTCACTTTAGCCTGTCCGACAACATTGCTGGCGTAACCCTCCTCGCCTTCGGCAACGGCGCCCCTGACATCTTCTCCTCCATGGCTGGCGTCTCTCAGAAGCGACCAGGTAAGACTTCGTTGCCTTGAAAGATGCAGTAAGACACATCTAACAGCTTGAACCCAACAATCCCAGAGTCTTCGAAACTCTGAGCCAAGAACGTGTAAGGTTTTTGTTCCAGAGCTTGTCATGGGAGAACTGTTCGGCGCCACCCTGTTCCTCTCCACCGGGGTCACTGGGATGGTTTGCCTCGTTGGACCCTTCAAAATCATGGAGAGGCCGTTCTTGCGAGATATCGTCTTCTTGCTTGCCGCCGGATATTGGGCGTTCTACATCTTTTACAGGTGACACTACTGAAACTCGCTGTGTGTTGTATCCATCAGTGTCATGCTGCACGCGGCATCTTCCTTAACTAATGTTAGCTGATACAAAGTCATCCCTACGTCTTCGCTGTTTTCTCAAGCAGTTTCTATATTGGTGCCTTCATTTTTTTTTCAGAGAAGAAGTATTTCTCTATGATGCCGTTGGGTTCCTCGCGCTGTATGTGGTCTACATCCTTGTGGTGTTGATCGGACGATACATTAATCAAAAGCTGAGAGCGTCTCGCCGAGCTGCAGCACTTCTCAACAATGTCGAAAGTGACTCCACAGACGACGAAATAGAGAACGAGCCCCTAAACATCTTCGTCCCTGCCCCGCGGTTGTCCCCTGCGAGGCCACGTACGGATGAGGACGAAGAAAACGAAGCAAACGAGGCCGCCGAAGAAAATGAAGAAAGCATCCGAACGGCACCGCATCTGGTTGAAGAACAGACGCTGGACAACCTTACGCCACCCGCATATGAGGAGCCAAGTGTCAGCGAACCATGGTCATTGTGTTTCAGTCGACTAAATCCGCTGAGGTCGTTCAAGGAACGCTCGAGGGTGAGCAAGATTCTGGCGCTTGTGCGTGCGCCTGCGATGCTGGCGCTGACGCTGACCGTGCCTGTCGTGGACGCCGAGCGGTCACCGGCAAATGGTTGGTGCAGGCGTCTTCACGCTACCCAGCTCCTCTTGGCCCCAGCATTCGTGGTGAGCGCCACGGGAAATGCCAGGACCGACCTCACGCCCTGGGGAGTGGATCTGTGGCAGATCTCAGTAGCGGCTGGATTGGTCTTGTCCCTGGCGTTTCTATGCATCGCCCCAGAAATCAACTTTCGTCAACGGACTCTCTTGGATCGGCCGCCATGTTTTCAGCCCATGATGGCCTATGTGGGTTTCGCCATCGCCGTCTGCTGGATCTACTTGGCGGCGAATGAGGTGGTCTCCTTGCTCAAGACCCTGGGGGTCATCAGCGGCGTATCCGACGCCGCCCTGGGCCTCACTCTGCTGGCGTGGGGCAATTCTGCTGGAGACCTCGCCGCCGACGTGGCGGTGGGGCGAAAGGGCATGCCTCGCATGGGTTTCTCCGCTTGTCTAGGTGGACCTCTCTTCAACCTCCTGCTGGGAGTTGGTCTATCCTTTACTCTAGCGCTGTTGGGAAACAACGTACAGTGGTTGGTGGTCAAGCGGAACGTCACTGTTATGGCGCTTTGCGCCGCGGTGGCGGTGGCGCTAGTGACGCTGCTATTGGTGATACCACTTTCAGGCTTCAGAGCAACAAGAGCTCATGGGGTCTTTCTACTAGGTGTCTACTCGGTTCTTTTGGCCTCAGTATTGACCGTAGAATTTTTGCCGAACTATGTTTAAAGGGGACGACGATATTTATTATGTGTAATTGGTAAAGTACCTGAATACTACGCGATATTTTAGCTTAGCTACCAATCAGATCTGGTAGCAAATCTACGAGGACGGTCGAACTTCGATTTAGTCATCTCCAGTTTAGGAAAAAAAAACCCACTTCAATTTACGAAAGTTTTGACTGCTTAATAAACTTTTACTTCATAAAAGCCTTGAGGTAGTCAGATTTGAGAGATTTTGAACTTCACTCCAGGCAACTTCAGTTCTGCTGCTGTGTGTATAAGGTTAATTCTCTCACTGTTTGCGTGGGAGGTATTCGGCATCTCACTAAATTTAAATGTTTGGTTCTGCATTGTTTATTCGATTGTGTTCCAATTTGTTCCCAAAATGGAAAAAAAACAACTGCAAAAAGTGATGCAAAAAATCCCTCACCCTCATGTCAAGCTGGTTTCAGAGGTAAAGAAGTAGAGCAGAGCAGGATAACCAATTTCTCCTTGCAACCTGATGATACCAGTCAAACCACACTGTTTGTGGGTTGCAAAGGCCAACTTCATTTTGGTCAAGTACTTCATCTTTGTCAACTTTCTGTTGCTGACAGCTGACTTGACTAAATCGAAATTCGACTACATGCACTGTTCAACACCACATTTAGGATATTTTTAATTGTCAGAAGTTTCCTTGAACGTGCAGCTCTGGTGGACGAAATTCGCCAATCTTTGTCATGCAGCAGACACCATCGCCTCCTGTAATTTATCCCATATTTTTGTGATCGATTGCTGACTGCTTTAGCACATGCTGAACTCGTACAAAATACAAGAGTGTCCCCTCCCCCCTTAAAAAAAGTCACCGCGTTCTACTTAAGGGTGTATCACTCCAGCTCATGTAGCCTTATGGGATCATAAGATGCGACTAGCGGGCAAAAGCCCGGTTGCACACAGGGTGAGTGGAAGTTAAGTAAAATGCATTTCAGTCTTTTCACGACCATTGCGCCCCTGGATGGACCCCGACTGGCAACGAGAGGATGGTTCAGACACTTATGCTGGCTGTCAATAATAAAAATGTGGACTTTTTGCTGCCATCTCCATGTTTATTGCTGACAGTATCTCTGCAGTCGATGTCATAGGCGCCGCTTATCTCATACACATTGAGGGCATTGCCGGGAATCAGGCCAATGACAGACATGGCGGTGACTCGTCGACACTTTAGCACGGTAGGCCAGACCTTCCCCAGGTCCCTTATGCTGCACGCGTTCAGCAAGCACCAGGCTCATTTGTGCAGCAGAGTTTTAGCTCCAGGGCTACCCACACTGTACTTTTATCCAATGTATCATGCTTGTTGCTCTTCACAGCCGGGCTGAAATTGTGCGTATCGGCCTCGTTTATGCTAATGCTGTGGGAACCGCCAACTCGTCCAATTGGCTTCCGGCAATACGTTGGTGAATAGAGAAGGGAAAGAAAAGAGCAAAGAGACTCACCAACGAAGCTTCTTGAATGCGCGTAGCCCAGCGGCGGCTGCGGCACCAACTGAAAGGGCAGAGTCCTGCGCGTCTGGAGTCGAATGGGGCGTCCGGGATAGCTGAAATGACGCCAAAGTTAGGCTTGGGCTGACTGACATTGCCAAGCGATGGATCAGTACTGCAGGACCTGCGACATTGGTCCAGCACCACACACCAGGCATATTACTTTCAGTTTTGAAGACAAAATTCGCTGTAGCATTCGTATGAGGTCTCTACTTGGGTGGGAAGAAGTTGACTCTTGGCACAGTAGTGCACGTCTTGTCAAGGCAGTTAACGTATCGAGCTTCGACGAGAAGCGAAATAAAACGCACCCTGTACAAGCTACTGTAGCCGACTGTACCAGCATTGTTTGACAGCCTCGACTGAATTTACAATCTTGACAGTCTTTTGAAAGAGCCACGTTGATAGCGATCTGCGACTCCACGCAATTATGCATGCATGTCCGTCGGTGATTGAGATAGTGAGACGTGAGAGGATATAGACTCGGATGTAAAGGGTGAAAAAAAGGCTTTGTTCAAAGAAACTTCTCTTGGTGATTGCTGAGTCTGTCAATACAACGGCTCTCGCCTTCCAAACCGAAGTTCATCAGCGGACGATGCGGGTGTAGCATACGTATGTGGCAGTCATGGTCGTTGAACCCGCGGAACTTTTGTATAGGATATTTCACATGATGTAGACCCCCTCCACGAACAACCAACCACCCCGAGGAGATGGAATGGCAAGATGCTGATTCCTTGCCTGCCAGTACCAAGTAGGGTTCGTCAAGCCAAGCACTTGCCTGGGCTGCCTGAAGTTGGAGAGCGATCCCGTGGATGACCTCCTCAGGGGATGTGAGAATTCGAGGCTGCGGCGAAGTCTCACCGGGTGAGAATTTGCTGATTCTGGTAATATTCAGAAAACAAACATTGAACGGACAAGTTGACAGAATTGTTTCACTTCGAACATGACTTTCACCAGCCATCATGGGGAACTTTCACGCTTGACACCAGATAAGAATCAGTCGCCACACGATCAAAGTCCCGAGAATTGGCAGCTCTTTGAACATCACTCACTCATGCATACATGATGTACAGTGTGCTTCACATGTCTTTGAGAGTGCAGCAAGTCGAGATCAATGCTATCTATCCCTCAATTGCAGCCCCTTTTTTGACTCGCCCGGTGGTTTTTTTGTTCCGGATCCCCGCACTTACCCAGTTCAATGGGGAGAGCAGAGACGGTGGCAAAGAAGACATGGAGGCAGCAGAACAGGACTATGGGGCTCGTGACCGTCACCATCATAGTAGCCAAGATTGGTTTCACTCTGATCTTGATCGACGACGATTCTTGTATGCGTCCTTGTGGAAGGTACAACGTGACTGCCCGTCGGAGAGAAGCAGTGAGGAGGCCTTTATAGGCTTCTGGAAAGCGCTTCTACGACGCTTCCTCTCTCAGTTGATTTCCCTCACTTCAAGAGAAAAAAGAAGCACTCTACTTACGTGCTACAAGTCATGTGAGTAAAACAAGGCCTGATGCCTCTTGCTCATATCTGTAAGACCTCTTCTGACACTACTGTCTTCCTCATGCCTCAGGTCATCACTGCAACGTTGATCTGTGGACGCATTGCGGCTTCACCATCCCATTTTGTCTGGTCTTGTCACTTGCAGGACGTTATTTTTGGCTCAAGGTGTGGGTAGAGGATGCAGCAACCGAGAAGATATGAGTATCATGCGTACCTGCTGCACCATTATGAGGTGTCAACGCGTAATTTTGATCAAATGACCCAGGCTTGGTGCTGAAGATGTCTGGTGGGGTGCACCACTCGAAGTACGTACGTACGTACAGCTTCAGTCGGTGTTGGAAATGCCAAATTCATGCACGTATATGGACTGGGTGGAAGAGGAGCTGCGAAACCACCTAAAGACGAGTTTGACGTCATCAAGGTCCACGTGGAAGCCAAACGGTAGACCCAAGATACTTCTGAAGTGCACGCGGTTCCCCTACCTATGAAGGCGACTTGGCCACTCAGTCATCTTGATAGTATGCAAGAATTAGCTTCCCTTGGAAAGCGATGTGTGCCACAGCACCATCGTCTGAACATCGTATGAAAAGAAGTTGACGACAGTGGGAAGTAATTTTTGTGCACTATCGGACTACTCAAAGCATTTTTGGGTGAAAGTTGCGTGTACGTCTGGCAGAAGTGAAAAACGATAGCAATTCAGCAATGAAATGCACGCTACTTCAATCAAATGGAGGAGGTTGCAAGATAAGGAGGTTGCATCGGTTGCTCCGCCCAAGGCTTTTGTACTGATCAATTTAAAGGCTTATGTAGCTCTCAAATGAGAAGCTGATCGCCCAAAAATGAAGTGTAGACCTTTAAAAATCACTTTGAATCCAAATTTGTAGGGTAAATAACTCAAGAAAGTTCATATGAGTAAAGTCTTGAATCACTACTTTTACCAGCACTTGTCTGCGGTGCCTTTAACTGCATGTCCAAGCAATAAGACGACTGTGCCAATATTTCCCTAATCAGCTTCAGTCGGTCAGTTTGAAAGTGCTCAAAACTGACTTCAACAGTCAGACAAAGGGCCCCCACTTCCTGCCCGTGCTTTTCCTGATGAAGTTGTTCATGTCTATTTTGTTGCCAGCATCGCTCGAGTAGAGAGCGCGGAACTGAAGCTAATTCTAGAGCATCCTTTGTACTCGTGTGCGCCCGTGCACTTGAATCTTTTTTTTCGCACTCATGCTGATCCTTTGTTCTTGTGCGGCCAAATTGATCTTCTTGGTGTAAAGGAGTTTTAGTCAAAAGTTCGGCAGATTGAAAAAAGTCAAGTTTCTCCACATGCAATTCGGCGGCAATGTCTGATCAAATCTTTTTCGCAAACACCGGTTCCACGTGCCTCAGAGAGGCTAAATTGGGAATGACTAGAAAAAAGGAATGGAATTTGACCTAACCTGCATACACGTCAACGACACTACAAACTATGGTACCAGTGGTGCAAACCCACGCTGTGTGAATGGCAAAGCCATATGATCTTCGCACCTTTACACAAGCTGGTATTGCAATATGTCTCACCTCACCTTGAAAAATAACCTCTGTGGGCACACGCCTCTTTTAGACACACAAAATGTCGTATTTTTTCCTCTTACATTGAGTATTACGTGGCTTCCAAGAAATCCACGCACTTGGGAGTTGAAAAAATCTTTTTTTACCAAGACTTTACAAGGCTTTCACGATGTGCTTAAGACGAACAAGGTGTCCAAAAAGTCTCGTCACAAGAACTCTGAGAATCTATTGAATGGGGATGCCCATGTAACAGGCGCAAACTTGGAGGAAAGAGGTAACGTCTCCTTAAATAAAAATGGATTTAATGTTGGATCAAGGCCTCGTCCAATAGTAGAAAACTCCTGTACAGAGAGAAATGACTACCTCGATTGTGAACTTGGGCAAACATCTCGCGTAGTCACGCACTAGCATGTGGCTTTGTTCATAATTGTCCAACAAATGGTGTAAGTGTCCATATGCAGGATTGAATTAATGTTACCCCCTCTCCCCTCCCTTCATCCCTGTCAGAGGGGCAGATGTTTAACAGTGCTCGCAATAATGTGCACCTATTTTATCAGGCTTAGTTTTACTCTGCCTTACAATGGAACTCGGATAAACGGGTCCCTGGCAAGGGAACAACATTCGTTTTCGGAATGCAGTCATGCATTGGCACTAGAAAAGGGACAAGAAGGCAGAACCTCGTGCTCACCAAGATGACAGAGAGCACGTGTTGGGTCAATTGTCTCCAGTCAAACATAAGTCCTGTTTTTCTGTCCTGAATAATATCCATCTTGATACCAAAGACGTCATCTCACATTACTTCATCATTTGGTCGGAGGACTCCCAACTTAGTGGGACATCATACCGACTCCCGAGTGCGTCCCGTTAAACCCAGGAGGTTCGCTGTAGTAGAGTAGTGTTTCGTCGTTTTGTGGTGAGTTATTCAAAATTTGTTGAAATAGCGAAAACAAATTCTATATCAAATAGAGTCAACATAAAGGGTGTCACAGCGAAAATGTCAGTGAGTCTCTCGATCTCTGGCCACACCTTGGTGGTGAAGTCTCCTAAACTCAGCCAGAGTCAAATTATTCGAGTCATTTTCTTCCTCGAACGCTTTGACTCTCGGGCCGAGTTTAAGAGACGCCATCGCCAAGATGTGGCCAGAGAGTGAGCGACTCAGTCATATTTTTGCAGTTACACCCTTTAACACTCAATCACTGATTGTCCAACGGTATCTCGTAGCGACCTTTCTTCACCTTAAGAAGGATGACCTATTATTACCTCCTCAGACTACCCCTATAAAACTAAGCATAAGTAGGCAGTATGTGACTGTGGCATTAAAATGTTACACCAGAGTGTCAGTTTAAAGCACCCACATGATTACGTTATACAGGTGCATGTGCATACTGTGTACACCATCTACACATCGTGCATATACCTTGGACACACTTATACTATGAGGAGGGTGGGTCAAAATGCGTCAAGTAACTCCTATGACCAATCCTAGGCTGCTAAATCTGATGCGAGCACATGAATTTGTCAAAGATGTCTTACAAGATGTGCCTCTAACAGCCCATGTTGGAGCTTCTCTCTGAGCAAAGAATGGAGTGTGCACTCTTTTTTGCTGGGCATGACAAGCAAGCACTTGCTCAAGAATTGCCTCAGTTGTTTGCCTGCTATTGTCAACTTTTCTTAATTGTGCTCCAGATCTTCTGTGGTCTCGTCGCCTGTGGTCTTCTGCGGCCTCGAATCACGTCGAGGCTCACAGTGACCAGACCATCAACAAGCACTGGCTGCATGTTTCAAGTGCAAAATATTTTTACTCAGCCTTGAGACAGTACTCCCGTGGTAAGCGTAAGTCAAACCCTTCCCCCAACAACACGTCTAGGCTTTCTTCAGACACCTCGCTATCCTTCTCCGATACCAGCCTTATTCCCTTGCTTTGCACGTCCACTGCTCTACGCAGTAAGCTGGATGAAACACAGTACTGTACACGAGTTTAATAATACGTACATGGGGTATGCAGTACGTGGATGGAAATAGGGGGTGGGCCGAGAAGATAAATAGCGACAGTTGGGCAAATAGCCATTTAATGTCGGGATAGGTTTCCTAAGCAAAGAAAGGCGAGTGAGAAGCTGAGAGCAGCTAAAAATGGTTGCAAGGAAGTGCATTTGCACTTTGCAGCACTGTACAGTTAAGCAGCAGTGCTATTTTTTTTGCTCTATTCCGCCCAAAGCTTGAACGCAGTCACTGCCCAGGTCCACATCTCTGCTGTGCTGGAAAAGATTTCGGCCCAGTAACCTTACCAACTGTGCAGTGCGTAGCTTGTACAGAGTGAGCAGCATTTGGTTCTGTTGCTTTCCGACGGAGATCCTTTCTTAGGGTGCTCATTATTGCTAATTTTGTTTCCTCATGACTTCTCATTTGGTTAGAATTAGCAAACAGCAAAACTTGTGGGCTGACGTCACATGCATCACAAGAAGAACAGGAAAAGTCTCGACAGAACGATAATTTTGCTGCCTACGAACTTTGTCCCCCAGTTGGCAGAAAAGTTGAAGAGTCTCAATTTGACCGTACGATTACGTTCGACGGAAAGTTTGGTTAAGTCCAGACTTTACTGTAATGTGATGAAGCCTGAGACTTGTGACCCAGCGTCAAGAATGGCCTTGTCGTTTCACGGAGATTGCACGTGGCAGAAAATAGAAATAGGATCATCCCGACTCTATTGCCAGAGTCACTTTTTTCGAAGTTCGGAGATAAAGGTAGCAATAGCAACAGCAGTTCTGAAAGCTTTGTCAGTGCCGTCCGTCATGGCCACTGCGCAGTGGCAGACAGCGCAACGAGCGTCATCGTCGAGCCTCCTGCAGAGAGTCCAGAAGGAGCTCCAAAATACGTCACTCACACTCATGAGGAGGAGAGAGACGAATAACGATCCCTGATTAGGCGTGATTGTGAGAGGCTTCAAAAGCTTTCTACCACTGAAGTCTGAGAAGCTCGTGTACACGATGAAGCCTTCGCTCGATGTCAAAAAAGTTACTTTGACTGGAAATGATGACTGGAGAATACTTAACTCGTGCAAAAGCACTACTTTAACTGCATGAATGGAACTTTGCCACGAAATCCCCCCAGGTCTGATTAGATGAATATGGATGGCTGGACAGTTATTTTTCTTAACAAAACGGTTTCGTTAGTTCTTCATGTGGGATGGAGAATCATTATTTTTATCAAAGAGCGTTCCCTCGTAGCTCCTTGTGTGCTTCTACTGCGTACAGAGTGCGTCAGCATTAGCGTCACTCAGTATGCACCATTTCTCTCTCCACAGATTCAGTGGTTTGAAGAAGCAATGTCGTGTCTGAGAAAACGGCCAACAATTTTTTGCGTCTCAACACAATCTCGTCCCATTTTACCTACTGAGAGATAAACGCCGTGAGAAGATGGAAGTCTTGGATCCGACCTGCTTGCAACCTGGTAACGTTGCTGGCTCGCAACATCTGTATGTATCAGTACAGTGCGACGCTGCCCCAGGAGAGGACGCACGTTAGGTGAGCACTAATCTGATTAAGCAAGGTGGCACGGACGTTCACCTAGAAAGACATTGCGATACGAAGAGGTACCCATAGAAGTTCGTTCTATCGAGGTTGTGTGACCCATTTCGAGGTCCGCCGGATTAAACTAATGACAATTACAGTAAACGCTGCTGATGTTTGTGCGTGTGTGTGTCTTGACAGCCAATTTTGGTCGCAAGTCTCGAGTTTGTTGAGTTGACTGGACCAAAAGACACGACAAACCTATCCGGACAACATAGGCAGCGAGGTAGCCCAGCCTCCTGCTCTGGGATCCTATAGGTATTTTCAAAAAACCTCCATGTCCACCCCGCCCCCCTTTTGTCGCTTTGCCTTCTTCCACACAGCTGCACAGTTGAGACCCAACAAAGTGATCTCATCTACCTGCACGAGGCACCTTATGCTTCGTATAACATACCTTTCACGTGCAATGCTGGCCGTATAAGTCGAGCAGGTTAAGTCAGACGCTGTTTATATGTGCCCAATGGCTGGGGACAGAATTTCACAAAATAGAAGCTGCTGATTAGGTTAGACAATTTGTTAAGTTGGACAAAGCATGAGACCTTTTGATTGACCTTTCAACACGCCATAGTTCTCATGAAACACCCTAATTTGCACTCCACTAGGAAAAATTTGCAACTTTTCGCACACATTTGACCAGGTTTCGATGCCTCTTCCATTTTGGTTCCAGGGGCGGCCGCTCAATATTAAACATCAGTGTAGCACCTGGTACTAAATAAGGTCAATTTATGAGCAGTCTGCTTATACGCCCCATATAAGCAGTTCAGTTCGGTAGCCCAAATTGCCCTGGCCCAAAGGTGTCCGACTTATCCGGCCTGCACTGCATCTCATCGGATGAACAGCACCCCAGCCAGAACTGCCGAGTTCGGTAAGAGTATTCCGCAAAAGCCCTCTCACTTTGTTTAGTCCACGCTACTGCAGTACTTTTCAGTCGTGCTTGTTGCCGGACTTTGCTCAACAACTCTTGCATGTACTCGTCGGAGTTTCTGCTTCACTACTCATTCTTTTCATGACTGGTACAAGTTCTGAAGCACCCTGTGCATAAGAAGGCTGTGCGCGAGTCCCACAAATAATAACTTTATACTTCTCAGTACAGGTTTTCAGGCGTTAACCCTTGAGGAGTTCCTTTACCCATGGTAGAGGTAAGTTCTTCCACACAGGTACGCTCGTGACTTTCTAGCCCTCTACATCTCTTGCGTCAGCGCATGAATCATTGTCGGGCACATTCATAATCCGGTCTTTTTCCGAGAAAACGAAAAAGGTGCTTCTTTCTCTCCACTTCCTTTCCTTCATAGGTGTGTGAGAAACTGTTGAGCTTCGTACACATATAGTGCGTCGACTAAGTGGGGGAGCAATGAACCAGACGAGGTAGAAGCTCTGCTCGATGCGGGCTGCTGAGCGATGCATGCCATCATTGCATGCTATCAACATGCAAGAACGTGCATATGGACTTCGTCGCGTACAGCCGACACTCTTCTCCATGAGTGCATGGTGACAAATGAATACTCTACATGCGTACGTACAGAAGTGCAGCAGGAAGACGGTGAGGAGAATGTAAGAGAGAATGACGGTGTGTCGTGGTTTCTCAGCTTTTTCTCACAATGTTTGCATCAATTATGTACGTCCACCCGAGCAAGTACATGCCTCGCTTCGGATTTTGCGGCTTGAAGGCCTTGAAGACCGGAGGACGGGCTGGGGCTGGTGGCCCGGAGGCTGCCATGCTCCGAGAGCTGAAGAGAGTCTGCCCAAATCGATGTTTGTAGTTTGACGTCACTTTTTTATATTCAGTACTTCATGACTTTTGGGCACAAATCGGGCGCATAAAACTCAGATGCGTGATTGTGACAACTTTATGCCCAAATTATGTCGTACAAGGGTTCTTGCCTTCCCGCTCTCAATCCATAAGAACTGTCAATACACGGACACAGGATGATAAGGCTGTGATAAAGAGCCATATATATCACTCGTACTCCAACACCGTAGCAGGAAGTGCGCTTCGCGGAGCGCAATTGAGGGCGAAATTATTAGTCATGTCATCAAACAAAACCATATACCGTAAAGTCACTTTCAATAGCTGCCGTCAAAAAAATAGTCAATGGCAAAAAAGTCAGCTGGGCCGCTGGGCACAGACCCCAATGTCCGTGAACTGCGAGACCACCACTGACATCTTTAATGAAGCGGAGATTGTGCCAGACACAAATATCAACAGTGCCTTGTTTAGGATGATGTAGGTGGGGATGCTGCAGATAGAAAAAATTAAAAAAATATTTGAAGAAATAAAACTTACCTCGTTCGATCAAGTCTTCATTGCAAAATAATATTCGTCCACCCTTCGAAGATGGACGCATTAAATTTTTAAAAGTCTTGGCTATTTATAGTGGCTTGCCAGTAGTTGACCTAAAACGGAACAGTTATCAATACTGAAAGGACGAAAATTGTTCATACCCCAGCGGTATGGGTCCTAATCACTCAGTCACAGCCAATTTTCAAGTATTTGTAAGCTTGTCCAATGAGACAATCCGTCCAGTCCCCTGAGCAGCAGAAGACCCCCGAAGTGTCCTGTTTTCACCTCAGTTCTTGACTGCACGACAATGGAAGATGCTGACAGAGCTTCATATCCACGGTACTGATGAGCACTTTGCTGAGAGCATATTTGCCCAGGCTGCATTCTGCAGTACAGCGACAGTGTGTTTCTCCTGCCTCCCCAACAACTGGGACGTTCATTGCATGACTGACCAAAACCGTCTGGAACAGCTAATAAACATTTTAAACTTTGCTGCGATGAAGGATGATGAGCTTTCCTCCTTGTAAGAATAATTTTGATTCTCTATGTTTTCAAGTTTTTTTTTTGTAAACAAAACTCATCGACGGGAGTTGGGACAAGTCCGGAGTATCGACGAGGCTCAACCTTGACAATCCGGAGATGTCTCCACTGCAGATCACACTCAGCAGTGGAGGTCGTGATGTTCCGACTGTTGTCATTGTGTTTTGTTTACATGTCAAAGTGTCACCCTCTCGCTCTCTTTTTGCAGCGTCACAGAACCTAGCAACCTCTCAACCCGGACACGGGGTTGTTGAGTGCTGGCACATGGCACCCGAGGGCCTAGCAAGCGACTCCCACTGGAAAAGGTGGACCTGGGGAGCAGGATTCTTACATGAAAATTTCAGGCCTTCTCATCAACATTTACCCCCTGAAAAAGTCAAGGTTCAATCCTCTTTGGCATGCCCCTCTCTTCTGGTGGCCTACTTTTAAGCACTCTCGTACTAAAATGGGCAGTCTTGACATGAAAACTTTGTACTCAACCTTGTGCCCAAGAATCACATCTATATGTTCCACATCCAAATTCCACCTCAACACGTTTCAGTACAGTGTGTGGGGTGATGTCATGCTCGATGCAATTACTACGGCAAGGACTGTATGCACAGTGTGTAGATGGTGTACACAGTATATACATGCACCTGTTTAGCGTAATCACGTGTGTGCTTTACACTGATACTTTGATGTAATATTTTATTGCCACAGTCACATACTGCCTAATTATGCTTAGATTTGCAGGGGTAGTCTGAGGAAGTAATAATAGGTCATCCTTCAGGGCTACTGTTTTAAAGTGAGGAAAAGACATTGCAAGATACTGTTGGGCCAACAGTGATTTACTGTTGTCATTATCAGTGGCTGGATGGCACACACGGCATTTGCCTGCCCCAAAACGTGCTACGGTTTGAAGGGATTGTCCTCAGGGCGGAGCTTTGCTATGAAAAAATGGTCGAAAGGACCAAAGAGGACAAGATGATTGGCGCGGGGAAGGATGCAGGAGTTGTCAGAAGAAAGTTACCACTGTTGAGTTGTGATTGAGAGGGGATCTGACGCATACATTTGATATATGCCGCGCCAGTGGCACTCATGAATGTGCGGCTGTCTCAGCTTGGAATCCAGCTTAAAATCACTCTTCTCCGTGCTCCAGATGTCTTTTTAGCTCTTCTCAGGCGTCACCATATCTGCCAACCGCACCTTTTTCTTGCTTCTCACTCCAGTCGATCAACGTCGAGTGGGCATCCATACGTACACGAAGGGGGAGGGGGGGGGCTCGACTGGACTGAGATGGCCATTTGGGTAAGTGAAAGATGGCACAGTTTTCGCTGCGGCCTCGGTCTTTACGGCAACATCTTTTAGCGCGGCTTTCCTCCTGTGTCTCACGGGAAGCGCTTCAGCCTCACCCGATATCAATAAGGAGTCGCCTTTTATGTTTTATACCGGACTAGCATGATAAAAAATTGAGAGAACTCGAGAATGTAGTGAGATAAGGAATGTTATGAAGTTGTTCCCTGAGACCGACGCACGCATGCGTTAGGGCTTTTAAAAACTTGGCAAATCGAACGAGAAGTTCGCAAGTTTTCGCAGTTGCGATGGATCTGAAGTTTTGGCCTCGGCTTCAGCCAGACCAAGAGGGTCCATATATGACAAATGTAAATACAATTCCAATTGGAGCTGGAGACATGTTAGGTCTGAGCTGCACGACGTGATGATCGGCGGAGCAATTTTAATTCTCATCTCAGAACTTTCACCCAAGTGTTGAGACGCTGGGCCTCGAAATCGGTGTCGGAAGTCAACAATCATGCCAGTATCGAGCTCGAATATTCAAACTTTGTCAGACTCTAACAATGACGTCGAAGCAGCAGCCGCGTTCTTGTCGTGACACTTCGTAATCTTGTCGTACAACTCAACAGGTGATCACTTTTTAATCTCTTCGTTGTTCTTGGCAAAGAAGATTCGTCTTGTTATCACGAGCTATTTGCTCATCGATTATAGTCGTCGCTGATTCGTCATTCGCGCAAGAAGAAGAAAAAAGTGGGTTAAGGAGACCCGATACCAATTGTAGGATTTGAGAAAAGAAAAAAACAAGAGTCGTTTATGCAGTGATGAATGAACTACGACTTATGAGCTGGATCAATTCATACCGTCAAAACGAGTAAGTGCAGTAGATATAATCGATACTGTTAAAAAAAGAACTGTAGGAGACGGGAAGCAAAGGCGTAAGTCACTTTCCGATTCTCAAGATATTAATACGTTAAGTATTCCAAGGCTTGGAGGACAGGGTTGACCAAGTAAATTTTCTTTGACACAGTCCCAAAACCCACGGAGCAGAACCACTTTTGATCACGTTTAAGTCCAAGTTGGATCGGCACCTTTCGAGGCCCACCAGGATTTACTTTTCAAGACAAGCAGTGATGAAGCAAAGCTTGAAGGGACGCGTCACTGGTCTACAGGCCAGTGAACGTCTTGAAGGCTCTTGCCTAAGATGAGAAGACTGTTGACAATGTCATCAACAAAGTGGTTGTGGTTGAGTGAAATTGAACAAGAAATGTTCTACTTGCCCACATTTTTGTCCTTGATGCCGTCAGACTTGGGGCAATTTGGCGTGGTCAACCCTATATGCGAGAGGAGACAAGAATGAGGAGGCTTCTGCCGGGGTCTGCTCTGCTCTGTTCTTCAACTTATTATTGAGGAAAAAGAGGACCTCGGTATTTCAGGTGGAGATTTTAAGCGAGTTAGGTGGCCCCAAAACTGGCATTTTAGGTTCCTCTCCTCTACATTCTACGTGGCTTATTGCATCATTGCCATCAAAGACTTTCAGAGTTGCTCAAATTTTATGACCTCCCTGCAATTCTTCTTGACTTCGCATTTCTCAATTTCCGGCCCGTCCCAGAAGGGAAATGTTAGGTTGCACCGAAAATCCCGAGGCCCAGTAATAGATGGAGCTGCCTAAGAGTGGAGATGTTTTTGGCCTAAGCTGCCAGCCGAAACAAGGCACAAAATGTGCAATTTTCTGCGTAACGAGTGAGACTGACACGTGAAAGGTAGCCTGTTCCAAACGAAACACCATTTTCAAGGTGTTCGTGCAAAAAGTCGTTGGAACATTTGAACTGAGATTTTGCACGCCTTAGGCCATGACGTCATCACGTCGAGCAGTGACAACAAAAACGAAAAACCTCAACGTCGTTGGCTCATTTTTGAGAAAATAGCAGTGAGGGAGGACAAGTGCAAGGCAGCCTTCTTCCTACGTAGGAATGCACTGCGTACAGTGCAGCGCATCAGCTGCTCTAGACTGAAACGGCAAGACACCATTCTTGGCCTGGCCATTCTACATATCTCATGGCTGGAATATGACTTCTTTGGGCAGTTAAAGGCTCCCAGAAACCAAGTCCTGGTCCGAGGAGGACCTTAGAGCTAATGTCATCAAGGCACAGGACTCTTCGGCTGCGATGATGGCCAAGAATGCACGCAAGCTCTTCAGGGGCAAGTTGCAGAAGGTCGTTGAGCTCAAGACAGCTCTCGTTGAGTTACAATGTCTCGATCATGCCCTAGTTTATCACTGTTATACTAAGAATGAAGGACCGCCAGTGCTCGTGGCTCAAGCAGTAGACTCGGAAAGTTATATGCGACACTACTGCACTACTTTTATTATGATGCCGCTATAGCAGAGCGCCATACATTACTGTTGCATAGCAGTGCTATTACTGCAGTACCGCTATGTCTATAGTAACCGCTCTTATTGAAACCGCACCTGCAGGGGGAAAATGAAGTAGTAACGGTGGTTGTTCTTGGCTCGGCTACAATGATCAAGTACATTGTGCAGTTCGGCTCAAAATTCGGCAACTTTTCTGTTCGTATTTGTCAGCTTTGAGTACGAAATTCTTTTTTTTAAAAAAGGAGAAGAAAAAAAAGAAAGTTTTTGTTTACTCGTCAACTAGATGAACGTGGCAACACTTTGTGAAATGTACGTGGGTCAGAAGCTTTCTCTTCCTGGGGTCCGAAGTCTACACCACGGGACGAACTAGACGAAGATGTTGTTCGTGCTGCCGGTGCACAAGTTGTCGACCTCGAGTCCATAAGAATAATGGGTTTGCTGTTTTTCCTCACATTTTCTTTTTTTCATTTTCCACCTCATGTAATCGCTGAATCGACCTAGAGCAGCTGAGTTGCAGCTTTCCTGAGACAACACAGTGTAACACTTATCCTCACTCTTAATTCATGGCGACCAAGGCGTCGGAGTCGTCAGACGGTGATTTTTTCTTGTCTGTTGACGAGAAACAAAGTATAAGTAAAGTCGTAGTTCTCGAGGCTGGCAATCACAAGACATCTGCGAAACTGGAAAATATGCATGAGAAACAATGAAACGAGCAAGCAAAGCAATTTTCATCACAAAGCGTCCTTTACGCGGAAGAGAACAGGAGCATGCAAAGATGCGTGAAAAATATGCATGCATTTGCATCTCCTTCTCTCTCTCTCTTGATATCGTGTACTCGCACGTGCCACACTCAGAGTTCTTCTCACACGAGGAGAGTATGACAGAAGGAGGACGACAAGCTTCTTGTACCACTCGTATTAATATTGAGGGGGCCTTTAGTGACTCCGGCGGCTCCGACGGCGGCGGCGCCGGCCCCGGCGCCAACAGCGGCGCGACCTTCGTCGAGAGGAACGCCACCCCCGAGAGAGGCCGGGAGAGACAGCGGAAGAAGAAGAAGAGACGATCAGATGTGGCAGCCAAGGAATTTAGGCGATCACCGTCGATATCCTTCGCAGAAGAAGACGAGGTGTGTATGTACTTACTACTGTGTGATGTAGGAATGAGTTGAAGGGACGTTAGGGCCCAGTCGGTTTCGAATAAAGTCGATTCGGACGGTTGATCGAAGAAAATTTCCCTAATATGCAATGTGATGTGCCAAAATGCAGCTCCGACCAAGACTTGGGTAGAATGAAATATTTGTCACTTCTCAGAACTTCTGGCAACTTTCAGTTATGCATTAAAAAGAAACTGAAAGTCCAACAAGTGGTCGCACGAGTACCTTCCTCATAGGTACTCAAAAGCCAGCCTTCACCAGAAGTTAGCAGAGCGCATCAACAATCTAGATGTTTGTCTCGCTGCGTCGCAATCCTATTGCACTTGTGTCTTGCAAGAAACAAGTGTATTGGTGAGAAAATCACTCATTGCTGAAGCGGCTGAAGTGCGACCTTAAGGAGAAGAGCGCGTCTAGGGTGTCATCGCCCAGCCTGGTACTCAGCTTTGCCATGTCATTTGTTTTGACTTTCGACTGTGTTTTGCTCATGAGCGGACAGCGGTACCACTAGGGTTGTCTATTTCCCCGGTATCCGAGCATCCAGAGCAATTTCTCTTATTTGATACCCGGGCAAATTTTTGAAAGACATCACCCCAGGTGATGGCAGTACAACGATCTTGTGGCCAACGTCTTCTATCCGTGCCAAAACGCTCACGAAATGAGTCAGGGCTCAGTACCAAACTCAGCACAAAAATGTTAGGTGAACTCGGCGTTCTCTTGCACATTGAAAACACGGTCGTTGGCTACTCTGACCGAAAAGAACACAACGAAGTAATGACTGGATTATTACGATCTTTCACTCAGCGCTGGGAAACAAAACATTGCAAAGCTATAGAACTATAAACGCTTTCGTACGTCATTGGCAGAAAGAACTGTTAGTGCAGTCGCCCAGTCCAAGCTAGGAGCAGGATCAGGGCAGGGCAGTGTGGAAAAACGTGGGTGACCTCACCGTCAAAGGGCTTAATAACAGTGTTGATCAATGGACTTGGCTATAACACACCACAAATGAAAGGGGTGGCAATTTTGAAATTTTAATGTCATGAATGAAAAACTTTGAAGAAATTTGTTCAATCGATTACTGTTCAATCGATCGTTTATTCGACTCTCATCGACAATCGTGCCGTTCGAACTTGAGGCAGAGACGTCAAAGGAGGGTTGTCGAGACACTTTCTGCAGGCCACCCCAACAGAGGGAAAAAAGTTGACTTCGCCCTTGTCATCCCATGTTTATTGCTGACGAGATCTCTGTGGTCAAATTTGTGGGCGCTGCTTACCTCATACATTGAAACGAGGCAATGACAGCGGTCAATCAGTGCAGTGACAGACACGGAGAGCGAAGTGCAGGCACATCACCGAGGTAGGACGGAGGGAGCTTCCCCTAGTAGTCC
>JAAUXU010076847.1_pt1 | contig 23158 bp, 18 predicted proteins | sample 7278151 | NCBI WGS metagenome assembly JAAUXU01 (sample SAMN14350113, study PRJNA611818) | marine sediment metagenome | isolation source: surface marine sediment (1.8m) | place: French Polynesia: Moorea | collected 2018-08 | reverse complement strand
TGAGGTAGCACGAATCCGAGCAGCTGTTGCCAGACCCAACACTGCGCAACAGCAAACAACAGTGACTGGAGAGGAGTAAAGGTAAAACAAAGACTTTTTTAGGTCTTCTATACATGTGTGTCACACACAGTAAGTTGTTAGTTAGAGAAAACAGTGAACTTCTCTAACATCTCATTGGCCACACAAATAATCAACATGAGTCACTGGATTCTTTGATCACTGGACTTGTCAAGGGCAAGGTCTGTGCTTCACACCATGAGATTAACAATGTCCCAAAGTACACCCTCCATCTGCAGGGAGTGGGCAGATATGTCAGTGTTTAAAATGTTTGCAATGCCTTTAGGATTCCTTCATGATTGTAATTGTTCTGGAAAATTAATATCCTTAGCTGTTCATTTATGTGTAAATGACAGGAAAAAAGTTAGGAAGACTCTGGGCCGACTTATTACTTTCCCAAATCAGTAGATGCTTTTGCTAATGGCTTAAAATCTACCTCCTCCTCAGCTAACTTCCTCCTGATTGCGCTAGTGTCGTCCTTTGTCTAGACTAGTCCCACTGCCAGCAACAGCTGCCTCAGTTGGTGCAATGCAGCAATGTAGTAGCTACTAGTGCTGCCCTGGTCACAAGGTTCAGGGATGGGAACGGCACGAAAGTAGCCATTTCATGACCTGTCAGCATAGTCACGTTGCTGACTCGTAGCGTGCGTATGTAGCAATCGGTACAGTGCAACGTTGCTTCAGTGGACGACGTAAGGAAGAACAAGATTATGCTGATTGAGCAAGACAGCAAGGCAGCACAGCCGATACTTCCACTTGTAGTCGTTCCCTGATTAGTTGATGCCACCCAAATCAGCGAACCAAGTTTCCGTGTCAACCTAGAAAAGACAAACACCTCGTTGACGGCGCCAAGACCTGCGAGAAGTCGCCAAATCTGGTCACCCTGGTTCAGAATGAAAAGAGATGATTCAACAACAAAGTGGTTTCTCAGGGGTCCCACAATTAATCCTGCGGATTGGTGCGTGTAGGATGAACTCCTCTTGCAAAATCTTCTCTGCCTTCTAGTGCTAAATGTGGGCAATGCCCTACTCTAGACTAGCGGTAGGAACGGGCCTGACCCGAGCCCGCAGGCGCGCAGGCCCGCGGGCCTACGCTCTACAGTACAGAGTTTGTTGCTGAAGGAAGATTCTAAGTAACCCGACGAGAGTATTTTCTACTTTTTTCTCCGCTTTCTTATGTTAGATGACGCTGTATAGAGGGAATTCATAAAGTTGCACTTGGTGGAGAATTTGCGTATTAATAGGGTTCGATTTTAGCCCTGTTTTGTTGGGCTCGCGGGCCAGCTCGAGCCGTCAAACTTTAGGCCCGTCCAACCCCTGCTATCCGGGCGAATCTGTTTCTTTTCTTCAGGACATTTTTACACCGCATCGCCGCATATGTATAGAAGCCACCCTTGAAAGAACTCGGGCCAATAAGTCTGGATATATAAGCCGGCCACAAGCAGTGCTCAGATCAGAAAGTCTGGAAGGGCCACACTTGTGAATGTGATTGTAGCATTTTGCTCTGTGACGCCCATAAAGTAAACCTGAAATATAAGAAAGAAACCAGCCCTTGAAAATGAGCCGCACCGAAGATGAGCCGAATTCAACACCAGGTCCGCCTTGGACTTGCGGCGATGCGGTATTTACAGTGCCCTTTGAGATACAGATCGTGTTGGGGAAGAACCTGCCATCCTCAGATTCTGAAGATATCTTAATCTGAATTTTCCTTCAGTCACTTTTTGCCAAAACAAGCAAAATAAACTTTTTTGTGCTCAGTGCTCTGAACAACGGTCGAAAATAAGACTTTATTTTCGTGTATATCATTTGTTTGACAGGATATGAGCAACGTTATCCGCAGGAGTAAATTCCACCGAATCTCGAGTAAGCTCTGAAATTCCCTTTTTCCCCCGAGGAATGAGTGAAAAAGGTGTCCCGATTCACGGGACTACCAGAGTCAAATTTACTAGTGAGAATAACTGATTGTTATTATTATTTGAACATGCAATTTTCTTTTTGACTCGGACTTTGGACCAGCACATAACATCGCAGTGCTGAGGCACTGTGGTGGAAAAACAGAGAAGTCGAATCAAGAGGTCATTGCTGTCATGGGAAAATCTGATTTTTATTCCGGAGTCTGTTTTCCTCAGGAGTCAACGCATTGTACGACAAATGGAGGAGCGCGAGAAACTCTGACATCAAGTCTGCACAATCGTAACGCTCCCACAGTCGTCGTCGTCGTCGCCGCCGCCACCGTCACCGCCATCGGGAGCGCACACGTTGGTCCAAGTGCTCGAGCACGCGCGTCGTGTGTTCGAGTGCAAGGTCGCCGATTTCCGAATTACGTTGAAACTGTGGGAAGAAACTCTTATTGCGTCCCGGGATGACGAGGAGCGAATAAAAGGCTCCTGCAGTCATCAGTTCTTAAGAACAAGACGAGATAATTGAAAGGAAAAAAATAATCTCGGGCGTTTGAGTCCACTGCGTATCAGTGTAAGCATTGTGATATTGACCAGATGTTGTCCAGGGTCACTGAAGGGTACTGGCTGCAGCAGGCCGAGGAGAGCAGAGCACCCAAGGCGACGCTGTTATTGCTATTTCAGGACTTTTAAAACCAGTTTCTGGTACAAAGGACGGACGGAGATCACAGTCCTCCTGATCTAGTTCATTTTGTCTGTAACAATGCTTCAGTTCAGCAACAGTGCAGCGACCGTCGGCGCAGTCGGCGCAGTCGGCGCAGTGATTGTTTTTTGGCGCCTGAGGCGGCGCAATGAATGCTGGATTCGCGTGGGCACCGTGGACGAGCTGTGTGTATATCCGCTCAAGGGCGGCAAAGCCAAATCCGTCACCTCGGCTGAGTTCGGGCCCAGGGGAATGAAGGCCGCCGTCTTCAAGGATCGAGCGTTCGCTGTCATAAGAGGGGACACGTTAGTACTATACAGTAACGCTGGCAGATACTTTGGAGTGTGCGCGCAGACTGTGATAGCGTCGTTCTATGTTGAATATAAGTCAGGACAATTCTCCTTACGTATACACCAATGACAATGACAAAGGCTTCACTTTCATGGAATAGTAAGCCATAATGACTATAAAAGTTAATTCCACTCAAGGGTCAATAGAATAACAATTGCAGTACAAACGTATTCGCAACTTTCATTTGCCGTTCCATCCAACATGATCAATCTAACATTAGAAGAGACTACACGGGCGACTCTCCTGACCAGAATCTCTTGCACTGTTCAGGAATGAGTTTGTCTCGAGCACCCTTTATCCTGAGATGACCCAACTGGTGATGGACTATAAGGAAGGACTTCTTGTCCTCCAAGCTCCAGGAAGGGAGCCCTTAAGCATCGAGGAAGCGGACCTACAGTACTCTCCCGAGAAAGAAGTTACAGTGAAGATGGTAGAGGTCCACGTGAAGACCATTACCATCGGGGACAAGTACGACGAGTTCATCACGGACTACTTGACATCGTCAGGTAAGAAGAGGTGGAGGTAACAGAGGAGAGGTAACTTCATATTTGTAACTACTCTTGGTTAGCACAGGCGGTCTCCCTTTTCGGCTTGTTTACCACTGGTCTGACGACGCCCAGCGTGCTGCCCGTCCCAAGTACATGAGGCTTTACCCGGACTCCTTCCTGACCACTGACATCCCCTATTTGGCGTTTGCCACGCCATTCACCTTGCTGTCCAACGCCTCCCTGAAGTGGCTCAACAAGAATTTAAGAGATAGGGGCGTGACAGAGGAGACCACGATGCACTGGTTCAGGACCAATGTCATGATACAGACAGATAAGATGGAGGAGCCGTTCTTGGAGGAGCAGTGGCAAGGAAAGATCAGGTAATTAAAGTGCGTCCGTGATCTTTGAAGCTGAAATGCCTGAACTTGGTCCGCATCTCAGACTCGGCGCGTCAACGGTTCTGCGCTTCAGCAAGCCCTGTACCCGCTGTCCGGCGGTGACGGTGAATCCGGTCACCGGCGTGATGCGCCCCGACGGCGAGCCCCTGCGTACGCTCAAGTCCGTCGAGCACAGACTCGTGAAGGAGGCCTCGCGCAGGAAGGTCTTGGGGACATCGCCAATTTTCGCGGTTAACTTCTCGCTGCAGACGCCCGGAGATGTTCAAGTGGGCGACGGCGTCTTTGTCCTCAAAGAGCAGTGATCGTCAATTCTCCCATCTCTGCACATAGGAATCGTGCAGGTGCGGGATAATGATTTGATGACAGACAGAGAGAGAGAATTAGGACACCTTGTGCCAACTGTGCCAGTTTGCAACCTAAGGAGGACGGCAAAAACTGTCCTTTGCGCAATTTTCTCGCTCGAATTAAGACCTCATCTTACCTATGGGAGAATTGCGTGCGAATTTTAATTAGCAATTATCTATGTTGCAAAAAAAATTGTCTCCATGAATCACACATAACTTAAATATAGAACGAATCATCGCTTATAAGGATGGATCACGCGTTTTGCCGGCTCGTTGCTACGTACAACCTGGGACTTCTGAAATACGGAGTTACTGCGGACAACAGCAGGCCAACTGATTAATGAAACCAGAGCTGCCAAGTTATGTTGATCTAACTTTGGAGGAACTTAATACACTGTTGAGCTGTGGAATTGGTCGTCAAATTTGGTTAACAGGAGAACCGATGACGACTCTTCGGGACCACTGTTGTCCGTCCCTTCTCCAGCTCCTTGATGGTCCCTCGTAAGTCCTTACGTCAGAGGTCCCTGATTCAGCACATGCTTCTCTCTTCTTTCTGTGTCAGATTCAATTGCTGCAGAGACCGCAGCAACTTTTCAGGAGTATAAAAAAAAGGAGGAAAAAAGAGTAAACTTGGTCAGCTATGACAGCACAAGGAGGAGTCCTTGGAAAGAGGATCGATCCAAACTTTTTTCTTGATGGTGACAGCAGTCAGTTTAAATTAGTCCTGCCATCCCTCCTTTTGACGTCTAATTTGGTAATTGCCGGGGCCTCCTTTGCATGCATGCGTTTCATGCCAAATGCCTCTCTCTGCAGGAACTTTTGTATTACCCAGGCCTTCTTCTTCAAGTATGTACTGGGAATGTAGTATTTGTGGACGTCAAATTAGAGCACTTGTGTGTGTGTGTGTGTGAGTACGCGCGCACGCACGAGTCAAGTCTGCTCCAGAACGCCACGGTCGACCAGTCGCGGGCCATTTCTCAACCTTCTCTGTCACTGTTATCAGGCCTAATTTGGTGCTCAAGGGCCAAGCAGAATCACATGAGGAAAATGTGTATTGGACGCGCCTGAATCCCCCTCCCCCGGGGATTTGCAAGTGTCGCATTCTTGCCTATGTAATTGCTGCCGTAGCTGATGATCACGTAATCTTGTTTTATTGCTGACAATTTCTCCGGACGCGAGCGTCCCTAACAAGAAAGACAAGGACACCGAAGCTCCAATGAGAGGAGGTCCAGTTGATGTCCAAATCTTGATTTGCGATGTACGCACATACGGGACGTATGAGAATCTTTCTTCGTTTTTTTCTTTTTCCATAGAAGAGCACAGGCGTACTTCTTGCTATCGGTGTAGTTAAGGAAAAGCCTCAAAACGATCTCTTTCTCATGATGGTAGATGAAGCGTGAACAATCTTGTGGGATTGGCAAAAAATATCGTGGCTTTTTTATCGAAAGGAGAGATCATGATTTATATTGTTCATACACACTGTACTTTCCTGCAACATGGAGTTGTCAGGTGCGTCTGTCCGTCTGTCTGTTTGCAGCAACCAAGAGGTGTTGATTGTGTGGCAAAGGCGAGAAAGAGACCACGAAGACGTCCTTGCCAACTTTTGTCGCTTTCATTAATCAAAAGTCAATTAGCACACAACTGTCCGGCCTTCACACGTATTCAATTCCTAACGATCGTTTTTCCGTCATTTTCAAGTCACGTGCGTCCATCGTCGACAACATGTCTGTCGACCTCAATCCGGAGGGAGGCTCTGCCGTTCTTGACGGACCTGGCCAAGAACACGTGCGCGCTGGAAGTCAATGGAGTGGACGTGGTCTGACACATTTGGTGGTCATTTTTACCTGTCTCCGAGAAGGCACGCAAACGGATGTACGCAATAATTAAGCCTTTGGTTGCGCTCGCTTGGTGTTTTTTTGCCACTGTTGTGACTAAATTGACTTTGCGATCACCGTAGCCAAGAAGAAGAAAAGCTGCTGCTTGCAAGGATTAGAGTAAATTCACCTTGATCGGAGGCTAAGAAAAAGAGGAGCGAGGAGGAAGTCGATTTTTTTTCACCCTTTAGGACAAGGGACGACCTTTTTGCTGCATCGTTCACACCGAGTGAGTAACAAAAAACAGAAAAAGAGGCGCTGAATATTCGCCAAGGGGCTTTCCTCGCCTCTCTCATTTTTTGCACTCGCAGTGTGAAGGCTGAGGTTTGCGCTATTAATATGGGAGGAGCGAGCGATTTTTTAAAACGCGCGTCACGTTCGCACGCTGTGTCTTGGTGGATACAGCGAAGTTGAGGGCAAATATGCATGTGCAGAATAGAGAAGAGAATCGCACGACTCTGCTTTGCTTTAGGCGCTGAAAATCTCCGCAAATAACCTCTTCTCTCAAGCCCCGATGGTGTGTTGGAAATTCAAACATCCATATCCCGGCTGGTTCAAAGTTAGACTGAAGAGTCTGAAGTTGACACAGCTGCCTCAGCACCAGATATCACTTTGGCAACTGACTCATGTCGATCAAGCTCAACAAGCTTCAATGGCCGACCGCAGTTTGAACCAAGGGAAAAAGGGGGTGGGAGGAAATGCCCTCTGAAAACTCAGTTGGTAACTTTTGCGTACGCGCAGTTCGGCAGCGCGTACGCAAACGTGACGCAGACGCGCGCGGGCCTGCTGCTGCTGCCCCCAGCGCCGCCGGAGTCGCGTAAGCGTCAAGTACGCTCACAGTCGTCGAAAGCACCGTAGCTTTTATCGTATCTGTTTTCGCGCTCCCTGAGAATTATAAAATATGATACAAAGTCTCGTCCAAGGCTCAGTTGGAAAAAAATTGCGGTAGTGAGCACAGAGCGACGAGAGACAAAAGGAGATTAAAAACTAAAAATAGAAAAACCAGCCAAATGAAGGTGAAGACTTTGCTGCCTTGAAAAGCTTTCTTATCTGCTACGAGGTGAAGAAAGTGGTCGACACCCAACACCAGATTTTTTTTTGTTTACCGGGTGACTCTTCAGTAAGAAGATATGATCTCTTCAAGGGTAAGAGCATTGACATATTTTCAAGGTTGATCTGACGGCGTGGCCGCAGACGATGACGACGACGATGACGACGACGATGACGGCGACGATGACGACGACGACGACGACGACGACGACCGGAGAAATCAATAATTATCGGTGGTGTTAGTTAACGCCGAGACAAAATCTGAGGATGGTCTCGTTCTCTCTGGCAAAAAAAGGATTCTGTAATGTGTGAAATTATAAGGTCCAGACCTGCGTTCATTGATGCATAGCGGGAAAAGGAAAAAAATCAAGGAAAAAAGGCAGCAATCGCTGCGGTGACGACAGAGGGGGGAGGCAGGGCAAAAATTAATAGGGGCATTTGCAAAGTGTCGCCAATTTGTCACTTTTCGTGAGAGCAAAGTTTCAATTATATCCCCTTTCCTACGCAGACGTGGTGTAATTGAAGATGCAATGTTGTTTCCTGGCCCATTTGTAAACGTCCCTCCCCTCAGCCAGACACGAGTTGTTCCAAACGCCTCGGACGAGAGCCAAAAAACCTCCACCGACAGCAACGACGTCAGGCTTGAAAATCAGGGCAGGGATTGCAACGTCCAGGAAGTCAAAGCGCACAACGAATTTGATCGCGTGAGCAGGAAACTCAATGTGCATTCTCGGGAACAGGGAAAAAAGCAGGGGGAAGCAAATGGTTCAGAGGCTTAATGAGGATATCGTGTCTTTTTTTGCTTTCCACCATTGCGTCAATTTTCGCCACTCGCTTATTAAAGTGACTCATCCGCCAGCCAAACAGCGGCGAATGCGTGTCCAGCCGGACTTGCACGAAAAGCCTACACAAATAAGATGTCCTCCCCGCAAAATTTGCCGGGAATATTCGCACACTCCCCAGAGAGGTGGGCGAAATGGACTTGGAGGGTGGTGGTAACCGCGCACTTAAAAGAGGACAATTTCCAGCACTGCCGCTTGGTCGCCTGCACACTCACTTACTCACTTGCTCGCCTCGTTACCCCTGAAAAAACCGCGCGACGGACGCATAAATCTCACTTTTGGAAAGAAAAAAAACAAAAAAAATGACAGAAAGAGGGGGCCAATAAACCGTTTTCAAGCCCGAGGGATAACTACTCCGTAATGACTGCGTGCGCACCACTGGTGAATTAGGTCGAGAAAAAGGGGTCTCATTTGCATATCTGCACGGCTCCTTTAACACGCCGTGGTCACGATGTGCTCCGTGTGCAAGGAGTACGCCGCCGTCGTCGTCGACGACGACCATGATGATGGTGATGATGATCTAATCAAGCCTTACGCACACGAGGGCCCAGGCAGGAAAGGCACTTCAAAAGGTGTTTTCTATCCGCCGGGCAACTTTCCAAGGGCAGCTCGGGTGGACCAATTTCAAATCGATTTGTCCCCTCACTCCGTGTCCACGGTGGTGGCCTCAGCAGGGATGATTTCCTTAGGGCAGCAGGAGCGATTACAAGTCCGTTATGTCATAGTCTTGTTGTCACATATGGTGTTTGTTTACGTGGCCCTGGAGGGAGACAAAGAGATTTCTATGTAGATTTCGCCTCCTCCCCGTCCTCAGCATTAGGAGGAATAAATGTAATTTTACTTCTCTGCCAAGAGAGATAATTATAATGAGGCGATAATGAGTGCCTTGGGGGCAATGATAACCCTCCCACACTAAACTAATAGCAATAATTCGCAATTACTGACGACCTTCTTGAAACTGCACATGGTTACCAAGTGTCTTTGCGCGTCATTCCGACGACAGTGGGTACAGGGACTGGCTGCTGCTTGTGTGCATTCTGCTGCCTCACAGAAGCCCAAGCGGCATCAATAGCACGTGTCGGTCAAGCTGTCCATGTCTTGTGACACCGACCTCATTTCTTAAGGCCGTTGAGGATGGATCGAGGATAGATTTCGACCAACATTATGTGATCGCCTAACGTCTCCAGCGGTCAGAGGCATCCCTCGACCACGAAAGACATTTGTTTTGGAATTGCTCGGCGTAATACGAACTGCACACACATGTATCATCAACTCCCATGCATGGATTTCATCGCGACAAAATTTATGTGCCTTTCAGGCAAACAAAGCGCGCGTTCAAGCTCACGTTTGCATACATAGGCGTATCCGCACGGTAATTTAGTGCTGTGCTCTGTAATGCTTTGGTGCTCTTGGCTCAGGCCAACCTCTAGAATAGAAAACAGAAGCTACTGTTACAATGAAGCAACTATACAACCTCTTGTTTTTTGTGCAATTGTCGATCTGCTGTGACTTTGCCAGCTCGTCAAATCATCAGTTAGAGGCAGTCTCGACTTTTCTCTGGTCTTGTTGACATTTGTGCAACTTTTCGTTCTCTGTCCATCAATCCTCGAGTGCAATCGACCGTGCCAGACTTGTTATCTCGTCATTCGCGCACTTGCTGAACCAAGGACTTTTTTTTAGAGAGAGTCGTAGTACAGGTCGACATTGGGTGCAAGTGCCGCCAAAAGTACTTTCCGGACGCATGCGATGAGGCATGAATCAACGCAGGAAATCTGCCCTTTTTGCCATACACTTGAATTAACACGTAAGTTGCGTCTCTCGTCGGTGAGAGGAAATCAGTGCTGATTGACAACCACAGGCATCCGGGCGATTAAATGGCTGGACCCCCCTTTAACCCCTCCTCCTGCCACCCCAATCCCACTTGATCCATTTCCATTATCCCTTACTCCGTTTTGCCCTTTAGTAAGTGAAGAGAGAAATAGTCCATTGTCATGCATTGTTTTCTCTGTTGATGAGGACGAAGACAAAGTAAAATCACGTGCCCCAAATAAAATCAGGCCACTGACATAGTTGTTGTGGTCTCATTGCGTTAGCGGATCTGTCGCCGATCTTCTTTCCTTCTGTCATCCTTACCACGTCTGTGATCCCTTAAAACAACTAAACTAAAGATTGGGTGCGTATGTACTTACCTTCCACCCGTGGAATCCCGCCGACTTTGTCATCGGATTGATAACTGAGGTGGTCCTCCCACGTGAGAGTTCTTCGTTGTTGCCTTTTTGCAGGGTGCACTTGTTCCGTGTACTTGTACAGACGTGCGTCTGAGCATGGAGAGTTACCGTTCGGGGCAATTGGATCCACAGAAAAGAGGAATTTCCAGTCAAGGAGCTGCACACACGATGATGACTGTGCATGCTGTACATCTACGAATAAGCCAAAGCAATTGGCGTAGAGTAGACCGATCTACCGTGCACAATTGCTTTCTCCTCGATGCTCCTCATGAGTAGCCGTCCAGCACTGTTCGTACCATTATCATTAGTCCTGTGTTGTACTCGGTCATCTACTCATGTTATATGCACTCCATCAGTGCCTTTGGACCTCTCTTGTTGGCTGAAAAACAACTTTTCCATCAAGGTCACGTCATAAGGTTCCCTTGATCCACTGAAATGACGAAATTTCTTCCAGGCACTGTTGGCGTTGGTCCTGGTGACGTGCGCTTTGCCACGTTTTGCCCTCTGCCGCCTCGCCCGTCATCTTGGAGGCGGCGGCGAAGGTCCTCACAGCCACAATCATCCACAACAGCAGCTAGATGCTGACGACCCTGACTTTAGCGGTGTCGTCGACTTCTCCAACGCTGTCCCGGGCCCAGGTGGCAGTTGGTGCATCACCAAAACTAAATATGTTGAGCACATGGTCAAGGACCAGATAAAGGAGTGCTGGCACCAAAACGTCACGCAGTGCCACGACACTTACGTCACGGAATTCCTGCCTAGCCAGGAACAGAAATGCGAGGAGACGTTCTGGAAGTCATGCAAGATCGACTTCCGCGAGATGCCGTACAACTACACGATGAAGCAGTGCCACACGCCTCTCGTCAAGATGTGCAGCGATTCCCCCGCCTACGGAGGCGGCAAGCCTGAGATCGTGTGTAAAACTTGGTTTGAGTCTGAGTGCAACACGACCTACATCGAAACGACACCCAATGTGGAGGACAAGCCCAACACCTGGTGCAAGAAGGTCCCCAGGAAGATCTGCGCGCCTGATAATTGTAAGATGGTAGCAGGTCCAGAGCAGTGCAACGACAAGATCCTCGTGTCCACGGTTCAGAAGCCTACAGAGGTGTGCGACCTGCAGCCTCAGCAGCACTGCAGGCTCATCACCAAGCTGACGCCGCATCTGCTCTCAAAGGAAGTGTGCAAAGAAATCCCCAAAGAGGTCTGTCATCTCGCTCTCTCCGGACCGAAGACTGTGCGGAAGCCTATCACGCTAAAGTGGTGCACCAGAAAGGATAATGAGAAGCAAAGAATCGGAAGTAGCAACAATGAAATCCCGACGTACACGCCAAGAAATTACCTGCCCCCGCCTCCTTCACCGCCAAAGCGCACCGGAGGCTCTCCTCGCCCGGTTCCCTTCCCAGTCACTCCCCCATCGTACGTGCCGCCTCCCAACAACAACTTTCAAGTGAGATCGGACTCGTCGCCACCCCAGCCGCCACCGCAGCCTCAGCAAGAAGCGGACTCGTTCTCTCCAGCCGCCAGCAGCGAGGTCAAGGTCGTCACTAAGTTCTCGCCACCGCCGCCGAAATACTTCAAGAAGCCAGCCAACCCCAACAGCAAGCGGAAAGTGCCCGAGGCCTTCCAGCCGATCTTCCAGGAACAGTTCAAGCCCGCCAAGAGCGAGTGGCAGAGTCAATCGATCCAGATTCCGGAGTCTTTCAAGGCTGCCGTTAAGGAGGCCGGCCTGCTGAAAGAAGAAAAAGAACAAGTCGCGGAAGAGGCGCCGAAGAATGATCCTCCGGGCCGTGCAGAGCTTCCCCGATCGCTTCCTTTGGCGCATCCGGTCTCTTTCACTGAGGATCTGTCGGGTCCAGGAGAGTTGCCCGGTGCCTTCTTCAGGAGGAGGAGAAAATAAATAAAAAAAGACATCCCGTCACATGTTCCGCATCAAGCATTACTTATGTGTGTCTTAGAATGAGTAATCTTTACAATGTTAATGTTGTTTGTCCACCTGGTAAGATTGGTTGCGTCGTCCTGCTCTAGCCGATGTCACATGATGAAGTTCATCTGCTACAAAGCGCTTCCAAGACTCTTCTTCTGGTTTGTTCGTTTGTTTGTTTTCCTACTATGCCAAAGATCACGCCAAAGGAATCATGAAATACACTTGTGCCTTAGCACACAGTACTCCTTGTCCAAAGATATGTCCACGTACGTGTCTAATAATACAGCACGGATACCGCAATACGTACGTACCTACAATAAAGTGACCATAAGAACTACTTCGTACTGACAAGTGTCCGATCAAACTAGGAACCCTCCAACGCGTTCATTTGACCCCGACAGCGCGGGATAAAAAGACAAGGACGCTACTATTTTTACGCGATTAATTGATGACAATGCTAGATAGTAGAGTTGTTGGTTTTTCCTTAGTCCCGAGGAGACTAATTAGTGCTGACTAATTAATGTCCACGCGCCAGCAGATGAAACGCAGATATTTTTCCCCCATATCATGTCTCTTTTTGACGTCATTAACATACAGAGAGCATTGTTTTCCTCCGAGCAGACGTCAAGTCCATCACTGATAACGTCTCTCCCAACCAGAGATATCTGCTGATACTGTGTGCATACACATGCGTATATGTTTAGACACGAAGATATTTCTGGTTCTAACAACCACTCGCTGTGTGCCCAAACCGTGCCAGACTTTAAAATCTCAGTGCGTCCTTCAAATGTAGGTGTGTGTCCTTCAAAAGTCCGGCACTAAGATGTTGGAGAAAACCGAAGCTTAATAATTAATAGACTAGCTCGTTGGATAGCGTGCCGTAAACTTTTAGTTGGTTTATAAGATCGACTAGGTACTTACTCATTGTACAGGGTGCACCAGATTTAGTTCAAAGTGCCATAACTCGTTCGTCGATGCACAATTGCACAGTCACCCGTATGACCATCAGAAATACAGTACTGAATGCAGCTATTGACTAGGTTTTAGCAGCAAAATTGTCAGACATGCCCAAGATGGCAAAAACGTGAACAGAAGTCCAGAAGAAACCAAAGAAGAAACGTGGAACTCAACGCATCTGGCGCACCCCTCCTTCACTGAAATGGAGGAGGTAGCAAGGTGCGAAGGTGAATCGGTTGCTCTGCACAAGGCTGTTGTACTGATCGACTTTCAGGCTTATGTAGCCTGGCTGTGAGGAGCTGATACCCACAAAATGAGGCACTTGCTAGCATTGCCATTCCAAAATGTCTTTTTAATAATACTCCTTTAAGTGGCTTACTCTAAAAAGTTCACACGAGACTCTATTTTCATGTCTCTAATTGCCTCCGCAACTTGCTGCAACATGAGCGGCCTTTCAGCTCCCAAATCAGCATCACCTTTTTAAAATAATATATCAATTAGTATTTCGCCTGCAATTAGTCATAAAAGCACGGCATACAACCTAAACCAGCCGGGCATGTTGTTGGTGATGAAGCTAAACTTGTCGCATTGCTGTGAGAGGCCCTGAAAGGCGTGCATCGAAATTTCAACTAAATATGACGCACCCTGTATAAGTCCGATGAAACAAGCTCGTGCCTTGGATCATGATCAAACTGATGCTGCTCTTCCATACAAACTTTGTATTGTTTCACTCACACTGCCTGCCCGCTACTGCATACGTCTGTCCAGGAGGTAGGAGCACTTGCGGTTGGAGGCCCCATTAAGGAGGGTTTTTCCTCCCACGATTTGTCATGTCGTGGCGGGCTAAGAAGGAGGAGGAGATGGCGGCGAAGGACGGCAGTGCCGAAAGGAGAGGGGGATATTTTGCACGATTAATTTCATCCATGTTTTTTCCTTCGTCCCTGTGCATCCATCTTGGAAGTTCCTGACAGATTTTTTCTTTCAGCAGGGGCGCCAGCGTATCGTAGACACATCTTTCACGAGTATCTTTCACCCTCTCATTCTAAGGTTCCACCAATCGCACTGGACTGGCACGACAGCTTGACAGCAGAAGGTAAACTTCTGTTTACCCAACAAGCAAAAATGTTGCCAACAGATTATTGCCTTCATGAAAGCCAAAAAATTGAAGCGTGTCCCATGTCCTCAATGGCCACCAAGGAATTTCGAAGAGCTCCAAAAAGTTCGAGGACAAGGTCAGAAGCATGGCGGACAAAGCAGAGTTAAGCACTTGCTCAACCAAACTTTCCCTAACAGACTCTTCAAGTACTCACCCAGTGACATGGAATTTTAGGCATTTAAATCCCCCAAATATCAACTCCTGAAGATTTTCGTCCATGGAAGGCCGAGAGAAGAAGAAAGTGGAGAGTAATATAAAAAATATGTGATAAGTGTAATGGCAAACCTTGCGCACCATGACCTGAACACCCCAGGGGAACATGCAAATACCCTCATTTGATAACTCGCACCGTACGACAGCGATGACATGAAGCGTTGATTCTCTCGATTATTGCACAATGGACCCTTGTGCTTACAGTATCAACGCAGTGGGACAGTCCTACTCATATCGAACAATCCACATACGAACGCTGTTAAGGATAATTTGCGACAGGCAGGGTCATCAAAAAATTCTCTTTAACTGCGTTACATGAGTACAAGCATGCACATGTTGAACATACTCAAGTACGAGGTGCAACAGTCTATGATAAAACCTTAGAGCAGCTTTGTAAGTGCCATCATGGTGCGAAGCTTCTTTGGTTGTTCTCTCTTTTTTTGTCTGGTACTAAGCGGATTGCACCCTCTCCAGTAGATTCATGATGATATCTTAACTGGAGTTTGCTTGACTTGATATTCCCGTCCTGTCCATATACTGGTTGAAGTAGGCAAGTTTGACGCTCTCGACGTGTCTGCACAGTCTGATCGCGGAGGCAACGGTGAGGGACCAGAATTGCTTCGCCGTGTCAAAGTCTATGAGCATGAAAGAGGTACCGTCGATGTCATCCTGCTCCATAAATTGAGCGAGATGGGCGCAATCGCCACTCTCAATGAGGAAAGTCGCGGTGTCCTTGCTCGACCAGCGCTCGGGATTCTTGTGCAGACGCAGCCTTCTGATTGGCGGCGGAGGGCCGGAATCCCGGCGGTGGCGACCGAACTCGGGGAACACCTCACTCGGCTTAAAAGCAGGAACCAGTCTGATGGCTCCTCCTGGACCTCGCTTGAGCACAGACGGCAGCCTCTGGTCGCCGTTGTCAACGATTCCTTTACGCAGATTAGTATTGGCAATAACGCACAGCTCCTTCTTAGTTGGTCTGATCTTCATGTGGAGCTTCCAGTTGGGCAGCTTGGCGCCACGAGTGCGGATCTCACTCTTGGGCAAGATGTTTTCCCACTCCTTCCGTGCAACCTTTCGCTTAGGCGGCGGCTGCTCATTATCTGGGGATGAGCTGCGCGAGTGGTTAGTAGTGCTTGGAAGTTCTGACTCATAAGACTCGTCTCCAGAGGAGGAACCATTATTATTGTCCTTATTGTCACTTTTGTCCTTGGCTGCCTGCTGTAAGTGGTGATGCCTCCTCTTCTTGGATCTACGTCCTCCACGTCTGAATATGATTCCACTCTGTTCCTCGGCGTGAAAATCCGTCTTTGGCTTGGACTGGCAGTTGGCCGGACACTCGTCCTTGCTGTATACCTGAGTGGAGACGAGGTACGGACAGGCACCGACTTTTTGACAGACTTCTCTGCAAAAAGCGTCTACCTGGTACGAGCGCGTGGGGATCTCCACGTCTCCTTTGAGGTTTTGGACACGAGATTTGCCTTTGATCTGTTCGACGACAAAGTCTGCTCGGCGAGACTCGCTTTTGTACTCAAGTCGCTTTAGCACAGATCTAGACTTGTAAGAGGATCCTACGATCAGCTCTAGCACCTTGTGCATCACCAAGCAGACGCTGCCAGGGCCTACCGATCTAGGAAGGCTGGCCAAACGAGCCTTGCTCAAGAAGCTGGCAGAGTAGCACTGGTAGTTGAAGTAGATGGGCGGACACCAAGAACTGACAGTGTCATCTTCAGGTTTGGAGACCTTCTCGACCTTGGTCGGTTCCGCGCGTTTCTCTTCCTCGACATTTTCATGCACGAGGAAACTCTTGGGTAGCATGCAAGGTATACTGTTTGAATTGGCCCAGCCAAATGGAAAGATTGAGTCACTCTTGGTCGAAAGGAACAAACGAGTCTTGTCGCCTACATTGTCGGAATCCAACTCTAACTTAAAGACTCCGCTGACGACATGCTTGATGGCAGCGGAGTGAATGCGACCGTGGAATAGGACTTCCAGCTTCTGACCCTCCTTGAATTCCTTGGCGGCCGTGTCCAGCCGATTTTTGTTGCCCCAGTACATCTTGGGTATAGACTTAACTCGTTCGGACAATCTGCTCTTTCTGGCCTTGAGCTGCTTGCCCAGTGACTCGTCCATGAACTCCCAGAAGCGCAGAGGGAAAATATTTTCTGATCGACTGTGCGCCACGAACTTCTTCTTGTCATCGTCCACCAGCGAGACCTCATAGTAGCTTTGACTCCACACCTTGGTCACCACTCCCAGCTCCACGCGGTCACTCTCTGGAAGCAGCACCTCCGCATACTCGCCGACCGCAGCAGAGTGATTGGGCAACTTGCCCCGATCGAGCAGATCAGCAGGCACCGCTTTAACGTTCTGTTCTTCTTCATCTCCTGCAGACCCAAAAAAGTATTCCGCCTTCACCGCTTCCATTTCACCCGGGGGAACGTAGTCGTGCCCTTTGTGCCACGCATGCTTGTAAGGAAAGAGTCTATGAGAGGTGTAGAAAGTCTTCCACACGGGCTGCAAGTCTGGTTCTTTCTCTTTCTCATCAGAATCTGGGCATGGACCCGGACAAAACTTGAGCGTAAGGATGCCGCCCCGGTTCTCGGTTACCTCGGCGGGCCAAAATCTGTGAGGGTGCGTCTCACTCTGCACCTCCAACCTCATGCCGATCCTGATCCGCTCGACCGGCGTGACGCCGTCGCCGTCAATGTGGTGCATCGAAATAGTCTCGTAGTTGACGTCCTCCAAGTAGCTCAGTGCCAGCTCTCTCCAGTCGGGCCGCTCGGTCTTCAGCGAATCCGGGGGCTCTAGCTCGACCTTGTTCATCTGGCACCAACCGAGAGGGTACAGTCGCTTTTTGCTCAGGTCGTGCCAGAGCTCTTTCTCGCCGCCGCCGGCCAGGGCCAACCTCAAAAGCGGACCGTGAACACTTAGCACCGTGGCCAGCCAGAAGCGGCCGCCTTCCAGCGGCATCTCGACGACATTGCCTTCCTTGACTCCGATGTCAACCGACGACTCGACGTGCGCAAAGGCGTAATCTGGCGGGGTGGACAGGCTGTGCGACTCCAGAAACGACAAGGAGTCGAACTTGGTCGTCTCCACGAGGCTCGTGTCGTCGGCGTTCATGACGACCTGCTCAGTCCTTCCTCCTCCCTGCGGAAACCTCGCAGAGCAGACGAAGGTTAAGTTCGAAGTTCCGTGGAGATAGCACCAACGTTGGATTCCGTGGCTTTTGTTTAATTTTCACGCCGTTCTTTGCTCGCAGGGTTGCTAGCACTTCTCCTATCTCAGCGCTCACATTGGATCGAATAGAACGTAGAACGTCAGCTGATGTACCAATCGTGTGTCAACCCTGCCAAGTGTCTCAACGAGGTCTGTTCTTTTCTTTTTACAAGTTGTATTTGTTTTAATATCAGAACATGTAAACGTCAACGACGAATACTACGATTGAAAGATGCTCCTTTGCGGTCGCCTGGTGTCGAACTGCTCGAGGCAGATCTTCAAGTCCTTGCCGCCGGCCTCCTTCAAGGGAGCCCAGAGACTGTCAACTTCTCCTCCGAACAATGAGACGACCCAGAACGAGGATACGAAGACTTTGATCGTGAAGCCGTCGGAGTCTATGAGCATAGCCATGAAGGTAGACCGAGCAAGAGCGATTTTAGCGACTGAACTGTAGCTCAAGTGAAGTTGTTTTATTTTCAGTTTTACTTGGAACGCAAGCGTGAGCACGACGCATTCATCGCTCACGAGCGTTCCGAGTTTGAGCTGGGAAAGCGCCACTTAGCCAACATGATGGGGATATCAGAGGCCGAGATGACACAGAAGGACATCGACAAGTCCATCGAATACCTCTTCCCCAGTGGGTTGTCAGAACCACAGGCCAGGCCGCAAATGCGGCCGCCAGAAGATGTACGTGGTTATCTTTACAGTAAAGCCTTTTGTAGTCGTTTGGATTTCTACCTCAGTCACCAGCTCTAGGTGCCGTGAGTGGCGAAGTTCCAGCCTCATGTGTTTTTTAAAGGGAAGCCCAAACAGTTCTGAGATTAGGGAGAAATGCCAAGCTCCATGATCGACTGCATCATCGCAGTTGGGCTGAAACTAAACGAAGAGAAGTCGAAATCTAGTAGTGAACAAATGCAAGTCGCGGGACACTACAATGCTGATCCATGTTTCTTGCCCTCAGGTCTATCCCCGACAGAAGGATCCCGAGTTCGACGTACAGGGACGTCCTTTTCACCCATTTTTCTATACGACCAAGCCCCACTTCAGTCGACTGCTCTACGACATCGTTGAGACGATCGAAAACTGCTACCGCCTCAATGACAGATTGATCAGCCAGGTACTAAGCGGATGCGCAAGACTTGAAGTACCTATGTTTATTTTTCCCTCTTAAGGGCAAGTTTCCTGATCCCGGTTCTATGCTGACTGACGCGAAATTAACGTCAACAAGGTGGCTGACACGGGAAGAATTGTCTGAACTCCTAACGGAGAAGATCACTGATGCGATGTATGAGGAATTCTTGGCGGCGATAAAGAGACTCACATTTCAGCACTTCTCTTATAAGTTCGAAGACTTTATCTTTAGGTAAGACCCACACTTTACTTTTTACTTTTGTCGACACTTTACTTTTGATGGGAGCACTTACGATTGAGCTTCTTCCTGTAAATTCGCGTATATCTATTATATTCGAGTAAATGCTATGTAGGTACCGTAAGGAGGCAGCGGTCATCAAAAGTAAACAGGACTTCATGCAGCCCGAGTTTGACGACGAGGGCAGAGCCTCTGTTGAAGCCATTGGTGAGTGGAGGAAAATTAGTGCTGTCAAACATCAGTGAAGTGGAGTTTCGAGATTGATGTCTGCAGTTGACTCATTTATAGCTAAAGGACATTCAATTTGATGAAGGACTTCAAAAACCTTATAGCAAAGTAATCCCTAGTTTTATTATATCACCCGTACTTTATATTGTGACCATCACGTGGTTTTAGGACAAAGGAATAACGCCTGCGCGAAGGTTCGGGTGACAAAGCCTGGCACGGGCAAGTTCACCATCCGGCACATCGACTACATGGACCTCGTTAACGACATCACCTACTTTTTTGGATTTAAGGAGCGGCATCAAATCATGTATCCACTGCAGGTTTGCCTCAGTCTTCCTGTCTGATGAGCTTGATGCCTATGCACCGTTTTCCGTCCTCAGTTAACCGGGTTGCTGGGTTTGGTCGATGTGGACGCCATAGTGTACAACTGCGGCTGCGCCTCCCAAGCCGGCGCCGTACGCTACGCAACTTCCTTGTGCCTCAAGTCCTTTGTGAACGAGGACATGATCGACGAGATGTCTGTAGCTGGGTTGCTTACGCAGGACGTAAGAGTTAAGGAGCGGAAAAAGCCCGGACGATCGGGAGCGAGAAGGCGCTACGCGTGGAACAAGCGTTGACCGATGTAAGACTGGACTAAAGGAAATAAATAAACTCGTTCATCGTCTCAAGTTGGGAAGTATCGAGCAGTTCGAATCTTGCAAATTTATCAATCATTCTTTGTGTTTTGAATGACTTTCTTGATGACCTTGCCCGACCACTTTTATAGAAGGCCTTTAAGGCCAGAAAGTCATTCAAGCGTTGAAGGTGCTCTCGGCTTTTGTGACTCTTGCATCATCTTCGCGTTGCTGCTGATGAAATAGGAGACCCACGACCTCTAGCTATCTGGCAACCCTAGTTAGATTTCGCTCGCAAGCGGTGTACACTACAAACTCAACACGGCTGACGTGGAGAAAGGATTTTTTCGTCCTGTCGCATTCCATCGATGCATCGAGGCAATCGCGGCCAGGTCGGCGGCCAGTACTACGGCCACGAGTCCCTGGAGGAGCAAAACAACGTGCGCGAGGAGGAACTAAGAGGAAAGATTGGGGCTCTCAAGTCGCTGACGATCGACATTGGCGCCGAGGTCCGCGAGCACAACAGACTGTTGCGCGACGTGGACGACGGATTCGACTCGGCAGGAGGACTGCTCAGGCAGTCCATGGACAAGGTGCTCTCTCTGGCCAAGGGCGGATCCAGACACCATTTGCTCTATCTCTTTCTCTTCTGCCTGTTCGTCTTTCTCGTGCTCTGGTGGATCAAGTAGTGGCAGGATGACCGAACAAGGCGCGGCGCTGCAGACTTACAACAATGAGCTGGTCAAGTGTCTGGAGGAGCTGTGTGAACGGCGCGCAGTCCTCCAGAAAGAAATCGAACGCGAAGAGGAAGAGAAAAAGACTCTGGAGAACAAAGTGAGATTTCTCCAAGAGAAGCTCGACACTGTCAACTCCAGTTTGAAGGTGAAGCAGGACACGAGAGAAAAGTATAACAAGACAATCAAAGAGAGCGAGCAGGCGTACCTCAAGATTCTGGAGAGCTCGCAAGTGCTCCTCAACGTGGTAAAGAAGGATGCCAAGGAGCTGCGCCAGAACGAGGTGGCGGCAAGGAAGGCTCTGCCGTTGTGACGTCTTTTGTGTATTCAAGACGAAAATCTCTCCAATCTCTCCAGAGGACCATTTACGTGCATAGAAGTTAGCCTGTTCCGGAAGTTTTACAATAAAGAAATGATCTAAAAAGCTATAAATACATTCTATGAATACTGCATTTCATGGGGTCATTCAAGAGCATTCTGATGTTCAACTGTCAACAGAGCAGGTTTAGCTTAATTATCACTAGGGCCTTGCGGAACAGAAACAGCAGCGTCTCCGATCGCGTCTTAGGCGGCGTCAGCGCACGAGAGGAGAGACGCATTGGTGAGGCGAGCAAGCTTACTACAGGTATGTTCCTACGCAGTTTGGCACGGAAGAAGTAGACGTCTTCGAGACGCAAGACAGTGACAGCGGTGCCAAGAATGGAAGAAGCCAAAAAAGGCTCTCCATCAGGATCCACCTTGTGCACACCGGATAAGAGAGCCACTTGGGTCACTGCCCCTGGAGAAAGCCTCCCAAGGAGCTCTTGTCTGGTGTGTCCTGGTCATATGTTCAAGAGACGGAGCAGCGGTTCCTCCTCACCCACAGAACCTTCATCATCAAACCGATTTGCTGCATGCAAACGCTACACACCACCTACTCCCAGTGCTCTGCCAAAGCCACCCAGTGCCTGGTTGATGTCCGGGAGCAAAGAGTGAGGTTTTGCAACTTTAACGCAGTACTACTCCTTTGACGGTTGACTGACCGACAGTACCAGAGAAAGACATGGCGTCCCTTGCCAAGATTTGCCTTGTATCCACTTGCCAAAAGCCGCCTGGAATAAAAATGTACCAGCAAAAGCAGTCAATTGTTTCATATCTCAGCCTTTGTCTTATATCAGCCTTTGTCCGCCCACTCCTTTGACCTCTTGACTGCTATTCGGTCCCCTCATGGTGATCAACATGTGCATTAGGCTAGGTCAAATAATGAAAATTTTGGAATTTAACTGAGGGCATCTTCTTAGGTTTGTTACCTAATGTCAAATGGTAAAGATGCAGTCAAATGGTTTTCCAACAAAAAATTTTTGAACCCCCTACATAGTAATAAGGTTTTACTTCATAAGTTCAGTACATAACCAGGTGCTCAGATTTCGAAAACCCGGTGACAAAGCTGTCAGCACTCTGTTTTTAGTTCCATTCAACTTCTGTGCTTCAGTTTAGCATCCAAAAAGTAACTAAGCAGGTCCTAATCAAATTTGTGATGTTGGCCTAACAACTTTATGTACTGTGTCTAAAATACTTTGAAGGCAGACAGGGGACCCAAAAAGTCATTTTTTTTTCATTCCATTTGACTAGGAGGTCTTCAAGTGGATTCTTGCAAAAAATCTAGGACGCCACAAGAGATTAAAAAATTGACCTAACCTAATGTGCATCTTTCCTTAGCACGTAGTCGCGGTTACCCACGGTCGTGTCAGTGGATGTCCTTAAAAGTCGACTCCTTTCCTTATGTCGAAGAATACACAATAGCGGTGAGAATGATACTAGAGTTTCAAACAAATGCTTTCGTGTTGTTTTCGGCGAACCCAAATTTTATTTTCAACCATCTTCATTTTTTTACGAACTTTAAAATTTGGGAAAGCGCAGTGTTAAAGAATTGTGGGAAAGTCAAATCGCCAGATCTGCCTGGGAAATGGACAACTTCATCCAGTACACCATGGTGGTCGACGCCCACTCTAGTTTGTCGCTAGATGAAATCATGAGGAGGATGGCCGAGGAAATGGACGAAAAGTCAAAGCAGAGGGAAGTCCATGATTGCATCGTACAGTCCCATCCGGAGGGCGACTTCAAGAAGCGAAGTGGCCGCACGACACGAAGTGCACTCGTCCAGCTTGTCTCGCAGCTCGGGCCTTGGTCTCGGCTGGACGTCTTGGTCTTGGTCTCGGGCGGACGTCTTGGGCGAGTTGAAATATGTGAGTTCTCTACTCGTCCAGGTTGTCTCGCAGCTAGCTACACACATAGTACTGATCACACTGGAACTCACTCATTTCAACTCGTCCCGCTCGTGAGGAGATGTCGCTGTGAGGAAATGTCGCGGTGAGGAGGTGTCACTCTACCGGCCGCAAGAACCATTCTCCTATCGGATACTACAGTGTGTTTAAGGCTACATGTCGCTTCCATTAAATTGGCCATAACTTGGCAACCCTTAATGTAATTAAACTGGTTCTTTGAGGCATGGTAGAACCAACCATTGGCTA
>JAAUXU010153380.1_pt1 | contig 23159 bp, 18 predicted proteins | sample 7278151 | NCBI WGS metagenome assembly JAAUXU01 (sample SAMN14350113, study PRJNA611818) | marine sediment metagenome | isolation source: surface marine sediment (1.8m) | place: French Polynesia: Moorea | collected 2018-08 | reverse complement strand
GTTTGTTATTGGCATTATCCATTTGGATGGCGTCGCACAAGGGGCCTACAACCAGACTGACTCGAAGTGGTCTTTAAGGTAAAGTTGAGGGGACCCACTAGTGGGAGGCCTTGCAGGATAGGTGGCCTCCTTCGTCGTGAAGGAGTTCAGGGCCTCCAAACTGTGCTCCAGCTTCGACATCTCCGATGTGTACACGCCAACATTTTACAAAAGAACTTATTGTCGAATTGAACACTTTACAGAACTTATGGAAGTGTAGATATTTTGACTTTACGGAAAAAGAAACGCTCTTGACTTCTCCGCTGAGAGGAGACGAGCCATTGACATTCAATCGGTCATGGTTAAGTCTCATTTTTCGTTCATCGCTCATTCTTCTCTCCAAGTATCAATTTGAGGAGGGGGGTAAAGAAGCAAAGAGAATAACTTCGTCGTTCGGCAAAGAAATTTATTGACGGGCATTTTTTCTCTGACTTGGGGAAGGAAGTAAATAATAAGCACGACATTTTCGTGTCAAACTGACTCGCTAAAGGAGGGGGGAGAAACTTTCTTCTCCCCCTTGTCAGGAAAGAAGTGGTTACAGGAGGACTTAAGAAGGAGGGCGGGAAATTTCCACGCATTTTGATGCATCACCTGGTACAAAAGGGTTAATATCAACGCGAGCAAAAGGGTTAAGAAACTGAGCAAGAAGGAGAATTTGTTTTTAAGTACGCGTCTACACTTGCAGAAAAGAGGCCAGAGGAAGAGGGAGGAAAAAAAACAACATCCGGGCCTTGAAGAAGTGAACTGAAAAACAGTCTTGTTATTTGACAGCGGAACTTTAGGTGGAGACAAAGATTTGCCTGATTTTTATGGCAGTCAAGGCCTGATTTCATAGATCTCGATTTTGTCACTAGTCTCAATATCATCTTTAAGTCCAAATTTTTCATTATTCTATACTTTTCATGGCATGGCTGTATCCGCTCGAACATAACGTTTGGATTGTATAATAGCTCCACTGTTATCATAAGTCTGTTGCCGAGCCTTTTAGCAGTACACTAAAAGTCTACATTTTATCTGAACCCTTCACTTTATCACACGTTTACCTCTGACAGGTAATATGGTGAAATCAAGCCTTCACTGTATTTACGAGGTTTTCTTCATGAAAATTCTTCGTCATTCTACAGCATCTTATCTCGATTTCCGACTTTTTTGTCGACGGTACAGAGTGTTCCAAAAAGATCACCCCTTTGCAAAGTTTTATTTGCCAACCAGAGGGGGCTACAGAGTTACGCTTGGCATCAAAAGAATCCTCAGAGTCTCAAGATTGTGGTCATTTTGGAATTTTGACGGTCAGACCTTGTTTAAAAATGTTAAATAAGTATTTTTATTAAAAAAGGAGGGAGGAGAAAGTTAACCACACTGGTGGACTCGCCACGCCAGGCGCTATGGACTGCTAAGCGCTTAGATGTTTGCCACTGGCAGGCTTAGGAAAAGACCCAATCCAGGGTTACTCCTTTCTTCTACTTGGGCATCAATCCCAAGCGGCAGACCACAGTAACAAACAAACAAACAAGCATTTCTGTTCATTGGGTGGCTCATTTTGCTGATACAAATTTAGTGGATCAAATGAGAGCTGTGCTATTTGCACTTGCTGTCCAGTCATTTGCATGGGTTCATTTGGCACTGATTTGGCATTGGTGATGCAAAAATTCAAAATTGCCAGCAAAAAATTGATGCTAATGACTCTTTGGACACAAGGCAGGCTTAAGTAGCACTCCTGGTTGCCGATAAAGCGACGTTTTAAAAAAAAGTCAATCCTGCCAGGCACTCACATTGTGCTTGCTGTCAAAATTCCTCCAATTATGCTATTTTTTTTATTTTTGAATTTTCACCGTCAATTTTCAAATGACTGTACTGTCCTTTTTTTGATTTCGATTTTTTTCACATAATATCTCCAAAATCATATTACATTTTTCAGTAGGTTGCCCTGTGCGGAACAGTGGAACCCGCCTAATGTACTTACCTGTAGCCGGGGTAGTTTCAGTACACAACTACTGGAGCTCTGTAGATGCATGAGTACAATAAGTGAGACAGAGGCTGAGAGACTCAAGGATTGAAAATTGAGCAGGCCTCAAAGCACCTATTTTCAGACCTCCTTAAACTTCTACAGCCCATGAATTCTCAGTGTTTCGTACTTACAGTTGTCTCCAGATAATCTGACAGTGACTCAACTGTCCACTACATTAAACGTTCTTTTCATTTTCTCTGCTTCCACCAACACTTTCTGACTGATTTACGCAACCTTTATTCTTTATTGATCTCTGGTTTCTCATTTGATGCTCAGATGTTTTTGAGCCTTCTGATCAATGTAGCGGCCCAGGTGGTTCCTGCCCTGCCCTGATGAGCTGCCGAGCAGTGCAGCGGTGCCACTTTGTTGGCAAAACTTTCTCGATGTAGCGACAACTTCCTCTGCTCTTGAGGGAGTCGAATTGTCCTCTTTGTACCAACTCCCTTGCTTTCTTGATATTCTAAACAAACTGAACTAAATTTTCTTGCTCAGTCTCCACCTAACATTCCGAGGTCTCCTCATCCTCATGGTTGTTGCGTGCGAAAGTCTATAACAATAACACCTTATGATTCGCTTTCAGGGTCGTCCCTTCCACTACCTGTGGCGGAATCAGTGCAGAACCTGACGCAAGAGAGGGAAAAAAATGCTTGCTTGTCCAGCCGAATGCAGACAACAACGCAATTCCCCAATTTCCTTATATTGCACCCCAACAAAATTTGGCAGTGAGCAAGAATCAAACTTTTCACTCCCTAATTGTGTGTGAGTAAATAGACAAAACCGATTTGTGCGGGCAAAAAACTTGCTGATTTCCTCCCCCCTCCCCAACTTTTGTCGCGAAATTGTTCGCGTGCGCGCTGATCAACGCGGAGCCACGCGAGAAAGCAGTCGGACACGCCTGCGCTGGCAGACAAAGGGGGGCTGTCGAAATTGCGCAGAGACGATTGTTCCTTAGGCAGAATTTCTCCGTATTTTTGGACCCCCCTGAGACAATCGATTAAGCGTGCAAGAAATAAAATAAAATAAAATTGCGGCTTCTTTGTTGTGGCGCTTTTTGCGCAACAATTTTGGCCTGGATTATGCAAACATTATGCAAAAACCCTGCGAGAGAGCGCTAAAAAATTAGCGACTTGATCGAACCACCCGTGAAAGTTGCTGCAACCACTGCCCTCCTCCCCATAAGACAGATCTTGTCTGTCCTGAAAAGATTTTTATCCCATTTCTTTGTCCTCGCATTCCAGACGAGGAAAAGATACCCAGAACTATGGACAAGTAGGCCTAAGAAGGCCTTCGATAAAGTAAGCATTGATGTCTGACTGGAAAAAAGGAAGAAAAGAAAGAAAGTCCTGAGCTGAAATACCCTTGGGGTGCCTGCTGCACGAGTTCCTCCACCAGATGAAACGTGTGTTCCTCCCTCGGTAGCAGCAGCAGCCTCAGCCCCATCCACAGCAGCAACGACAGCAGCCTCAGCCACATCCACAGCAGCCAGAGCAGCAGCCTCATGCACAAGAGCAATGTGGGAAAAGAGCAAGGGAAGAAAATTGTATTTCTTACTACTGACAGACTCTCCTGCACACGTGCACAGATGGAGAAAAGAGGAGGGAAGTTCTAACCTATCAAGGTCTACTAAGGACGAACAATAACATTTGGATATTGGCTACGTGCACAGTGTGAGTCACAAAGAAGTTTTTGGGCTCAAGTGACACCAGGACACTTCTATGATGTACAACAAAAGTGGCTGCTTTCGTGCAGTCATTAGATCAGCGTCATCACTTAATTTGGGGGGAGGGTAATTAACAGCTCAGTTATAATAGTGTGCTTTGCTTGTAACTCGTCTGTGTCGATGTGATTGCCATGTCTCACTTTAGCGGCACGATCTAATATTTTCCGGCTCACTCGAGCTCTGATCAGGGTGATCGATAAGATTACCCGGGTGCATTTTAAAAAGTGGGTTCTTAGGTGAGGTCAGTTAACAGTTACTACGGTTTTTTTAAAACTTTATAAAGCTTCTCAGATCAGCACTCAACACCAACGTTTTCCGTCTCATGTGAGTTCTAATCATGGTTGTTCACTCATAAGATTAAGAAGTAGGGAACTTTTTTAAGAACAAAAGTGTGCACTACTGTGTAATAAGAAAGCCACTCAGTCATTAAGTTTTAGACGTATCTATCCTTCAAGCTAATAACCCCAGGAATAGCATACATGTTGGAGTGTCTTGAAGATTTCTATTGAGCAACCAGTCACTGATGAGAAATAGTACTAGTCATGAGTCAAGTGGTATTGCCTGCAGTCTGCGCCATTGAGCCTTTTCTTGTGACTCACACGGTGCAATTTCATGAGACCTCATAGTTCACTTGGTGTGAAATTCAACAATGTTGAAGAGCAAGATGAGCATCTGCTACCCGTTCGGCGTCGGCGTCTCCTGCATCTGCGACGGCCGCGGCGACGCCTTGAAGTGCTACCCAAACCTCGAGTCGATCCAGGGTTTGGCCGGCGGCAGCGGCGGCGGCGGCGTTGACGGCGCCCTCGACTACGAAGGCGTCAACGGCGAGGCTCTCCTCAGTCGGGAGGGGGACCTCCTCGAGGACGGCATGTTCGACTTCTCGGCTGCAGGTGCGCGGCGGCGCCGAGGGCTGGACGAGCGGACAGAGATCATCCTCGCCGCCACCTTCCTCGTCCTCATCGTCCTCGCATTCGTCAGGTGATGATTACTCGTTTGCCTGCCTTAGCGCAATCAATGTTGCAACTTCAGGTAAGGTGTCGAGCCCCAATATGTGAGTACAGGGTGGAGGCTAAGTGCAACTCTTCACCCTGTTGGCCGTTCAAGAGCTGCTGAGCCACCCTGTGCGAGGACGTAAGTGTCATTATTAGACAGGGTGATCCACATTCAGTCCCCTCAGTTTTTCAAGCTGTCGCCCCAGATGAAGCTGGCAACCCTGGGCACGATAATGCAGAGAAATACGAACGTTACCATGACATCGGCACAAGTTTTCCCCCTGCCCAGAGGTGTCTAAAGCCACTCGCCTCAACCACCCTGACAAAGACAAGTCCGACACCTCGGACCGGAAGCTCAGGTTTGCTATTAAGATTCATGGCCCTTCTTTATTGTTAAGTGTTGGCATAATTAAGCCACCTTGGTCGTTAATTACGGGCCACACTGGTTGAGTGCCTCTACGGTAGGTAGGCTTTCATAGGCCTAATCTGCCATGAGTATGGGTGGAAATCATCCTATTCCTGTTCAATGTCGGCATAAAGCGCAAATGTCGCACATGCAACGGCAAGAATTTCGCACATTTCTCCCCAAAAGCTTAGTGCCGGCTTACACCAGCACATTCTTACCCAAGTAAACGTGACTTTATCTTCCTCAGATACAATCGAGTGTACTTTCAAGCACTATTTCGGGCACGCAGCAGCTAGAGTTGGTAACGGGGCAGGCCCGTAGTCCGCTGGCATCTATTTCTCGAGGCCCGCACACTTGAGAGAAGCTCGCATCTCATCCCTAGTAGTGTAATGAAGCACTAGAGAATGAACAAAAATGTGGGCAGCCGTCACCACTTTTAGGCCATTGGAATCTCTTCCATCAGGATCATTTTATGGGGAAAAAATTCAATTTTTACCGATTTTGTCCCTGTTGCTTATTTCCCTTTAAGCGGTTTCTACTGAACATCATCAATCATCGCAATGAAATGATCTTTTGATTGCATCACTTGGCACCTATACGAACTGCACTATTCTCTCAGTTATATGGACCACAAGGGGAACCATCGAGGTTCACCGGGACGGGTTAAAAAGATCAGCTGTCGATAAGCCTCTCTCATGGCGGGAAATTCAAATTTCGTACATATTCGTATTCAGTTACGGGCTAAAAAGTTGCAAATTCTGTGATCAAATGATGGCACAGTCAAGTCTCACGATGCCGAATTTTTCAGAAGCAGATTGAATTGTGTTGCATTGTGTTGCCATATCTAGAATCCAGTGTATCCATCCCTATGTCAGCGCTCAAGTTGTAAAGGCACCGTTGTCGATGCTCATGCTTCCAACATCTTCATCATTAACCTAAAGGGGAAAGCCTGAGTCTCTCGTGAGCATCGACAACTGTGTCCTAATGGATCACAAAGTAGGAGGCACAATTCAGCTGACTTCAGGCAGCCCAAGGAGTTTCACCCAAATACGACCCGGAACAGTGTTCAGTCTCATCCTTGAAGTTCTGTAGTGCGCACAAGCTGAACTAGAACTTAACTCTGAGCAAGCCAGCAAAAAAGGTCGGTCCGGCCCGCTGGCACGAGCCCGGTCCGCACTAGCCCGCGAAACTATCTGACGATCTCTTCGTCAACTCCACCAACTGTCTGCCAACTCCACAGCTGTAGAGTAGCGATGTAGAGTCAACCTCGACTCCGCTGTGGATCAGGTGGAAACCCGATTCGATTACATCACTCCTCTTCAAGCTGTAATGTGTTTCTTCCTTTTTTTCGAAATAAAAGTAGAAACGCAGGGTGAATTTATTCAGGCCCGACGAGCCTGACCCGGGTGTCCGGCCCGCACAAGCCCGTGTTTTCAGCAGTATGAACCTCGTTCAATAATCATTGTTGACCTCCTCGAGCTGCATCCACCGAGACAAAAGGGTCTCTTTGAAAAGAGGCAAATAATGGGCAGTAATTCCCAGCAACCCTTGGCAACGCCTCTTACTTTAGGCAAGATCCTCGTAAGAGCGACCTACTTTTGACTGCAGCAGCCTATTTTTCACCCACTCAAATTTGGAGGGGAAAAAATCCAGGTTTTGGGCTAAATTTGCAGCGCTACAGGGTGATGTGGAAAAGAAAAGTTTTGCGCCGTCTTAAAAATTCTGCAAACTTTGTTTCCAAACTTTGACGTGGGAAAAAGTGATCCTGCCACTTCTTGGTCCTGTCCAACAAGTGGCAATTTTTTTTTCTGCTCACCCTGTACAATATGCATCTCCACACTTCTTTTTTGACAACAGGTTGAGAGTTACCGCGTGATAATTTCTTCTCTTGAGTGTTTAACGGGGCAGAAAAGTTCATCTCTCTCTGCTCAACTTACAAGGCTACAGGGTGAGGTAAAAAGATCTACGCACTCCAAGTGCCTGTTTGGAAAGCCCTGACTGGTTCCACAAGTCACAAGCAGTATTCAGACGACGATTGTGCCTCAGGAGAACTCTTAGGCAGGCATGGAAAAAAGATCCTCGATAGCAACAACAACTTTAAAGGTTGCATCAGCTTCGACGAAATATTTATGACAAGCATCAAAGCAGTAGGTTAAAAATAGTCCAGCCCGTGTTTGAGGGATCGAGGTTTTAGGTGAAAATCTTCGTCATCTTAAGGTTGTGAAAAATGAGCAGGCACAGCAGGATAACGTCAGTCATGCTTTAATTCTCAGCCTGACTGGTGTTCATAAATATAATTTTAGGTATTTACTCTCATCATTGGTATTCATCAACAGCGAGTCAGACAACCTTTCAAAAAGAACCAAGCAGAAGAGAACGGAGTAAATTTTTGCTAAGAAAAAGTTCGCTTAAAATTTAGCCCAGCACTGAACAATTCCAGACTGAGCGTAAGCACGACCTGCACGATCATAGTGCTGCACATGTGGGCAGTGGACAGTGCAGCAGAACGTGTTTCCGGTGAAAGCCCTGGGAAGAAGCAAAGCCGACACTTTGGGCGGGTTCTACTGTATAAACAGCTGTTTGAATCGGGAGAAACTGGCACTATGAGCTGGATGACAATGGAGACGGGTTCTGCTGTATACAGAAAGCAATGGCAGGAGGAGCCACCATTTAGGTGAAAATTTTCCCCCGAAGGCATTTTAGAGGGGGTTCTGGGCCCAAAAGCAACGTTTGAGGTGAAAATCTGGGTTTGGGGAGCATCACCTAAAATCTCAACCACTAGCTTTAAGCATGGTCCAACCCGTTATATTCTTTGATCAGCCTGTGTCAAACATGTCCAACTACAGCAGGTCCACTTTCCAGAGCCCTCACAAACCTTTCCTAGTTGGTTCCCCTTCTATGCATAGACTTGAAAGCATTCGTAGCATCACAATCTTCTCTCTGAACATCCACGACGGTTCTTCACCCCCAACTCCTCAAAGGATTCTTTAAGTTCAGCTGGCGAAACTGCATTTTAAAGCTATGAGTATCCTTTGCAATAGTGTGTTTTATGAATTTTTTGAAAAATGAACTTTAATGCACAATTTGAGGAATGTTTAGTTCAAGTCAGATGCGAAATTTCTTCCACAATGAACGTGTGATCACCCGTCTCAAGTGCTGTCTCTCAAGCCTTGCAAACTCGACTGTTAAGTGCAATTGTTATTACTGCAACTCAAAAGTGGTGTAAAAGTTATTGCTCTAACTAGTGCGAATCACGAGGTGTTTGCAAGTACTTTCGGGTCCGAGTACACGAACGTAGCCCGCGGACGATATCGCACATTTTGTCTCAACTTGTCTGTCTTGCACTTTTTTGTCTGTTTGTTTTTTTGTCCTGTGACGCTTAGTCCTAATGTGTTCATTTCATAATGTTTCTCTCATGGCACAAAGTGTCGGGACTGTTTTGACTCGACCCGACCAGACTTGAGTCGACTCCAGTTCACCCGTCCGACCTATGACCCGACTTCCTGAAAACTGACTCCTATTCAGGCATCTATATAAAAGTATTGCTTGCACGTAGAATTACCCAGTATAATTTTAGCTGTACTAAAATGAATCTAGGGATCCATGTCTCGGGGTTTACCAGCATTAGGGAAGAGTCTATTTTAAGTCTATTAAATTTAGGTTTCAGATTGACTATAGCAGTACAGAAGCTAGTATGTTTTCTTTGCTACTTGTGCCTTTATGCCCAGAAATGAAGTGACTACCACTCTTCACTGAGTTGACATTGTTCATGTTTAAGGTTGCAAAGGTGACAACTTCTAAAGCCACTCAGTACTTTGAACGTCGTTTGCAGACTAAGAGAGATCCCTTGTCATGCTGGTCAGCGATTGGTCTAACCGTTGGACCAAAATCTGTAGCTAACTCCATTCCTACCCTTACGTGTGATGACAGATTCTTCCGGCAGCAACTGACTTGCTCAACCAGACATTTTGTAATGAAACTTTACTTGTTTTGCATTTGCAGAATAACATACACTTTGGTACCTCATTTTCAGAGTCACAAGTTCTTTTGCAACTTAATGTCAAGACAGCTGATGCTGACATGCGCAACATGTATGGTTAGCGAATCATATGATTACACTTCCATGCAAACATTGATCTCAAGGTCTTGGGTATCATTTTTGAATATGCCTAAAGCCACAGAAGAGTCGGTAGCCAAACCTCAATTGCAGATACTTGTGAGATGCCAACTTGCTGCTCTGTAGCCATCACTGTTCACTATGCAAAATGCGTCATCTACAGATTTTGCTCCTAAGTGTATCAGGACGCATTAAAAATCACTCCCCTGCCACTCGAGACAAAAGATCCTGTAAGACCAAAAGCATCATACGAACTGTAGTGAGACCTTTGAGACTAAACTGTGGCGAGACAAAAAGTCGGTGAATCTTGGTGGATGGAGCAAAGTAAATCTTGCGCAGAAAAGATCTAGCTCAAAACACGTAGGAAGACTGCGCAATGATCGGTCGTATCGATATAGAATATCGCGATATCATGCAGAAGCCGCCAACAGCCACGGGGGTCTCGAATATTCTGCAGCACCTTCAGCCCCTGGGTTGGCCCTTTAAAAATCTTTCATCCCACTGTGTCAGCAATCAGCTGGACTAAATATCGAGCATTCAAGATATCGTGTCGGTGTCGAATATAAAGATATCGATCAACTTCACACATGTGTAGGGTTCGGAGTCGCCGCGTCGCAAAGTGAGTTTGTGCCTGGTAACGGAGCCCGAAAATTTGGTTTTGGATACCTGACGAGTAGTTTGCCAAGCACTCTAGCACTAAATGACTGCAGTGAACATCAAGGGGACATTTACCTTAATGAAAATGTGTTCCCTTGGCATGACTGTACTGTTATTAGTAAAATGGGGGCTGAACTTACTAAAATTTATCGTGAGCTTGAGTAAAAACTCATAAAAGTTGATTTCGCAAGCACGCTAAAAGTGGATTTTTTGCAAAATCCGATCTCACTTCAACGCTAATCAAGTCGGTGTGCACTGCTATCAAGACAAACCTCGGAATTTTAGGCAACAAAGTACGTGAGTGAACAAACTAAGACGCTCTTTTCGTTGGCGTCGGAAATTCAAAGATGAAGACGGAGTAAAAATTGAAAAAAAAATCGAGAAGAGAGAGCAAGAGGCTGCCGAATTTCGAAAAGTTATGGCAATGCTGCCAGAGAAAGAGGAAGAAATAACCCAAAATACCAAAATTCTTCACCTAAACTCCCTAGCTCTAATAATATTGTGTGCGTGGAATGGAGGGAGCCGGCTTGTACTAGACACATAAGTGTTATTGTTGTTTTGACTGCTCTGACTGGTTGAGGTAAACAAAGCAGTCATAATCTTTGGTCTGGCATGCCTTCAATTCCAGAGCTGTTTTCATTCTTACTCATATAATAGAATGTAAAATTTTACATGCATGCCAACATGCAATGAAGAGGAAGGGAGGCTTTTTTGTGCCACTCGTTGCTTTCTGCCCCTGTTCCTGTTAGCAATTGCATTTTTATCGTCTGGCCTGAAAGTATTTCAAGCACGCAGCCCCTTCAGCTCGTACAGGGTGTCTCAGGCAATGACTTCTTAACCTCGCAGACTGTAATGAGAGAATTCCATTTAGATTTGGGCTCGATATCCTCTGTGTAACAAAGGGAGTGAGTAACAAGTAAAGTTGCGATCTTTATCGAAAGTTTTTCTCTCTTTCTGTGGGGTTGCTGAATACTAGAGTAATGAAGGGGGGAGGATAATTTCATTCTTGCGTGCTCACGCCCAAATACACGCCCTCCCCAAGGGGGAGGGGACGATGTTGCCACTTGCTCGACCTGTTTGTGCTACACGCACGTCTTCCTAGTAACAACTTTCCAATTTCTCTTCGCACTTGAGACGTTCGTCTCTGATGCAACTTGCGACACTCGTCTTTCATGCAACTGGCGTGCAACTGTCTTGTACGCAACTTTTTCTCCTCAACGTTGCGTGTTTGCAGTCTTTACGACTGTCTACGGTGCAACATTTTGATTTAAGACTATTGCCTAAGATGCAACTTTCCAATTTGACACGCTAGTGGATGATGCAACTTGAGGGACTTGTTTCTGACGCAACATTGCAAACTGACGCACCATTCGCTCATACGCAAGTTGCACGTAGCTATGTTTTATGCAGCTACCTTTCCGGATGCTCTTGTACGCAACTTTCGAATTTGACACCCTTCGCCACCCCCAGTCTCTTATGCAACTTCCCCTCTACAGTCCGCATTGCTTGCATCTCACTGGGCGTCTCTGTTATGCAAGTTGCACTCCCTTGGCCTTTTAAAAGCTGGTTTATCTCTCCGAGGTGCGGGTGTAGAAAAGGCTCTTTTTATCCTTTTCCACTTTAGGGAAAGACTTGCGAAATCTCGCTCGATTTTGGACACACAAGTGAGCTTTTGAATGGAGGAACCTCTTCAACTGAGGCGTCCCTGGTACTTCACCCACTGTTCCTCGTGTGTGCGTGCATTTACATAGCTTTTGTTGGCGTTTGTGTCTCTTGAAAGCTCCGCACGCGCGCGCACGTTGTCTTTCATCATATGTTTGTAGGCCCACAAACTCAACTCTGCCTCCCCTTGCAGATCTCCAGGGGTGAGCAAGGATTGTCCGGGGAAAAGTTAAAACTTTCAGATCTCCAGGCAGACGTTTGAAGTTTCTCTCTCAATTTCTTTGTTTCTGGCGTCCAAGTCCATCTACTCCATTCTATCTCTTTTTTGTGTGTGTTACTCTCTGAAAATGCTCTCTTCTCACTGCTCAACCCTTTGGTGGAGGAATAAAAAAAGTCTTACACTTTTTACTCGGGTCAGTCATCCCTAGTGTATTATTTGGGCCTTTGATGCGTAGCAGCTTGATCCGCTTTTACATGAATAACCCTTTTTTCCACCCCCGTGCGTTCACGTGTAAACGGACAAACTTGTGGACAAAGGCCAAAAGAGGGATGCAAAAAATCCGCCCGTGTAAACCAGCTCACCATACACTTAAGATTCGCATTGTCGCTGGGCACATTCACGAGGAGAAGCAAATCTCCCTAGTCCACCCTGTATAGACCTGTATACACAGGGTGGAGCGAGGTGTGCAAGACTCTTTGTTCAGTGGGCTCCGGGCCTGGACACCTGGCAGGGGGTGGTGGCCATGTTGTCGAAGAAGTCACCGCCCTCCGGGTCAGGCGAGTAAGAACTTGCTCCCGTGCAGGTTTGGTTCCACCACCTTCTTTGTTCAATCAGGGTCTCGAAGGTGTCACACTTGTCCAGTTGTTGCCGATTCCGCCCCACCCTGTACAGTGTGAGTCGAACAAAGCACCGGTATCTGAATAGAGGTGTCCCAGTTTTCAAAGGGGTTTTGGTCAGTGTGGCTCCAAAACGTCCTCCACCCTTCAAGAGGATCTCTGACTGCAGTGCAAAGAGCGTTCGGGACCACCCTGTACATACATGGGAGGACGCACGTGCTCTCCTTATCCTATGGGAAGTACGGATGATTTGTAGCAGTTTCACATGAGGCAAAAGTCGATGAAGTAGAAGAAGTGAGATGCTCTTATCGGAACCACTTCACAGCTCGGTAAGTCAGCTCCAAAAGTCCGTGTGTAAATTTTGGAGAGGGGCGGGGGAGGGATTGTATTTAATGGGCTTGACTGAACTCGGTACCATTCTGGGTGTTACTTTTTCATGCTGAAAGGACTACAGTAAACCCCGCTTATACCGCCATCTGGGGGGATTGGACAAAATGACGGTATCAGCAGGGTGGCGCGATATCCGGGGAGCATAAGCAGGTTGGTTCACCCCGGATGCAGAAGGGTCGCTGGCGTTCGACCGCTCAAAGGTGGTTTAAAAAACCACGCTTTAGTTCAGACAAAAACCTTCCCGCTACTTGACAAAATGAGTCAAATTGTAGGAAAGAAATGTCTCAAGAATGTGAAACTGATGTCTTCTTCAGCGTGGTCGAGTCACAGTTGAACAATCATCTACGAAGATGCCTTTTTCGTGAGTTTGCCGAGGGACAAAAGCTAAGAGAGTTGCTAAAAATGACTCGAGAAATCACGATAGAGGACAGTATAACTTAGCAAAACAGAGAGTGAAGGTATTGAATATTAACAAAAAATGAGGACCAGTTGTCTTCGACGATGGCACATCCCAAGACAGCACAAGCTGGGCGTATTAACTGTTTCTGCTAGTACTGAAAATGGCACTGCAGGGTGGGCCTCACTGTTATAATAAGTCAATCTGGCACAAGTGCCTTGGGGCCTTCCTTTGGTCTTCCTCTGCTGACCCAGGTCTTTGCAACAGTTGGCAAAGTGGATGTGGGGAGAAAAGCTCAATAATTTGTGCTGCGGCCTTTTGATGTTAGCGTATAGTATGCGTATATAAGTATCGGCTAAGATATCTTAGTCGAATGTTTTCTTAGGATGTGACACTTCGGACGTACTGCTAGTACTGTAGTCGTATAACTCTGGAGAGGCTCGATAAGTTCACCAGTATAACAAAGTCAAAGTAGCACAAAAATTAAAAGAAGGTACAACTGGCCAGAGTCGATAATTCGTTTAAGCCTATTTTGGTACGTAGGTTTTGCCCGAAATAGCAAATACAGTGAAGCAGTAGAAATACCTTAAAGTTAAGCATGCGTTCATGCTGGAATATAAGTCTTTCCGTTGGACAATGAACCTCCAGGGAAGTCGTGCTCATTCTCTTCATCATCTAGTGGTTACGTAGTTAGCTAATGAAGTAATGACATAATACACGCTGAGTCAAAATCCCTCTGAGTTTGCACTCTTTCATACATATTTTGTAAGTATTTTGTAGATATTTTTCCTCAGAGATTCAAGATTAATTGATGGAACTGAGTCACTCCCACCTGGCTCAAAAGGATGATGCTGTTGTTGACAACCCGAGGGGAAAGCACAATTATTAATAATCTGAAGGAGATCTTTTCTTTCTTGGCAAGTACATTTGTGCATGACTTTCAAAGAACCATTGAGCTTTCGGGCAAATTGTTTCAACAAATATACTTTCCAGCCACCTCTTACAGCCAAATGGTTTGATCAATATACTAAATGGTTTCGAAGGCCTTTAACTCCTGCGCAAAGCCAAGTCATAGACATAACAAACAAATAGATCGGCGAGGAGGACAAGGAGAGACCTTTTAGGCAGCTGCGGAAAGTCGTCAAGAAAGTAGCCAACGGAGACTTTCCTGCTGGAGGCAACGCGACACCGGTATCTGGGCAAGGGCCCTTTTTGCATGGCTGCAAAAAGTGCAGAAAAAGGCACAGTACCATTGTAGCAACTATGTTGACTCGTTCTTTAGTCGCCCCGCATTTGAGCCTACGAAGCAGGGTGGGCACGGACACTAGAAAGAAACAACAGTCCGTAAGTGTGAAGGAAGGCCTGGCAACCCTGATTCAGAAGTTATTGGGGAACATAATTAACCGTACGATAAGATTAGTCGTATAAGCGCCTTGAAATTAATCTCAGCGCGGTTAGCGTTTTCTGAATGTGCCGTGACTTCTGTCATTGCGCTGAACGTCCAGACAGGGTTGCCAGGCACTTCCTCAACCTTTTTACCGTCCGTTCAACCCAGCAGGGCGACTGATGAGCGCAGAGTCACCACACAGCCAAACTTCTGGTCCCAAAGAGGGTACAGAAGCCTTGAGGAAGCGCGGCCGAAATATGCAAGCAGGGCTGCTTCAAGCTTAGCTTGCGGGCTGAATCGGCAGACTGGTCGCTTCACTAAAAAGATGACGATATAAGCGGTTCCTGCTGCAATTTCTTTTTTTTTTACTCCATGTTGTGACTTCGGAACTTTAACACAGCCTCGACATGAAGCAGGAAACAGCTCCAGCAGTCTTCACTTGAACCCGCTCAGCTCCGTCACAGCACTGCAAATCGGTCCTCTACAGGAGAACAGTGTCAGGAGTTGGGGCCAAAGCCTGAGTCAAGCCAAGCCTTTTTTCAGCTACAGACTGACAATATTACTTTTCGGCCTGTGCCAGAAGTATGTGACCCGTGCCCACCTCCAAGTTCAGAGAGGTGAATTGAGTTTGTTGCCCCGGCCAATTCGGTCCAACAGCCGGACCCAAAATTTTCCTTTTGAGCGCGTAGGCAAGGTTGCCTCTATACTTTGTAGCTCCATTACCCTAACCAGACTTGGCCCCAACTCAACCAGACCTAACTCAACTGTCAAGCGCTTTAAAAGTGACAAAAATTACTGTGCAGAGACAAAATCTAGCGCCGTTGTCCAAATTTGTGGCAGCTTCTCGTCTACCTGATAGTTTTACCCATGAATCCTGGCAACCCTGATTTCTGACGACTGTTGAATAAAATTTCGTGGCGCTTTACCATCTGCACCGGCGATTTTTCCAACATGCTAATACAGTTTTAGGTCTGTTCCTGGGCGTTTCTGTCCGCCCTTGCAGAGTCTTGACCTTTGTGACAAAGTGTCCTGTTGGGGAAAAAATTGTCCAGCTGTCCAATCCGATGATTTCACGCATAACTTTCCTAGTTTGCCCTTGAAGCAGCTCTTCTTCTCCTTCCTTAAGTAGTGTCGTAATACGACTTCACCCGGAAATAAAAAGTTCACTCTCTTTCCCTCTCCTCTCTCTTTCTCATTCTCTCACTGGCTCTTTCACTCTTTTTCTTCCATCCAGTCGGTCATTCTCTCTCCTCTTTCTCCCACTTGTCCTTCTGTCTGTTTCTTTCTCTTTCTTCTTTCCCCTCTTTCTATCTCTTCTCTTTCCTCTCTCTCTCCAACTCTTTCCTCCTTCTCTTTCTCTCTTTCCTCTTTCTCTCCCCTTCTTTCCTACTCTCCACATGCGGAGAATCAGAACGGTCCAGACAGACAGACAGACAGAGAAGAAGGGTTGGTTCCCGTCCGATGGCCACACCAAGGGCTATTACTAAAAAGGTAGAAAAAAGAATGGGATGAAAAAAGAGGAAACTTTCCTTCTTCCTCCTCTGTCAGTGCAAAAACTTGCTCAGGTAGAAAGAGAGAAGAGAGGAGGGGGAATAGAATATAGGGATTTTTCTTGGCAAACTTGAGTGAGCCCTGGGTTTGCATACAGAGCAGGGCCAGGCAAGGTCAGCCCATAATCTTGGGGGGTTCATGGCGTCTCGGTGGTTTGAGCAAGTATGGGTTTCCTTTATGTGCACGCTACGTGCATGACATTTGGCGGGGTTAGAAGAGGAAATAAAGATGCTGCACCTCCATAAATCGTTTATTATTATTATTATTTTCCGGTAAAAAAAGATAGGAGGCAAGTGCGTAGAAACGTTGCAACTGTTGTTGTCTGGTGGGTGAGAGCAAAGATGATGGCGGGGCAGGGTTGCCAGGATCTCGCATCCATTACAATTGTGTACCGACCTTCCAGGTGTCCTCATAGCTTGTCGTTGATGAACGAGTGTAGAGGACAACACACGTAGATGATCTCGTCCTCGTTATCGGCTGCAGCTTTCCAGAAGAACAACCAAGTTAGAATAACTGAGTGAGACATCACAGAAAGAATGTCCCAATCATCCCATTCTGGTCTGACTTTTGGGCAGGTGAAACTACAGCTTGTTTAGAGAGAATCATTCATTTTTCTGATATAACGTCATGTAGGACCTCGATTTATTAGAAAGAAATGCAATTCGTCAAAACAAACGTTAACGTGGAAAAAGACCTCTCACACATAAGTTTGTTATGGACTTGTCTGATGCTGGGAAGAGCGTTGTCGAGGTCGCGGGCCTCGCGGCCAACATCTATGGACCCGAGGCTACGAGCAAGAGGCAGATGCAGAGCTGGGAACAGCTTTTAGAGCAAAAATGAAATTACACCATTTTTTGGATGGGGCATCAGAGAGGGGGAAAGGAGGAGGAGGCATCCCCAGGTCTACATTCACCCAGGCCTTGGACTCGGATAAGACTTATGTATTGACAAAGAGGGCGGCCGCGTGGAACGTTGATGTGCAATAACAAAGCATTTACCAAAAGTGCACGTCAGTGGGGCTTCAGGGCAGGGTTGACATTCTTACTGAAGTCCACGAGTTCTTTCTTCTGGTTAATTCCACCATCACCTGTACTAAAGGAGTCACGTTCAAATGAGTTATTAGCCATGATCGCTCACTCACTCAGGGTTGCCACCGGCATTCTGGGAAGTTGGGTCAAGAGACTTCTCAGTAGCAGAATTGATTTTGAGGCCTGTGTGCTTCATATCCAGACGTTATTACGTGGTTTTTTCAAATGCAAGTGTATAACAGGGTGCGTACGATCAAGTGGTTTCAAGTCACATGGATGATTATAGGCCCATTCACGTAGAACTGACTACAGGGGTCCCCCTAGCATTTCTGACTTCTTGGCAGACCTGACAACGGTGATTTTGGGTTAGTGAAAAAAGCTGACATCTCGAGGGCTTCAGATATGGCAACTCCTCCGTGGAAAAAAGGTCGTATGTAGGCAGACACATTGTTGAAGTGAAAGATGTTGATCTCGCATGCTATTTGTCTTTTTGTGGAGCTTTTGACGAGTCAACTAAGGGTGAATCACGGATATCGGTGAAGACTCGTTGCAATTTTAGGTGACTAAAAAGGTTTCTTTTTGCACTATCTTCACCGCAATTATTTTGGAACTTTACCTCTGTCGCCCTTTTTCCTGGCTGCTTCAATTTTCATTATCATTTTTTCGGCCCCAAAAGTGACATTTCTGAGTTTTTCTTAGTTTTAATAATAGATAAGTCGTGCTCTAGAGGGCTGGAACCCTCATTTGTCACTCCACAAGTTATTAAATAACCAAATATAGCAGCAGGAAGTTTATAATACCCTCGTCCTGGTCCATTTGCAGCTCTGGTCTTGACGTGGTCTTGCTGTATTTATACGGCCTCCCCCAGAAAGTTTGCGTGACTTTCGAATGTGCTCCGAGCCGCCTGTTTGCACTTGCGTGTCTTTCCATTTGTCACTCCCCAGGTGCGCACGCACGACGCAGGTAAAAGTGTCACATTCTTCAATGTTTTCACGGATCTCACGCTGAGAGAGGCTAATAACTTTGAACCGGACGCCTCAGACCCACGCTGGAGGAGCACAGTCTCAGCACTGAAGGAGGGGTCACTCGTGCACAATTCAGAGGCTGCACAGGGTGGGCCAGAAGTGACTGCCATCCATGGCACGGTAGCAGATGGGACTGATGCCAAGAGCACGAGGAGGTCACCAACTTTCATTGAAACGCAGAAAGTAGTAGCCTTAACGTAAAAATTGCTTGCGAGGGGTTGAAAATGACTGTTTTTCGGGGGGTTTCTTCAATGTTTTCACCTACATTTCTAATCTTCAAATGCCAATTTCCAAATGAGGGATCTCACTCATCACCGAGGTTGGTTTCAGTAACTAAGCCTAGAGCTTTTGGCTCTCTCCGATATGAGTGGGTACCCACTTGACCTTAGAACCTGCAATATAGCAATCTATGGTAATTTGTCTGGCTCACCCTGTGCACCGTCGTCAGGATTTACAGTGTGTTCCCGAAAGGAGTTACCCTTCTCCAAACGTTTGTATTAGGGCTGGGCTTCAGAGACTTTCTTCGTATCAAAGGAATTCTCAGAATCTCAAGTTTTTCGCTTGGAATTTTAAAAATCGGACCAGTTTTGGCGGTTCTTTGTGTATTCTTGAGCAAAACTGTGGTGCATTTCCAGCCTTTTCAGAAACAGCAGTGAAATGTATGCAGGGAAAAGCTTATGAGAAATTGTGTCGAGTTTTCTTCTGTGAACTTGGCTGGGTCCACAAACTCGTCCTCCGGGTCCGCGTCCGCTGGGTCCGAGCTCCTCGTCTAAACCATCTGCTTGGTCTGCGTCTTCAGCTTCATTCATACCATGGCAGATTGAAGACAGCAACTGGTGAAGAAAAAATCACTGGAGTGACATCAGTGATCTGAGTCAGGAAATGGTCCCCAAAGCTCACAATGCATGGGAATGGCAAAAAAATGGCGCGATAACCCCTCGTAAAGCGCGGCTATTTACATCTTTGAAACTTTGCAGCTCGAACTAATCCTAAGTCTTGCTAATCCACACAAACCAGGGCGTGCCTTAGCTTACTGGAGATATGAATATACACAGCTTTAAGTCATGATAAGTACACACTTATAGATGGATTAGGACTGATAGTATGTTTTGCAATGACTTGCAGCCAACGCGTGAAGTCTCAGAGTGTCCAGGAGGCTTTTGCACCCTGGGAAAACTTTGATATTCCTGCTTCTTCTTGATTGGAAGCAGGTGCAGACAAAACTGTCAGAACTTCTCCTGCGTGCACATCTATTCTATGCATTTTCGTCTTATGCCAACAAATAAAACTGTGCAGGGTGCCGATTTATTCACCTTCAGTCAGTTCCGTGGCCACGAATTGGTCTATGGAGGCCCTGGATCCATTTGAAGCTGGCTGGAATCTTTGAGAACAGCATCAAAAGAGTCATCAGGCCCGTTGTTTATCATCATCAAGACGCCCAAGACCCGACTTGTGTGCACTATTCAATCCCCTTTCTTCTGCTCAAAAAAGGCACCAAAGCTAATCATGTCCAACTGCAGCAGGTCCAGACTTTTCCTCGGCTCGTACAAACATCTTTGAGACTTCTCCAGTGGGTCATGCAGTACAATATGCGTTCATATTGGCGCGGATTCAGTGCTTACCATTAGCCTGTTTCAGCTTCCACTCTCGTAAGGTTGAACAAAAAATGTTCCAGTGATAACAAAGTTAAAGCAGTTGAAAATGTTCATTTCCATTGCCCGCAATGCTCAGCAACAGCCTGGCCATTGTTTAGAACCTCATGAACATGGTGACGGTTCTCAGTTCATCAAATTTGTTTTTGTTTATCTCCCAAGGAAAACAGCTGATTTTTATCTAAGAGTTGCAGCAGTTGATATGTCAAACCCTCCTCAAAAACTCAGATCAGGGGAGCCGTTTGAGCAGAAAACCTAAAACAATTCGCACCAATTTCTGCGCATGTTGTGTACAACTATGATGCTGCTTAAAACTGCCCCGTCCGTTAGTTCCAGTGTTCATATGAGTGAAAAGAGGGTGCAAAAGCCTTTGCAGTACATACGATACAAACTTTCAGTACAATAGTCCTGAAGTAAACATGCGCGGACTTTGGGACAGTTTGGGAACATGATTTATTGACCTCTCCCCGTAGCCTGCGGTGAAGAGAAGAAGGCAGATTCGCCATACATTTTGAGGCCTGCAAACTATGTAAACTCAAACAAATGTGCGAAAAAAGAGAGGAAGAGCAATTTACGAGCTTAAAGTTCAAAAAGAGATGACAAACCGAAGTTTGGGTCGCATAAATCAGACGAGAAATAGAAACACCTCTTTTCGCATGCGTTTTTGTACTTGTGGACTCTTCCAGAAAGTACCAATTGGTTGATCACACTCACATTATGTATCACCCGGTGTGCCATAAATAGGTGGACACTTTTGACTTAAATTTCATCACGATGTATTTCGTCAATCACAAATAACATTTCACAGACATACCATTAGCTGATATTTTTCAAAAATTCTGCCCTCAGCCGCGATGCAGCCTAGAGGAGGACATGAAAGGCATGACACATGTTCGTGATGGTTTTGCCAGACATGGCAGTTCACTCACTCTTGGTTGACAGAGGCCTTGGAATCGATGTTGCAGCGGGTGGTGGTGGTACAAGCCTTCTCCTCAATGTGAGTCCAGATGCCGGAGTCAAAGGCGTCCATGTTCTGACCCTCGGGCGAGTGATGTCAGAGCGGCAGCTGAGGGCAGTAGGTGTCCCACTGGACTCCAATGGGACTCCTACTTCTGTATACGATGCGCCAGGAGACGCACAATAACTTTTTGGTGAAGTTTCGGAATGTTGCCCTAGTTTCGTTAATTGTTGTTGAATTTTTGCCGCTTTGGCCGCATTTAGAAGTTGAATGAGTGACCAAACATTTCTATTTAGCAAGTTTATTGATCAAAAACTTAACAAAAATACCTTCAAAATAGTTTCCACTTAGTTATGGCAGTGGTTAATCACACTCACATTAAGCATTATGTGCATCTCGATTTTGCAGTTGTCGAGCCGCGATTAAAGGCCTCAGGTCAGTTGTGTATGACCACAACAATGATCAGAGTTGCCACGTGCTTGATAGCGATGGAAACCAAGCGGCATCCAGGAAGCTAGGAAAGGCCCTGGACAGGAAGGCAATCTCGAGTCCTCGTCGTTGCAGGCAGATGTGCCTGCAGTCCTTCTCAGTCCTTCGCAACCAGTAGGCGTGCCAAGATGACTCGTTTCTCCATATTTGTGATCAAATGAGTGGCACCCCTGACATAAGGTGTGGTCACACATAACTCAGGCTGCAATTTTGGGGGAAGTCGCCCTAGACGTCAAACCTGAAAAAAGTCTTGAGCTAAACTAGGGATGTTTTCGTTCATGATGACTCGAAGGAGGAGAAACGCTGTGCAGGTTTAGCATTTTTTGACTTGAAAATGAATCATGCGCAAGGCCACTTGAGGTACTTTGAATGAATAGCTACGCGCATTTATACTGCGTTATATCCCATAACTTAATCGATATCGCGATATTGTATACGTATGCACATATGCGATGTCGATACGACAGGCTGACTTACTTACAGCGGGAGTCCAAAAAAGTAGGGCCACGCTCAGAGCTGCAAGATACAGACAAAACACTCTGTCGACGTCATTCAATCATTCATAACTTTGACTGAATTGAGCTACAAAAGTAGTCGAGCATCTATGAAAAGCTCAGACTCTTCTCTGGTACCCAACTTTTATGCACTTTTCCACTGGGACAATTCTTTTCCTTCACAACATTGACATTGCCAAAGTGCATTGTTTTAAGGAGGGCAACCTGTATTAAAAAAGTAGAATCACTCTGCAACCCTTTATATCACGCATGCATGAAAGCAGAGGAGACTCAGCTTCAGAGTTAGAGAGCTTCAGACCTTCTCGTTATTTCATCCACTTCACCTCAGTGGAGAGGGAAATATTGTCGGGCACAACCAACCCCTTTAACAGGGTTCCGGCCGAAAAGTACTTGGTCAGGACAGTGGGCAAAAAAACAGCTGCAGTGAGGTGGGAAGAAGGCAGATGCCATGAGAAATTCAACTTCTTTTAAGAATCCACTTTTTCTAATGCAAGAGGGCGTGAAGCAATAGCAGAATCATGGTGAAAACAGTCAAAGTACTTGAAAAAAAGTCGCAAAGTCCTTTTTTCATGTATTTTAGATTTTGCGAGTCAGACACTGCTCAAGAGGAGTGTGCAAGTTCATTCATTCATGGCAGACGGATTCAATGAATTGACACATTCGCTCGAGCCAGCATACCCACGTTAACTACAGTCCTTGGCGTGAAGTTGGTCGCATTCGCAGTGGTGGCAGCTTTTAGTACAGAATCAGCTCTTAAAATTAGTCACTCAGATTCTTATGTAAGTTAAACTGATTGAACGCCTGTTTCAATGCCTCGAGTGCTCCAAGTGCAGGTACCTGGAGGTGAGGTCCACACCGGTGTAGTCCATTCGTGGCCACATCTGGACCCTCTTTGGCCAATTTGTTGACATTTTCTGAGGAGTTCTCCACCTATTCAGCCCATGCACAGAAATTATCAGTTTCAAAAAGCACTTGCACTTTTTCACTAGGGTCAGGTCAGCCTTCCTACCCAACCGAAAATGTGCTGGTGAAAAAAGTCCTGTTTCTTTATTTCTTGAAGCTATACTTTTTTTTCAGATACTATCCAATGACTGACAACTTTCCTCATGGGGGAAAGCGCGTATAAGTTCATAAACCTATGTAAGGGTTCATCCTGTAGATGTCGCTTACACCAAGGCAAGTTCCCCAGTGTCATCGAATTGGCACTTTGATGGCCTCCCCGACCACAACTTTTTGACCGATTCTGGCAACCCTGGCTTGACTACTGAATCATGCGCCAATATTGGCCTCCGGTCTTAATCTGGATGTGCCACCTTCTTATATATTGGG
>JAAUXU010148210.1_pt1 | contig 23162 bp, 19 predicted proteins | sample 7278151 | NCBI WGS metagenome assembly JAAUXU01 (sample SAMN14350113, study PRJNA611818) | marine sediment metagenome | isolation source: surface marine sediment (1.8m) | place: French Polynesia: Moorea | collected 2018-08 | reverse complement strand
GTCATAGTACGATCCATCACATTACAGTAGAACATACATTCAACGAACTGTACAGTAAGAACACGATTTATCTTAAAGCTAACCCTTGTACTGCGCATGCGCGTGTACACAGTGGTGACGTACTGTTGAAGTGGTAAGTCAGAAATTTAGTCAAGTCGGCAGGGATTTCAAGAAGAAAAAAAAACCAGATATACCTTACTTCCGCTAATATCGACACTCGTGCAATCTCCAGGATCCAAGGGATTGCAGTCATTCTGGACAATCCAATGAGAGCTTGCAATCCCAAATTCATTCTCCCTGATGCCTTCGCAGATCTTGGGCAAATACTGGGTCCTCAAAAGTTTCCTTCTCGGCGCTTACTTGAGCAAAAAATTGTCTATAGTTCTTCTTTGCAAGGATAAATTAGTTGCAGTGGTATTTGTTCATACACAATACAGAATGGGCCCCTTCGTGCTCTGCTTTGTAACCCTGCAAGAGCAGTTTTCTTGTGTCTTCTTTTGTACTGAGGCATACCACCTCGACAGGTGCAGGGAAGAGCGTTGTGATGATGCAAAATGAATGAAACATGCCCTTTAGGTCCACCAGTGAAGTGACGTGAAGAATAATGGAGCTCACTAAGGTGGAATAAAATTTATTGTTCACGAATGTGTCATCTATTGTTGCGCGTGTACGTACAAGAGTTGCTGTATCTGTACAATGCTTTCCTTCATGCGCAATTGCATGGTCACTCTAGCTTCAGTCCTTTCATGAGTCCGAGCGGGGGCATCTTATTTTTTGCATGATGTCAGTCTGATGCTCCTTGTTGGTGCTGTGAGACGGCAATGTGCCCTGGCCCCTTTCAGAGTGGCCCTGATCGCAAACCCCACCATGATAACTCGAGTCTGGGGGTCTGGACCATCATGAGAGACTTCTTTTCAAGTTATTAACTTGCTAAAGAAGACCTTCGATCTCTTGGATCTCGTGTCCACTATCGTCAGTTCTTGAGGCGATAAAGGTGCATCATCAGGTCCAGTTTTGCCGTCTTCTACATGGCCATATTACTCGAGGAGGCCTCTCTAGTCACCTCCATCAGATTCCTCCTTGGATTCCTCCTGATCTCCCTCCTGTGACAACACCCCCGGGCGAGTAAGGGGAATGAGACATTTTATACTTTTCTTTCGGACGTGTTTACAAGTACACTGAACTCCTGTTCACAGAGGAGCTTTAGGCAATCCAAGATTTTCCGTAAAAGGCCGAGTACTTTCACAACCGGAGCTCTGTTCATAGAGGGTCTTATTCATGGAATGACTGAGACCCATCTGTTTTTTCTTTGCGAAAGAACTTGCCAGTAGTTGACTGTTTCATAGTTTCGTTTAAAAATGTATGGACTTCCCATTGGAACTTCGTAAGCTTTGCAAAATCAAAACTATGGGCTGCAAGCCCATAGCCTATCTAAATCACAGGCATCGCACTTTCAGCACTGATCTGGCCATCTTCTGAAATTCGCAACTTCTAATCAGATTCAAATTGCTCTATTAAGCGGACTATTTTATGCAGTAAAAAAATTCGTTGTGACTAAATTTGCTCTGTACGACGGACTTCTCCATTAACCAGTGCTCTATTAACGGGAGTTCACAGTAGTTCACTGGTGATGAGCAAAAGTTTTGAGGCATGGAATGTCATGTTTTATCATGCAAAAATTGTGTAGCAGAACGTTCGGCACTGTCGAATGTCGAGGAGATGACATGAAGATACAGTAGTTTCTCCAATCTGTTGACATGCAGTGCGCATGCGGGGGATGCTTAATGACTGGTTCAGAACATGGCACAAGTGATTAGACTGGCTCCTGCAACAACCTGGTGAAAACGTCGAGCTCCAAGCTCGAGGCTTGGAGCCTCGAGCTTGGAACCTCTGCCCACGGCCTCTTTTATCTCCTCAGTATATGCATCTACCCCTTAGGGTTTCATCCCTTCGGATGGAGGGACAGAGGCTGTTCGTAGAACAATGGGACTTCCTGGAGTAGCACATATAATTTTGATAGTGTGTGTGTGACCCTTAAGCTCCAAATGCACTTACACTCTGTTCTTGTTGCTGATCCTCTTTCTCTCTCTGCTGTCATTTCAAGTTTTTCCTTCTCTCACACTTGTAGACAGATCTCATTTAAAATGGGAACTCCATTTCATCACACACTCCGATAAGCAAATCCCTTTTCGGAGATGAAGAGAGACAGTCTAATGGGACACTCGGCGCGCTTTGTTAACAACTTGAAGCGCATTTTATCACTTTGCTGGACACTGGACGGAACCGAGAGTTAACTTGTTTGTGTAACTAAGTCTTTGGAACGAAGAAAGAAAGGTGAAGAGATTTAACAGCCGTGAAAAATTGATCCTTCACTAACAAACTTAGAAATTTTTTACTTGGTACAGAGTGCAGAAAGCCCAAACTCCAAAGCTGCTCAGGAAGAACGGTACTGTACGTGTTCATGGTATGAGAACTAAAGTTAGGATATTTTACATCCTCCCTTCTTAAATCCAGAGAGAAACTTGGAAATCCGGATTAGTCTCATTTCTGATGATGATGACAGTTCAGACAAGGCTACTCGTCATGATAAGATCCAAATTTCTTATCCTAGACAGATTCAAACCCTAAGTATAGTACTAGTGCTCCAACGTAGCCGTGCTTCTGTGTCGACGTACAGGGAATCGAGTCAAGGCTTTGCTACGACACCCGTATCGTGCTTCATTGGATATGAGCAACCCTTGTCTGCCAATATCGGATGGAATCTCTACCCTGACGCTTATATTGGAGGTGTTGTTTCTTGTAGTAGGGAAATGCAACGACTCGTGCTTTTCTTCTTCTTTCTTTTGAATCCTTTGTCATCATACCATCATATACTATGACTCTGTCATTGTGAACTCAGAAGTGAGCTCACTAAACCCAAGGATTCACTTGCACCCGATGGTTGGCCACAGCTCCATGAACAACAGTTTTCTTTCCCTTTTCATGTGACCAGCAGAGAGTGCTGGAAATCTAAAGGAAAATAGGAATTCCTCATATGACAGGAGCTGCTTACATTAGCTCGTGGACCGCCTGCACAGAACTTTCCTACATGAGTCATGGATCATAGCAAGGACTTCGAGAGCAACTTCGACGTCAATCGAGGCATTGGCGAAAGTGGGGGCAATCGTATCTTCTCGGGCACGTGTGTGGATAGCAAGTTTGGGAGGACGATCGGTCCGTAGATGAGAGAAGCAGACAGACAGACGGACACAAACACACACATGGCGCTTTATATTTTTGCCACTCGTTCCACGCAGCGACTTGGGGAGCAAGTAAGTGCTAGTACATATACACACACGCCGTCAAAACCACCAGAGGGCGAGGGAGAGACAAGACGATCCATTTCCTTCCCTACTCTTGTCTCTTTCGAGAGAAAAGAGGTGAAAAAAGGAGGTTCAGTAGAGAACCTCTTCACGCAAGCGCGCTTACACACGCGCCCGCTCACACCCATTCACTAAAGAGGTAAAGGCTTTGAAGAGACAGTGCACAGCTGCATCGTAGCTCTGCTACTAACGGCTAGCAATTTGTCCGACAATGTGTTTTCGCATACAATAAGGAGGGGGGGAGGAAAGAGAGATAAAAAAGTTTGTGGGCCAATCTCAAAGGCTATGACGGTAAAAAAAAGGGAAGGCCCTCATATTACCGGCAAAGTGATATCGTCCGACTTGCTTTCTAAGACTGCTGTTTGTTGAAGGCACTCCAAAATGTGTCCAGTTTAGCCCAGGCTTCAGAACATCGGGGCTCAACTGGAGGAAAGAGATTGTGTTTGACAAGTCTAATGAACAGATTAAGCGCCAAAAGAAGATTATTTTAATGCAAACAAGCGCGTTTATGGCCCTAGAGTCTCGCTATTAAAGTTTTATTGCGTAACAGCCTAGAAAAGCTGAAAAAAATAAAATCCAAGCCACATAACTCTCTTTCAAAGAGATAGAGAGAGTAATTTACCATGAGATTTCTTCCTCCCTCCTAATTGTCCTCATCAATCTGCTTTTTGTAGTTCTCTTTCCGACACTTTTTCCTAGGATTTTTCTCTCCTTCCGATTCCCAGATGCCAAGAAAGAAAGAAAGAGGGATGACGGTCCAACATGAGCGCAGGGAAGGAGCTAAGAGCAACTTACCCCGTCCGACCATCAGCAGCCAAAGCCGCCGACACGACTAAGCGCTTCAGTCAACCGACCCAGTCTTCTGGCTGCTGCTGTGGAAGGCGCAAAAAAAAATCAGTAATTAAATATAGTCCCTTCCCCAGATTTGAAGAAAGGGACCCCCCTCTCCGGGAGTGAGGACGAGTTTACCTCGTGGTCTAATTGTTTTGCCCCCATCGGGCAATAAAAGTGGAAAGACGGGTTAGGTAATTCAGGCCATAACCACAGGGAGAAAGAGAGAGAGCAGTTTGTTTCTCTCACCTATCCTATCCTATCCTGTCCTATCCTACCCTATCCTACCCTATCCTATCGTATCCTATACCCATCCCATACGTAGTGGCACTCACGTAGATTCTTCCAACAGTTTTAAAGTACTCGCAAGTACGATCAGTTTGGTAGAGCCCACAAAAAGTTGTGCTGTGAAAAAAAAAGAAATCTGTGTTTTGCCTACTGCTTTCACTTTATGCTACACTTCTACCCATTGGTACAGACAATATTTTCTGGATGATTTTCTATGGATCAAGTTGCAGACCATGCGGCTGAGGCTTCAGTGTACGAAAGGATTCACCTAAACCTAATGAACCTTGGGAACAAATGGGGGAGATGTACAAAATGGGGAGATTTTGCTTACTCACTTTTTCCCAATCTCACAAAATCGACCAGTCAGCATCAACGGTTGATTTCTTTCATCCAAATGCTGGTGGCGGAAGAAATCGAACAAATATCGACCCCGTGCACGTCTGGACGGGATCCCTTTAAGGAAACAATGAGGATTCTGACCATTCACTTGCATCACTTGGCATCACCGGTTCAAGCTCAAGAGTTCGCCGTCCTACGTGTCTTGGAGAGCGTCTTCAACAGCCCCTGAACAGCCTAAAACGCACAACAACCATCCCGAATTAACAGTGTTGTTTAGTCAATCACTCCTCCAGTCAATTGGGGTTTGACTCCGTCACTGTCATCTTCAGCCTGTCTGGTAGCAACGTTAGCTGCGCAGAGCAAGTAAGCGATGATGTGACAAGCCTGGGTGCTTCTTCCCCTCTACCACGCCGATGTCGGCTGTGATCAGGAGGAAGATGCACTAGTTGTCCACAGGACTTGTCTGACCTCAAGAGTTGATATTATAGAGTCGATATTTTTTTGTTTTTGCCAGTCAATGGAATGCTTTCTTTGTCCTATCCTGGCTTTCCAACCGAGTTCCTAAAGCTTACTCTGTCTAAGAGAGAACTTGTAATAACTAGTGACATATGTCGGGGTGAAATTTACGCATGTTTTATTGAGAAAGTGCTTCACCGCAAAGAATACGGAGGATACTCTTGGCCTCTAGTCAAAACTAGCCGGCCGTGGCCGCGGCCGTCTCGGCCGTGCGCGGCCGTCATGGTCAACCATTAGTTTTTAATGGTGGCTTGCGAGACTCTTCAGAACTTAAAAGTTGCCAACATTGAGCTTCGGGAGTTGTCTTCTCGCTAGCCTTCACAAATTCGCTGTCAGTTTCTTGCATTTGTGCGCAAGTAGCAAAGAAAAGGCCTCAAAATACACAATCAAATTGTCCCCTGAAATACCGAACCCAAGAGATAAGATCCCATCTGACCAGTAAAACTTCGGATCATTGCACAATTCCTTTCTTTTTCTTTACCGCTCATTTATCTAGAGTGTGAGTCATTATATAGACAAGAGGGTGAGAAACATTCTCGCACTCTTTGTTGAGATAACTCTAGCTCAAAAGACACGCACTATCACGTCTTCAAGCAACTTTTGGGGAAACAAAAGTCACACATGTGGGTTGTGTTAACAGAGCTAACACACGCGCATCCCCACCCCTCCCACAGCATACGCACATTTTTCCGGATTTTTTGTTTTTTTGCACAGAAACTTTCCTCAGACTAACTGCGCCTTCAATTGAGTTTCGATGACAACATGGCGGCTTTCTTCCTTTATCCTATGCAAATTTGCTCCTCTCTCCTTTACCGATTTATCGACTAGGACGTTGCGTTTCGCGGATTTTTACGAAAGCAGCACGCACGCGCACGCGCTTCCGTTTTAAGGGGGTCCTTCTTGCCCATAAAACTTTTCTTTCTTCCCCCCCCCCTTTTACCCCCTCTCCTAGCCCGCCCCCGTGAGCGCACACGACGGCTTTTTTTCTTGCGGGGCGAATAAAATATTGGTTCCGATTTGTTTCCGTCGTCTTATGGTGTTTGCGCGTGTGCGCGCACGTGCGTGTGCGTGCGACGGAGAGAGAGAGAGCAAAGATTGTGTCTGCCCTCCGGATATATTATATTCCCTGTCAGAGTGTTTTGCCCGGCGGGAATAAAGCGGTATGAATGTGCGTACAACGTGCGATCTCTTGGACGAAAAGTGTCATCAAGCCCTGGAAATACGTGCACGCCGCCTTAGAATTATGTGGTGTAGAAGTAAAATAAATATACTGTGAGTTCTGTCCCACTGAGGTCTTCTAATACTTTCAGAAGTAGATAATGAAAGGGCCTCTCATTAGGTACAAAATTTCTTCGGTTACTGCACAGAAATCCATTCAGCACAGCCAAGTACCGCTCAGCACCACATGACGAAGTCGATTCTGGACTGCATCCACTGCAGCATCAAGAATTCTTAATAGAGGACTGTGGCTTCCCATTGAGCCGTCAGCGCTGCCTGTAGTGGCGAATGCTTTGGAGGCGCTGACATATGCACAAGTGCAAGAAATTAGAACTAAGTTGATCAGAACTGCAGTGTTGAAGAAGCTGAATGTGATGGTGCAGAACTTGCACCCAACTCTCCACGAAATACTGCGTTGCCCGAAGTACTGGACTGCCCGAGGGCGATGGCCCACGGCAGGCCATTCTGAGTGGAATACTACGGTACAATGATTTTTCCCGCCACCTTTGCACAAGTCATACTTTTACCAACTCATATGTTTTACCGTGCAATTTCATTACCGTCTCACGTGCAGCATTCAGCGCTGCAAAAAAGAAAGAAAACACAGAAAAATGCTGACGAATCCACGAACTTGCCTGAGTGTACGAGACTCTAGAGGAAAGCCGCCGCTTTGCTCAGGGGTGATGGCCGAGAAGCTGTAGGGTCTCTGGCAACTTCCACCAGTCCCTTGACCTGTAATTTTATGCTTTGACGAGACTGCATCAACGGCTTTCCTAGAATTAAAACTTTGCATTGCGCATGATCATCTTCCCTAAGAAATTTCCAGTCGAATTGGAAGCTGATTGGATTTCCAGCCTCGACTCTTCTGGCGTTGTTCGGGGTAATTACGGTCGCCTTCCGCTCTTCTTGCCGTGATCAAACTCTGAAAATGTCAATAATCTTTAAGGTCAGGATTAGAACTCAACGGGGTTTGTGATAATTCAAGAGTCGGGTTTTCAGGTCGGGTAGGGCCAAAAAGGGCGGTGCCCGGGCGGCTTTCGGGTTTTCGGCTAGAATTGAATACTGGGAGGTCCACACCATAAAAAAGCGGGGATTTTTTTTATTTACCTTTTATTTACCTTTCTGATGAGGGAATGAGGGTGCAAAGAGTTTCCACAGTCTCATCTGAGAGTCACGTGTGACTGACCAGTGACGTCAGTTAATGTGTTTTTAATGTGGAACTAACTTTTCCTGATGATAACATTCTAATAATCAGAGGAGTTAGCTAATGCATGAAGCACGAAGGCCGTATGTACGTCTGTCTCTGTATGTCTGGTCCGTCCAGTGTCTGCGCGAGGAGGATGCGCATGGTGAGCATCTTATACTTTTGCGTCTCTTTCTACCCATCGAAGTGGGTAGCGCATAAGCTCTAGTTTTGTATAGTTACTCTAGACGCGTGCAGCCTCTTTGTGGGACCTGATCTTTTCAGGCTTAGTACGTATTTATCGGCTTCACTGGCTACACTGTTCAGTAGCGACGAAACGTAACTATCAAGAACAAACTGAATGAGTCTTTTTTTTAAAATTGTGAAGTGCAATCTTGTAACCCAGACCCACTCCGCTTGATAGATGACGCTGACATTGCGCCAACGAAGGCTCAGCGAAGAACCTCCCTGAACAAAGTGGGAGAAACATTGAAAATTTAAACGTGCCATTGACTCTCGACTCTGTGATTCAAGCTCCCCTGAGTAGTAAACGCGGGATTGTGGGTTTTATGGCAGCTTCATCATATCTGCAGGCAGGAAAGAAAGGCTTCTTTGGCACTTACAGGTGAATAATGGACAGTCCTGAGCTTGACAAGTTCTGAAATGCACATACATAATCCCGAATAAGAATCGGTGCCAATCGCTCAACGCAGTCGGAGCAGGAGAGACAAAGGATGAAGCGACGACCCTTTTTTCCTTCTTTCATGTTGACTTTGCAGACAGCAACTTCTTTAGCCTTTCTGTGTGTCTTTCTGACCTGCTTCATGATCCTCTTTGCGCGCGTGTGTGCAAAAGAGATTTGCGAAAAAACACAGGCTGAATTTGCGGAGGCTTCGGATAATGCCAATGTAACTTTTCAGCTTGTTTGGCCTCCAAACATCAAGAATTGTGGATAAGCATCATAACATTTGGCACCGACGACGCAAAAAAGGGACAGTAAAGTTCATCTTTTGTGCATGTATAATATATGAACGGACATACAAGAGGGGAAGGGGCTTTTTGTCTCAAAAGCCCTGCCAAGAGCGAAACATAAGCTTATCTGTGCATGCAACGATGCCCTAAATGGCCATTAGTGTTGTTGTCTTTTGTTTGCTATGCGACTGCACAGTGTGAGCCAGACAAAAAGGTCGCTGATGCCGCACAGCTCAACACTTTTGCCCGCTGCCAACGGCGCATTTTTGCCCCGGAATGTGGCGGCGAAAATCATTGTTATCGATCTAACTTCACATACGGTGGTGGATGCACATAAAGGCGTGCCCGGCGCAGACGCCTCCGGACACCACTACTTCTTTTTCCAGAATGTGCGAAAAAGCTTTTATAGGACTTTGCAGAAGCCATTTTGTCGCCGCATAAAAGTTTTAATGAGGACTACAGAAAAGCTTTCACTTAATTATGTCGAAATTGGCCCCTTCTCCCATGCCATCTTGCACTATGCAGTGAGAACTCGGTCAGACGAAGAGGGGAGCAAAGGCAGGAGGGGGTGGGTGGGGTGTTTGGACCCGATCCTGCGCAGGGACTGCAGTGCGCCGTGCCAGGTCTGCCTGGTGGAGTTGAGGGGCGCCATTACGAGGTGTGCAGAAAATCATTAATTTATCATCTGAAAAATAGACTCTTTCATGCGTGCTATCGGCCCATTAAGGCGTGTCAACTTAAAATACCACTCAAAGTCAATCAAGAACTGGGGAAAATATTTCCTGTCGAATGAAGGAAGCCAAAAAATGGAAAAAAAGTATCACGCAAGTCTAAATGGGTATGGGGGAAGGCAATTTGCGCTTAACGTGTCAGTATTGGCTGTCTGAGGTACACAAACACTCACACACACGCACACACACACATATATATATATGGTGACACTCATTCAATCACACGCAAATTGCTTCCACCTTCAAGACTTTCATCAGCGGGCAGACGTAAAAGCCACATTAATTGTGGCAGATTTGATGAACTTTCCACTCTGTCCTGTGTAATGAGAACTGAGTCTGGATTACTATAATTTCCAGCAATCCCATTAACGTCCGGAGACTATTATGCCATTTCCTTCAGGATAAATCTCTTCAGTTGCTGGTTTAATGTATTTCCCTGTGAGCGGAGACTCAGGTAGGGTCCGCAGCTTCCTCTCATGCACAAACAACAACAGGAAATTCAGACACACAAGTAGCACATTAAATCTACAATGAAGTCCTTTAATGGCTTGACTCTATCAGTCCCTTCCGCTTCACTTGGCAGAAATGTCCGTCCCTTTTATCGAGCACGCGCACGCGCTCACGCAGACACCACCCCCCCTCCACACACACAAACAGAGGGAGAGCGAGAGAGACGCTAAATCATAGGATTTTATCAGTCTTAACAACGATCTGGAACATTGAATCTTTATGGTGTGTGTACATCGGTGTGTGTCCATGTACAACTGTACATATTACGCAAGTACACACCGATGTGCGAAGTGGACTGGCGATTGCTCCATGGAGCCGGTAACGTAGTCACTGCACTTCATCACCAGGGGTTGGAAGGGAGGATGCTTTCGGACGGTGCAAAAGCACTAGAAAATGATGATAATTAACCGATTTTAAGCATCAATCAAGCTTGATTCCTCACTGTTTTCATTCTTCTGCTTCGTCTCCCCTTTTTTTTCAACCAGTACTCAAAAGATGCCCAAGTGGAACATGAACCTTGCATGGGTAGGGATGCTTCTGTAGGCCTCTACAATTCCACACTGTCTTCTCTTCATGACAGAATATTCTTTCTTTTAGCATTTTTTATTCAAATGTCCCTTAACATTCTCAGTGGGAAACTGTTGAGGACGAAAGTGAATGAAACTCTTTTGGGAAAAGTTATCTTCAGTATACTTTACAATGCCATTTATATAAAATGCTGCATGATGTCATAACTGCTCTAATCCATCAGGTAGTTCCAGACCCATTCGAGATTCAAAGGAACCATCAACCACTTCACACCCCAAAGCCTGTACACAAAGGTGTACACGTACTGCGTGTGTGCATACATGTGCGCATGCGCGCCGGTATGCTTCGTCGGTGCAGACCTGTGGTTGCGTGTGTGTGCACACCTGTACACGTGTGAGCGCCTGCGCGGTCAGGCGAAAGTCAGCACTTTTCGCCATCAGTCCTCAGCTGCTCAGTTGTATGCGTTGGGGGCAAACAAATTGTAGTGAATCCGATGTTACGTCGTAAATCTGGCCGCACATTCTCATTATCACGGTCCGTCGACTTTACGAGCGTTTTTTTCCTTTCCTCTCTAACGTGCAAACTTGATGTCTTAATTTATGTTTGTCTATCCATTATGCGCGCCTCGTCGCTTAAAGCGGGCGCTCACGCCGCCCAAGCGGACGCCCAAGCAGCCGTTGAAACCGAGGATTTCTCCTTCTTTGAGCGGCTTGAAGGAGAGCAAAAACATCCTCCATTTCCCGCCCCACTCGGTCGGACAGGATCGGACGAGCGTTCTTCAAGTGTGTCAACGCCCTCGGCGGACGAGATCAAGGAAAGCGATTTGGTCTCATCCAACGAACTCAGCACTTGGTGTCAAATTGTTGGCCAGTTTCAGTAGCTTTCATGCAGTTTTCATTGGTTCAGTGGGGTCTGGTGGAGCTGAGTCCTCTTTTCTTCCTCACAGAGACTTGATGAACAAATGAGCCCTTCCTTTCTTTCCACTGGCGTATTCAGAGCAAAAAAAAAATGCTTGGAAAGGAAATTTCATTATGTGTGGGCTTCCCTTTTCTGTATTCGGGCAGGCACTTGCCCATGGGTATGTTCTTAGCAGAAATACTCCACGTCTGAGTGTGTAGTGTACACTTGGCCGTCATGGAGGGGATGTTCCAAGGAACATATTTATCTAAAAAAAATCTCCTTGGAGAAAGAAGCCTCCAAACACCAGGTGTGACGAGAGCCCATTCTTATGCAGTCCAAGTTTTTTCCGTTAACTTTTTCATGTAAAATCTCCAGAAAACTGTGATTTTGCGCTCGAACGAGAAATCTGTGTGTGTAAAGCTCCCCTTAATAACCCTTACCCAAAGAAGGGGGGGGGGCAGAAATGCGTACAGATGTTTCTCCTTTTCTGTAAGAAACTTGAGTACGAGAGGAAAGAAAAAGCTCTCAGCAATGCGCAAAAGATTATTTAGGGGAAGAGACTTTGGAAAGATAAATTGCTGACCTTTGTCTTTGCAGTGGTGAGCCAGGTAGGTCAACAAAAAGGCCATCTAAAGGCCAGACAACGAACGCTTGGCTCCGATTTTACCGCGAATATCCGCGCCAACTGAGCATCTATCTTGTGGAAGCCCTAAGCACACAAAGTGTTTTGCCACTGTTTCACTCAAACACCAAGCCCTCATATATGGGGGAGATCGTCAAGCTTTCTCTCTTGTCTTGGTCCGGATAAAGGGTCATAATTCATACAGAGAAGAAGAAAAAATAAAAGCCTCTTCTTCCAAGCAGCAATAAAAGTGTTCCAGTAAATTGCCTCATGGTCTCTTGGGGGTTCAAGTATGTGCAGAAGCTCGGGAAGACGAAGTACCAAAGCACGTGTCTTTCATCCACCCACTGACCGATGTTTTCCTTGTTTCTTGCGCCACAAACTGAACAACTCCCGGCTTTTAGAACATCGTGACAATCCTGCAGGGGCAGAGGCCAAAAAAGGCCCCTAGTGACTCCTCCCTCCTCCTGGGATCTGTCTCCATGACTTTGAAATATATCACTTCCCAAGCTCCCAGCGGGGTCAGAGGGGTGGTGGTGGTCGTCGTCGTCGACGTTGCCGTGGAGGGGGACGGGGGGAGGGAACGACCCACGACTCAAAAGCTGGGAAACACCATAAACTAAGATTGCATGTAAGTACATACGTGACAAAGGGCGACTTTGTCAGTACGAACGAATGAATGCTGCTCCCCATGCGCAGTAGTGGCCCCTCCCAAAAAATCGCTGCTGCCGGCAGTAGCTGGTGCCAAACTGCGCTAGAGTAAATAGTGCTTAATCTTGATGTGTCCTCGTGAACTGAAGTTTGTTGCGAGTGCAAGCGCGCCCTAAATGAGAGTGGTCACACATCTCTCTGCCAAACGGATGATGGGGATGAATGGGCTGCAATCTCCGAGTGTGCGTTGCTTGCTAGCTCTCGAGCGCTACTTGGCAAGTAACCTTTGCTCCATTAGACACCGCTGTGTTGTGTTGTTGTTTTAGTTGACCGAACTTTGCCCTGGCAATGGAAGAGGAAGGGATAAAAATATGTGCATGGGCCATCAAATCTGTGTCGAACACAGCGAAAGGGATCTCAGTCAGTTGGCGACTTTTAGCATTTTCATCCCAGAACACACATTTCTCAAAATGAGTACACATTTGCTCACTTGGGATGAAGTTAAACAAGATTCGAGCATGACAACACTTTGGGGAATGTCTCAAACATGAAATCTGACAGCACGGGCTAAATCAGAGGAAGATGTCGTTCATGCTACCCTTGACCACATTCTAGACCATAGGTTGGAAATGAGATACTTGAGCACTGATTTGCAGGGCGTCCTTTGCCGCGTAGTGCCCGAACTTAGACAGTGTGAACATAGACAGAACCTGTACAGTGTCATCCCCCTCGATATTTTTGGGCAACACCCGTTTTAAGATCTCCCTTGAATTCAACCAAGACTGCAGCTGTCCCCATGAATGACGAAGGGATGTGAGAAAGCCATCATTTTCAGGCTGATGATTCCGAAGAGAAAAAAAAGCCATTTTTCGAAGAGAAGAACATTATTGATGATGGTGACAAAAATGACAGCGACAACAACAGTGTTGTTGTTGTGGATGCATCGGAATTTTAGGTGAAAACTTTTGCTTTCTCCCACCGAGGACTGGCTCGCAACTAGACGATCTTGTAAGAGTGACTAAAGCAAAGATAACATTTGTAGACACGCCTCATTAACTTCCTCCTTAAGACATGTCCTTAATTGAGACCATTGTTCAAAACATGGCTGTCGAGACATCATTTTGTCATGTCCACAGTGTCTTTTTTAGACGATTCTTCTCTACAGCAAAATCATCATCACCGCGGCTAACGAAGATGCCAAATATAATGAGATCATCCCACTTCTGCACCTCATCTTGGCCTTTGCCTTGGCAAAATCCACTTTCCTCCTACTCCCTTTGTTCCCAGTTTAATGGGATGACAGGGCAGGAATCGCATTTTCCACTTCGGATTTCCCCGGCTTTTGTTCTCCTCTCTTGAAGCTTTAGTGAAAAGTCTGGTCTGAACTATCCATAAATTCAGTTCTGACGACGCCCTAAAACCACTTGACTTTTCTGCATGAATTTTTCTCGTACCAACGGAACGCTCAACACGTCTTTGAGCTGCAGGTCTTTGTTCCACTTACCAATTCGTCCAGTGCAATCTGCACTTCAGTGCTGTAGCGCAGTCAGCTACTTCAATTCAAGCTGGTGCATTTGCAAGTTGACGCTCCGGTGCAATATTCTCTCTCTTGAGAAGAACATCCCGGTGTGTGCGCAGCCGAGGGTGCACTTTTCAGTTTACACTTGAGAGATCAAGTACAGCGCTGCGCAAGTCAAAGTGTCCCAGGTTTTTCTCACTTTTCTTGAGGAATCACTTCTTCCCTCCCCCGTCTTGTTGTTGTTGTTGTTGTTCTCGTTCTCGTTGTTGTCGTCCTCCGTGACGACCTCCCATAGGACCCCTCCCCTGTTGATCTCCTCCCCCTCCCCTCCCTGCTCTGGCAGCCACGTATGTTATGTCCGTATGTGTACATTAGACATTTTTACGACTCACACGCACGCGCTCTAGGCGGATGGACAGGTTGTCGCAAAAGTCTTGTCGAGTCGCACTGTCGGTAAGAAAAAGGTCTGTCCGGCGTCTGATCTTTGGCATGGTTAAAACAGCAGATGCTCTTGCTTCTGAGTCAGCTATTGATATCGCCGAACACGTCCCCTTCTCGACACCCTGTACCTTTGCCCCGTACGTAAAACTGTCACTTTGCATCGCCGGAGCCTCTGCAAAGCTGGCCCCGAGGAGACAGACACAACCCCCTTGAAACAATGTTTTCTCTGCTTTTGTCGTCCTGAACGGTTGGTGAGAGATAGGAACGCCGACGTGATTTGATTATCCAGAGAGTAACGATACAACATTAAGGTAAGACTCGTCGTACGAGACTTAAAGAGTGCACTGCGAGAGTCCAATCGTCATCTGTATGGCTCTTTCCCCTATCTTGGTAGGGGAGGGGGAGGTTGAGAAAGCTCTCGCTTTTGTTGTGATTGATGAGAGTATCTCTACGTCTTTTATTAGCGCACTTACCTTGCTATCTTGTTCTCTACGGAGATGAGGAAACGTTTGACCAGTGACAGAAAGATTCGATTACGCGTGCTTTTACTAGAAGAAAAATGCCAGCAGAAAAGGCAATAGTACAGAAATCTAATTTCCTGTTCCCACCATTCAGGCACCTGAGCAGTTGTTCGGGTGCAGGGGAAAGATGGAGATCTTTTTCGGAGACTCCGGATTTCTCTTTTTCAAAGAGTTTTTACAAAAAAGTTATCGGCGTTCTGTACGTACAAATGCTACCGATGCACGATTTCTGAATGAGGCGAAGCAAGTGCGACTTCAGAGCCACTCTGGACTCTAGAAGAACGCAGAGAGTGGCCGAGGGACGTTGGCAATGTTGTTTTCCACCTTGAACATGAGTTGCAAATCCGCTGAGCCCATCCTGTACGCACAATGACGTGCAATAAGTGAATAATCACAGGGACCAGAAATTTGATTCCGCCAACCTTCATGTCCCGCGTAGTATGGAAACCCTTCCTACCATTGGGAGGGGGGGTGTCTGAGGAGTGGTGACACAATAGAAGGAGGGCATTTATCACTATTTTTGCCACCCAAGGGGCGAGAAAAACGGGGAAAGCAAGGAGTGAATTTGCATTATGGGGCGTCCTAGCGCCTGTGAGTCACAAAGCACGCTAGAAGCAACTCAGCTACTGTCATTTTGGGTCATAGCGTCCTTCTTGTATGCCGGAGAAAGGGCTTCACATAGCCCATCGGAGAAAAAAAATAAATTTGAGAAGAGAGGCACGATTGATCGATTGAGATTTATACCTTTCTTACGTGATGCTTCTGGGCTTTCCCTTCTTTTTACTATCCTCTGAGCGATCGTTGTTGTTGCTGGAGGGTCTACGAGATGGAGAATTCATCCCCATGATGCGAAAGTGTGCATATTTTCGGAACAAATATTCAGATAATGACAAATCGCTCCACCAGACAGATCAAGGCTGCTGAAAAAGCCAGTCACGTCTTCTTTTGGCATCGAAACATCTAAATTTCTCGTCGGGATGTGATGGTGGGTGCGTGAGTGCTGCAAACCTCCATTGGAGGTCCAGGTGTTGGGGACGGCCATTCTCACGTGCAAGAAACGGTTGGTGGACTCCATGCGGTAGCTGAATGCATGGGACTGGCATTCCTAGGGGAGGAGGGCTGATCCCCTACCTGTGCGCCCAAAGATTATCTCATTGATCACCTGCTGTTTCTACTCTTCTCCTATCCTTCCCCCTGGTTCCGCATCAGGTGACTGACTGACTTGGCAGGTATGATGCTAAGCTGAAGAAATCCCTGAAGATCCCTGGACAGTTGACCAATAGAGTTGCCATCTCGTATGAATTGAAGAAGTGCAAAGAAGAGCAATCAATCAGTTGGGCCATCCACATCAGACAAACTCACTGTTAAGGTGCAGAGAGAGAGAGAGAGAGAGAGAGAGAGACCGAGAGGAGCAACAAGGAAGCCCACAGGCCTTGACAGGTGAAGCTGCCAAGGTGTGGCGCCAGCCAGAGAATCCAACACCGAAATCGGTGTATTCTAACGAAAATGACTTATTCAGACATCCCCCATTGGATCGATTGTGTCTGTCTGGTGGAGCCAATGCTATGGATCCTGCTAAGCTCAGCCTTCTTTTGCAATATCCTTTTCTCAGACCAGCATGTATAATGGAGGCTGAAAGTGTTGTTACTGGCTCTTAAATCCCCTCCAAGCCTTAATTGGAATCCATCCTGCATGACAATACAATCCCATTTCTCCTAGGCGAACTGAGAGAATTGCTCTTTCCCTCGGTCAGAGGAGAAGGGAAATTGGCTGCTGATTGAATGCAATTTGCTCTTCTTTCTTCTTTCCTCAATGCGCCAAGACAGATTCAATCATTTCCGGCCAGCTGGATCAGTGCTTAAGAAGCGCTTGAAAAGGGGAGAATTCGCAAAGTGAATCCGCTGCGGATCTCGCTCAAGGGAAATCCGCAGGCTGGCCCGGTGGAGTGGAGACGAATCGAATTCCGGCCACAGCAGCTGCAACAACAGCCCGGCCCGGCAATAATCAAGTCCGAGAGAGCTCAATTTTGTACCCTTCAGTGACTTGCCCTACTTCTTTTCTGCGCCTTTTCTTCTACACCGCTGCTGTCACTTGTGGTTTGGTAGTGTGAAATTGGTTGCTGATTTATGTATTTTGATTTGGTGCCAGCCAAAGACTGATTGAAGTGGAGGGAAGACGAGGGCGAGGGTTTTTACTGCATGTGTGCCAGAAATAAAGTCACAGCAGAGCCCTGAGCGGGGATTCGGTCGAGATACGACGAGTGTTCTTATCGCCTCAAGCAGTTTCAGAGACAAAATTGCTCTTCAGACCGATCTGAGATGAGGAAAGTCCCTTCTTCCCTACTCTTCGTTTCACCCTCAGGGACTAGAAGGAAAGGGGGACGGTGAAAAAAAGGACAACAATCAGTTCCTTACGTTAGATCCTGAGTGGTGACTTCTATCAACAAATAACATGTTGGTTTAACAGCACACCTGCCAACTGGTTTTTTTTTGACGTCGGACACTGTACAAGTACACATTTTTCACTTTCATATGTGTCCTGTGCTATACACAATGGTAACTGCGTCTTCTCCATCTCTTTATGGGCGTGCGAGTATCCGGATAAACCAAAAACCACCAACCACATTTTGGCGGAAAGAAATCTCTAGGTGGGGGTAAACACTTGAAAAAAAGAAGTAGAGAGAGGATAAAAAGAAGTGCTTTAGTATGCGAAAGCTGAAAATGACCGACAATAAAACTCTCGAGTAGAGCTGAGATGCATTGCTGGCTTATCTGCTGACGACGGACACAGCCACAGCCTCCGGCAATGCGCGCCGGGCGTGTATGTGCAGAGAGGGGAGGAAGTATAACACCAGTCGAAAGGGTTTTAGGAGCATATTTACGATGGAAGAAGGATTTTACTGGTATAGGCAGATACTCTTCTCTCGGGCACGTGGTGAAGAGCCCTGCACGAGCTCTTACGCGCGTAGCAGGCGTGGACAGTGGCAGTGGCCGCGCTGTGCCACTTGTGCGACTTCACCCAGACGCGACACCGACACTTTAGAGATAGGATTATCTAGAGATGTGAACAGAATGAAAACGGGTTCGCACACATTTCTCCAACGCTCCAGGTTTGGCCACGGCGCACTGTGTTTTATTACGCATGCTGGAGGGTGTACGCACAATATGTGCTGTTATGCAGTATAGTATACAGCGAAATGTGTGATGTATAGCATATAAGCTGCAGTATATACAGATTGAGTGCAGGACTGGAGCTGCCCCAGATGTGAACACCTAGGTCTGGGGCGGCCATCTTTCGAACCCTTCGGTGATTTGCCTACCCTTATTTTGATTATTTGAGAAGCGCTGCTTCTCTTAGCAAGACCAAGCAAGAGTGCGGCGTTTCAAAGCCTTTCATGAATAAGGATGGGTGTATTTGATGACGTCACTGTAAAGGAAGCCCCCTTTTTCCCGACATTATGTCATCAAAAAGAACGACGAAAGAGCGAAGTTTGTTCCTATGATCGTCAAGGCAGCAAGGCTGAGCACCAAAAGTTTAATTAGCCACTTGCAGTTCAAAGCATGAAAAAATCCACATCGAATGTTCCTGTGCGGTCGACAGTTCCTTAGTTTGGGCGCATGAAAAGCCAGGAAAAAGTCGCACCTCCATAAGACTTGGCGGGGTCCCGTCACATATACGTACGGACGCAGAATTGTCACTGGCTGTTCAACATTGTGCTACAAGTTCACTACATCTCCAAAGCTGTGGCGGTGCCGGAGACTACGGATCGGACCAATGCAGGACATCGAACCGAGACGACGACCGCAGGGCAACCCTGTCGTCAATTCAAAAGCGGGATGTCGGCAGGCCGGATCAAAGGCCGGGTGGCCGAAGCCCGAGTCCCCGGCCTCGGTCTCGCCTCGAAGAAAAGGTTCGGTCCATTACGTAAGCACCAACATCGATTCTGAACGGTTGGACTTGAAATGGCGACATAAAATCTCAGATCTCTCTCGCTCCATTGAAGTGCCTGCAAATGGAGCAAGCAGTCAAATGGATCGTGGCGAATAAAACTAAGAATAACATGTTCTGGGACATCAAAGCCTTAACTGCAGAACAAAATGTCTTTATACACTTGAGCTCCACATGGTCAGGGTGGCCTGGCTTTTAAATAAAGTCTAAGCTATTTTTGATTTGTACTTGTTGACGTTGCTTTTTCTTTGCGGCCCATATTGCGGTAGAAGCTTGGGCAAAGTGGGATTAAACAATTCCCCAGATGGGTTGATGAATGGGAGACCAAAGATATTTCAACCAACCACCAAAATCGCTCTTCTTCTTCGGTTTAATCTCTTCCAAATCTGCGGGGATCCCCAAGGAAGGAAAGAACTCGACTAGACACGTTGGACTAACGAGAAGTCGTGACAAGACTCAAGACTGACTGAAAAGTGCGTCAGTTTTGTCCCCAAACACTTCCATTGCCAAGTTTGGTAGAGAAGTGTCTCTTTTTTTTTTTGCTCTGAAGCTTCGTGCATTAAGGAATTAAAATGGGGACGAGGGAAAAAGACAACTTTCGCTTTCTCCCTGGTGGCAGAGACAACGATTAATTTCCTCCCTCCGCCACGCCAAGAAAAAGTTATACCAGAGTCATCTACAGTAATTTCGTTGTTGCGCTCAAATCCTTGCCTGAAGAAGCGATTTTTCATTATTCGACGAAATCTTTGCGCTGAATTGAGCTCGTTTCTTTTTGAACTTTGTCCTTCGAGGTGCGGCTTAATTGCGCTTTCTCGGACCTCGTGACTCGCGTGTCACTTCCGAGTTCTTCCCTATTTCCTTTCTCTTTCTTACTCGCAATTTTCTGTAAAGCGGAGAGATTTTTTGACGTTACGCTTCAATGGCTCCAATGTCCCGCCATTTCTTCTCAGGACCCGATCTATGGAAGTTGACGGCTTTAGAAGAAGAAGAAGAAGAAGAAGAAAATAGAGCGCGCGATCGTGCGTGCCTTTCTCTAGAAGACACCCCATGGACTTTTTTGATGGGGTACTACAGTTTTTCAGTTCGCACGGTTTCTCCCCTTTTTTTGGAGGAAGAGAGATATATCACACTGTGGTAGAACCTTTCAGAGGAACTATAACCTATGAGCCAATAAGAATGTGGTTCGGGGCCGAGGGGAAAAAGTCTCACTCATTTGGACGCACATACTACGGATGTCATACATCTTCTCAGACCACATGCCCGTTAAGGTGGGTATGAGTTTGAGTACTGCACGTGCCAGAGCCGCACGATGGAAGTCCTAGTGCTATGGGTACACCAGAGTGAGTACGACGATTGATTAATCGATTAATCAGTTAACCTTCGAATAATTCTCCAAGAAGATTAATCTTATCTAAAGTAGATTGATTGAATAATTTCGAGTAATTTTTCCTGCCAGCAAAGGTGCAAAAGACGTTGGCAAGGGGAAAAAAGCAGGCAGGTGTGGGAAAGGCTGCGGAAACTTGGACAGTTTGTTTGAGTAAATGTTGTGTTCACCCCATCATGAAGATCTACTTAATTCATTCAGCAAGAATCGGCACTCTCACACAGACCTGTGCTGTAGGAAGAGCTGGTGAGTGTGTGATGAAAGCCTCGAGACAAAAAGGAGAGAATGATACAAACTGTTTCTGCTCTGCAACTTCTCAAGATAGAGCACTGAAATTTGAAACATAGGTGGAGTGGACGTAACAGAGCAGATTTATTCAAGGGTTGAACCATTAGTAACAATCTCCCGCTCAAGGCGTAGCCTGAAAGCAAACACTGGCATGAAAAAAAAGCTGGCGGCGACACTGCATCCGAGACTTGGTGGTGGTAACTAGTCTGGTCTCTAAGGCGACATTTCCATTAAAGTCAACGATATGATTGTTGCGGCAGTTATGTACTGGATTCACATTAAAAGCCTCTTCATTAAAGAAGAATATGTCCCTGCAGCCAGAACTCTTCAGGCTACTCAGGAAGAACCTTTGACCTCAGAAGTATCTTCGTGCAGGCTGCGTTGGAGAGCTGGGGCCTTCTGATTTTAACACGAGACTTTCTTCAGCCTCCTTGACAATCTCCTGGACAGCAAGCTCACTCACATTGTACTTCCTGGCCACCGCATGCATGGAGGTGGTGGACTTTGTCTCCGAGTTCTTTTTAATCTTGGCAACAGTCCTGCCTGAAGTGGCAGTGCATGACCTACCGCTGAGGTTCTGCTACCTGTCCTTCTGCTGCTTCACTCTGTCGACAGTCACCTGGGACACATCTTCAATTTCTATTATGGTTGAAATGCTTGCTCCTGCATGGAGCAAGCATGACACCTCTCGCCATTTTGTCTGTTTGTTGAAAATGAGGTGATTTCTCAGCAAGCATAAGTAAATAAGATTTGCTTGATTTTTTCCATTCTAGACGAGTCATTTTATAGGAAAAAGTCCTAGCCTTCCTCTCAGTGCTGTCATACCCTAAACATTTGCTTCAAGACTTTCATCACACCCGACAGATCAGGAGCAAGTAATGGGCTTAACATGTGATATACTGTCGTGGTCAAAAGTATTCATACGGATGCATAAAAAAAATAGTCAATTACTCACACTTGCGAATAATCACTTGGTTGGTTGTGATTGCTGCTAGACAACCCACGATGTCATCATACCACCGTATCAAAACATGTCTGAAATAATAACTGCTAACAAAGTTTTTTACACAAGAAAAAGTCAACTCTCCCTTGGGGGGTCCCAAAGTATTTGTACAGAATCAATTTCTGCTTAAAAAATCTAATTTTTGAAGTGCAAGGGTTGTATTTACAGGTGTGAGTGGGTGGGTGTGGGGTCAATGCGAGTTTGCATTGTGTGGGTTTGATTGTGAGTGTGTCACTGTGTGAGCAGATGGGTGCGCCACTGCATGAGTGTGTATTGTAATTGATCGTAAGCAAATCGATAATTGTGATTGCTGTAACAATGAATGATAATAGAACCAAGTCCAAGTATGATCGGTGATTGCTGTGGACTATCAATGGGTGAATGGTAGCCGTTTTGTCCCGTTCACAGGTTATACTCTCTGCCCTCCTTCTAAACGGGCTTCTGTGGGCTGAGTGAGCTGCTGCCCTGCCACTGATGAGGGCAGTGCAAGCAGAAGAGAAGAAGCCGTGTTGCCAGATAGTGGACCGGTCAATCAGATTTTACGATATTGGCCCTACAAGACTCTTTTGGCACATTTTGGAGATCATTTTAGATTTACGGTATTCAGTGATTTGGGAGCAAATCTTATATTAAATGTAGACAAATTATGTGCACTAATCACCACTACTTTACGCCTATGAAAAGAAACGCTCAATGAGTACAACGACAATTAATTAAGTAGGGCTCGAACTGTAATCCCAGTTGAAAGGTGTTCAATTTATCGAAAATCGAGACACCAATGTTTTCATAGATCGTACAATCCGAATGACATTTCTTCATGGGATGTCATCAGTCTTCCATCACTATTGCTTTCTCATCCATATTTCCGAGGTCCTCATCAACGTTATTCGCGCCTACTCACTAAAATGCGAGATATTCACTGGGCAACATTATATGACGCAATCGGGACTGTCGTAGTCAGGTTCTAAATCAGAGATGAGTACCTCCAGATTGGCGCTTGAACTATTTGGAAAATTCTTGAGGGGTCTTGCGCAGCTACAAAAACAGCCTTGTCCAGTCCTTGGGTCGAATGCTTGCCTGGATTCCTAGCAGTCATGGACACAAGGAATGGAGAAGCCTGCAGGAAAAATGTAATCAGGCTTGAATTCATAAAGCAAGAAGCGCTGCCATTTTAAGGATCTGACAACAGATTCTCAATTATTAGGTACTCGCTTAATGGCCGCCTTCGGCGCCTTTAAGTGAGTGGACTCGAGTCACGACTTACTGGTCTGGCTGCTTCTCTACAGACTCGGAACGTGTTTCGGTGGGGAAATTTTTGAATACACGTTTCACCACCTAAAAATGCGGTCCGAAACCCATCGAAATTTGGTGCACATCTACGGACAAACTGGGCGCACCTGAATACAT
>JAAUXU010099334.1_pt1 | contig 23165 bp, 25 predicted proteins | sample 7278151 | NCBI WGS metagenome assembly JAAUXU01 (sample SAMN14350113, study PRJNA611818) | marine sediment metagenome | isolation source: surface marine sediment (1.8m) | place: French Polynesia: Moorea | collected 2018-08 | reverse complement strand
ATCCAGTTTCATCTGGATCTCTCCCTCTCGTGGATCTCTCCCTCTCGATCTCGAAATACAGTTCAGTGTAAAATAGAACAGTTAGCTTTTAGACCATAAATCGGACCGCCAAGTGCACATTGGAAGCTTTTATGCAAGTCAACGTTGGTGCTGTTGCCAAAAAAGGCCACAAGACTCGTATTGGTCATGGACTGGGTCCACCAATTCCGTGTCTGTCGCAGTCAAGACTGCCAAGGTCAAAGCCGGCCTGAAGGATCGCGCTTAACATGTGCGACTGCGTCGCGTCCGAATGCTTTGGCCGAACGTTTTGCACCACATCAGCCACTGCCTTTTCCTCTCACATATCCGGACTTCGCTCCCAATGATGCTTGAACGCCGTCTCGTCCGTGAGAGACCTGGTCTGCGATCCGCAAGGGATATCTTGGAAAACGTTCAAATCTGTGCTATGAAAAAGCACAGGTGAAAACCTCTCTTCGCTGATATCGGCCACTTTCGTGACCACTTTCGTGACATACTTGTTGCCACTTTTTTTTACGAAAGATGCCCAAAGCTTGCCCCCCATCCTGCTTAACTGCCCATGGTTCATTGTTGTGAAAAAGGAGCATGCTCCTCATACTGGGATTTCACTGTACTCTGAACTGCGCAAGGACAATAGTTGTGAGGAATTATTATTCCTCATAAATTACTAGGGCTAGAAGAGAGAGAAAGCGTGTTCAACTCGTCCACCTTCGCCAGGTCCACTCAGGCGGACTTTGTCAGAATACATTTTGGCCTCACCGCCAGTACACATTGTCAGAATCTGCCTGAAGCTCTTAAGCCAGCGAGCAGTTGAGACAGTTGCTCATGTAGGAAGTGCAACTGCAACTGTCAGAAGAGGAACAACCTTGGCGTGACTTGACTTTCTGATAGAGCAGATTCAGCCCTGTCCCACGACAGACGGAACCACTGCTCTGCACAGCACGACCGCCATCAGGCCAGGTAGGAGGAAGGTGCAGTAAAATAGAGAAGTGCCCGGAAGAAGCAGGCATTTTACTAGCGGTTACCATCTTTTTTTGACATTCTTGTCATGTTTACGTACTCCATACGTTTGATCAGCCAAGGGTGAAATTATACTTAGGTAGGAGTGACCTGAAGCATGAAATTATGGGCTTTCTACGCTAACACGAGTCGGCCAAGAAAGTCACATGAGCCATACGTGATGGCAATGATGGAAATATTGAATTTTAAACCTATAATGGGTTGAATAACCCCGCCATACAGTTACCCCCTAACTCGCCCCTTCCCGACATCCATCCTCGTTTCCTCTTGCATGAATGGGTCACTGCAGTTGAGGCATTGCCCAAGTTACGCAACATTAATTCCTGATTCATTTCTTGCTCCCCCTAAAAAAAGATGTCGATGAACTTTCTACTGAAGGCAGACATGTTTAAGAGCACGTCCGAGTGCACACTGGTGGCTCCCTGGTGGAGCATGAACCCTCTTCTGAGGGCAGACATGTTTCTGAGGTCGCCCGAGTGGACATTGGAGGCTTTCTGGCAGAGAATGCACCCCCTACTGCAGGCAGAAACGTTTCGGAGGCCGTCCAAGTGGACACTGAAGGCTTTCTGGCGGAGAATGTACCCCCGACTGCAGACAGACATGTTTCTGAGGACGTCCGAGTGCACATGGGTGGCACTGTTGCGGACGATGACCCCTTTACTGAGGACAGACATGTGGACGTGCGTGGACGTTGGAGGCACTCTTGTATGACATACACTTGTTTGTTGTGCAGCACATGCTGAGAGGGACCTCAAGAGCAAAGAGAGCAAGGAGATCAAGAGGAAATGGAGGAAGAAGAAAAATGACATCTCTGATGGAAAAAGAAATATTCCCTGTCACGCGGTGTACTTGTGTGTGTGGATGTGTGTGTGTGGGGGGAGGGGATGGGTGTAGGGTCAAGACACATTGTAAACACACTTAGGTGGGTGACAATGTCTTGAATTTGTCTACTGTGGTTGTGATTGTCCTGTTGTTTCTATTCTGTGCAAGTGTTTGACGGTCACTTTTTGTTTTAAACTGGGGTCGCTACAAAAAAAAAGATTTCTGTGTGTGGGTGTTTGGTTAGGTTATGCGACAAAAACTGGTGTGTTTAGAACGAAAGAGAACCAAAACCTCGCTCATGATAATAGTCCCTAATCATTTCACATAGTCACCCATACCAGCTCGCAGGGGGGGGGGGGATAAGAGGGTAAAAGGGGGTAAACGACGACCTTGAACGCTTTATTTAGTAAAACAGAAAAGAGGGGTAGAAAAACATGGAGAAACATCTGGTCGAACTTGATGGTCCAAACTTACGCTGGGGACTAGATGGTCCGTGCTCCTGACCCTGGTGACCTTGTTTTTGTAGAGCAACTTCTTGACGAACCTCTCGGCCTGCGGGTTGATCTTCATGAAGGCAACGTAGGCTATGTAGACGAGGAGGAGGAGGGCGGCCTCGAACCACTTGATGCTTTCATCGCGGAAGAAGATGATGAGCGTGATGAGGGAGAGCGCGTAGAAGGTGCAGTCGCGGAACAGCGGCCACCAGGTGAGGTGCAGCACAGTCTTGGAGAAGAGCGCGCACATGCCTGCGAAGAAGAAACATGGGAAGTATGACGACTTCTTTTATTTTTCCTTTTCTTTTCATCCAGCTATTATTATTGTATGTAGTACAATATTGCAGTTATGTACAATATCGCACAGTAGGTACGATCGAGCATTGACGTCTCTTAATGGTCAAGCGACGTTTTCGCAATTTTGCCAGTCGATATCAGTGCAAAAAAGAAGAAAATCTTTTGTCGAAAGCGACTTGTAACATGTGTCCAAAGAGAGTTCACACAAAAGCCAAGGTTGCGAAGGAAAGAAAAGAAGTGGGAAGGTAAAGGGATGATTGGCAAGGATTCGTGGGGCACTTTTTAGTGGAACCCCTGTTAGGTCACGACAGAAGGACGGGGCCGATCCTCCCCCTCATACAGGGGTTCCACTGCGCCGCTACCGAAATTAGGTCTTGCTACGCAGTTGCTGTGTCATTTTTTCCCTGTAATAATCTATAATGAGGCACTTGGTATACTCGTCGTCGTCGTCGTCGTCGTTATTGCTGTTGCTCTCACCTATGACGAACAAAATGTTGAATACGGCCGAACCGACGATGGTCCCGATGCCGACATCTGAGAAGGCCACGAAGACGCCGATGACCGAGGTGAAGAGCTCGGGGGCGCTTCCACCGGCAGCCATGAAAGTCGCGCCGGCGACGTCTTCCGAGCAGCCTATGACGTCGATGATGACGTCTAGCGAGGGCACGAAGAATTCGTCGCACACGATTGCCAAGGCCACGAACATGTAGATGAGGCCCACGATGTAGAGGACGACTGCGCCCTTCCGCCGGGCCTCGACGTCGAACAGGTCCGGCGGAAACAGCGGGTCTGGCTCGTCCTCCTTCTCTTCCGTCAGGTTAGTCTTGAGCACCACGGTCAAGTTGACGTTCTCCTCGTGCATTGGGATCTTGGCCGCCGCCGCCGCCGCCAGCAAGTGCCTGAGCATGACCGGTTGCTGCTGCACTAGCTGGTGCTGCCGCACCTTCTGTTGCACTCGCTGCTGCAACTCCGCTGCCGCCGCCTCCTGGTGCAGGTCCAGCAGTCCGGTGTACTGCTGGAAGGCCATCAAGGCCGCGAAGTAGGCGACGGCGGCCAAGACGACCTGCCAGAAGAGCGTGGGGTTCTTCCACAGCCCGCCCTGCCCGCCGGCCATTCGCCGGAGCTTGTGTCTCTGCTCCAGAGTCATTTTTGCACGGATTTTCTTTCCTCGAGACCCCTTCTCAAATTGGCGATTTTTTTGCACTACACTGCCATGGTGCGTGTGTGCGCCAGCGTGTGTGTGTGTGCGTTTCCTTCTAGAGCTGTCCTTTTCTGTCTGGAGGACTCGAGCAGTGCTTCTCACTATGTCCTACTGTCATAGTCGTGCTGGCTGCTACATTTCCTCTTCCACAAATGTCGTGGTGCATCTTCTGTTCCCTCCAATGAAGCCACTGTCTGGTCGAGTGTTTGGAGGAGGCATAACTTCTCTCAACTCAGATAAGAGTTGTGAAAGCACTGGCAGAGCGAGAGAGAAAGTGGGACGAATTTAGGAAAAGGGTTAAGGGAAACAGAGGAAGAATTGGTATAGAGGAGAGAGTGATGATGGAAGGTGAGAGGGTCACTATGTCCTTCTTCCTGGCCTTCTTCGCTCTACATGGTGGAGGGGAAGGAAGGGTAGGTGAGAAGGGGGGAAAAGAAAGAAGGTTGGAGGGGGGTCTTTCTAGCTCTACTTTACCCTTCTTTCCACACTGTTATTCTTCGGCCCCCTCTACTACAGCTACTACTGGAAAGTAGTAGGACTGCAGTAGTGCTTGAGCGGCTTCTCCGGGTACAGCAGAGCCCCTACTGCAGTCCAGATGATGAGCAGCGAAAGTTGGCGGGCAAAGAGAGAGAGAGAGAGGAGAGAGAGAAGAGAGAAAGAGAGAAGAGCTCACAAATGCTTCAGTGGGGACTGAAAAAGAGGATCAAAAACAAGTTGAAAAAGCATTGGCAGTTGGGGACGAGTGCTGGGAACCAGGCTTGATCATAGGAAACTCTCGTCATCATTTCTCCCCAACCAGGCCTAGTGTGGCAACCCTGGCCGAGGGAACATTTTTATTCTTCTCCTTCCTCTTGCCCTGACTCTTGTTCTTGTTGTTCTTCTTCTTCTTGATATTGTTGTTGTTCTTCTTCTTCTTAGATTATTCTTTTACTTGTTCTTCTTTGATCATTCTTTTACTTGTTCTTCTCATTCCTCATCTCCTACTTCTTGTCGTTGCACTTCTGCTTCTTCCTCTTCTTCTTGTCCTTGTACTTCTTCTTCCTCTTCCTCTTCCTCGTCCTCCTCCTCCTTCTCACTCCACCAAGGCTTTCGTCGCCTGCTGCTGGCGCTGCAGCTTTCTCCTTCCAACGGCCTTTCGCCGCGCGGAGCCCGCATAATGTCACCTCCAACGCACCCAGCAGCATTCGACCATGCTTAGGGTTGACAAGTGCTCGAATTTTTCGGGAATTATTCGAGTGGAATGAGGAATCCAGGCCGTCGAAGAAGTGGGCCTGGAGCAAAGCTTGGAGGGGAGAGAGTTAGACTAGGGTGGCCCGCCTTGGACCCTGTCCAGATCAATGAACCCGACGGTTGAACCAGCATGGTAGTCGAGTAACAGTTGAACAGCTGCTGAAACCCTGAGTCTTGCCATTTTTCTTGTCCTTCTCCAGCTCAAGTGGGGGCACAGACAACGTCTCCCATTTCAAAAGAGGTCTTCCAATTCGATTTTGGGGCAGGTTCGAGTTTTTTCCCCCAAGTTTAAGTAGGACGAAATTGGTCTGTTTGCTTTTTCCCCAGTCTGCTGAGAAGAGTGAAAGTCGGATTGTTCTCGTTCGGTTGAACTCGAATAGGGAAGCACTAACTATGCTGTGCTGTAGTAATACATGACCATGTAGTAGAGGCCACAGGCAGTGCTGCATGGCTCTCTTCGCTCTCTTCCTGGATTTCAGGCATGAGCGTGTGCGGCTGAGAGAGCTCGTGGGCTTTTGGCTGCTTTCTCCTTATGCCACTAGGGCTGCGCAGCTGTCAGGCAGCAAAATATTACTTGCTTCCTAGAGAGAAGCCTTCTTCTTCTTCTTCTTCTTCTTCTTCTTCTCCCCGTATTAAGAGGCCCTGAATGAAAACCGTTGCTCACATGCTAAGCTGACTTGTAGTTAACGCTCTCTTCTTCTTCAAGGCCTACCGGGCCCAGAGGAAAGGCCCGAGATAACAAAGCTGCACGCGAACAGATCCTGAAAAGCCGGGACGAAGAATTTGTTCAGGAGCAAAAGACATCGGGGATGTACGTGGCTTCCTTTCTTTTTACTTACTCACATGACTGAGGATCTTTCTATCTGCGCACGTGTGCGGAGGCCTCTCTTTACTCATGCTCTGAGGGAAGAAGATCCGTTAAAAAGAGCTCGATCGCTGCGAGATGCATCAATTTTGTTTTGCATGGGCGCTGAGAGCTGAAGGTGCGTTTGCCCACGCGCAATCTGCACGTGCCAGGCCAGGTTGCACTTTCCGCCCCTCGACAGACGACAGCTGACGTTGCAGATCTCTGAATGAGTCCCACGGACCAGTGCGAAAGTGTCGTTGGACAACTTCGACTTCAACGTGGTGTCGAAGAAAAATGAATGAGAAAGAGAAAAAATCGACCTCTCCAAAAAGCTGCTCCATTATATGTATACACACTCAGAAAGAGAGAGAGAGAGAGAGAGAGAGAGAGAGAGAGAGAGAGAGAGAACTACACTATCAACAAACATACTTGACATATTTTCCTTTCCTCTTGCCAAAAAAGGGGAAGGCCCTTCAGGCCATGCCAATGCATGTGGCCAGCGAAACAGGGAATAGAGAGGAGGGTCTGAGGTGGGCAGATCTGAATCATCGCAGTCTGGTTGCTCAATCTCGTGCGCAACAAACCTGCATCCATGACTCTGGAAGACATCCAAGCTTGGCTGCACCAACACCGCAGGGTGTGGATCCTTGGTCAGCTAGGGTGTCAAGGTCAATTCAGGCTGACAAGTCACTTCACACTGCATGGAGGGATCATTTTACGTGTAAAGTGATCCCAGGCATTTCTGGTCCCGTTCACGCTTTACATTACGTTTATGGATCCTATTGGACGGGGCACTTTTGGCTCCATCACACAATTTTTGTTCACTGTAGGGTGCAAAGTGTGCTCGTGGCTCCACTTTGCATCACATTCAGCAGTCCTGTTTGGTGCAAGGTGTCGAGTCCCTATGGTGGCTCCCACCACACTGGGACATCTCTGAGGTGCAAAGTGTGCCCGTGGTTCCACTTCGCACTACATTCAGCAGTCCTGCCAATTCAGAGAATGTGTCAAGTCTTTTTGGTCTCTAAATACACGTCTAGGCCTAAAAGTGTTCTTCGCAGCCCTGGTCACACTTTACATTCAAAGATCCGCTTACTTGAAAAGTGCCAAGGCCATTTTTGGCCCCCGAACTCACACCACAAGTGCTTTCACACGCAAAGTGTAAAAAAATATTTGTGGCTCGAAACTCACTTGAAAGTACATTTTGCACCAAAAGTGCCGAAACCACCCTTTACAATGGCACATTTGCAGCCCGCGCACACCTTGGACACGCAGGCATCCGATGACTTTCCTGAAAGGTCCTTTCGGGCTCAAATCAGCATTTGTTATCCACGATATTGCCAAACATGAGTCACATCCACCGTGACGACGTCGATCGAGCTCTCCCTTTATCACTTTATAATGCGTATTAATAAATCTATCATTATTGTGCTGCGGAATTGTAAACGTGTCGTCAGCCAAAAATGGGGCGAGACAGACTTTTCCACCGCGCAATAAACATTCCTGCGCACAACACTGGAGTTGCCTAAATGTTGTTACACACATTTATGCTGCTGATGATTTTCTTTTAGGTCTCTCCACCAGAATTTTGTCGTCAATCCACGCTTGGCGGAAGCGCCTTGATCCGTGTAGCCTTTTTTTTTTTCAATTTTGCAGGATTTATCTGACGTCTTAAGGCGCAGCCACGGTTTTTTTTTAGCTTTGTAAAAGCCCTGCTTTTTGCATTATGCTTATTATTATTTAATGAAAATTCCCCGGCAGAGTCTTCTTTGTGCGGCAATCGAAGCTCTCTCACCCGTACTTTCTCATCATCATTATCTCCATCATCATCATCTCTGTTGTTGCTGGTGCAGAACAGAGAGCTTTTATTCCCCCCACCCGGCCTTAAGGCCTGCTTAATATGTGCAAAATCCAATGAATGAGTCCAGCCCTGTTCAAGCTGTCTCCTCGGCGGAAGACTTAGGAGGGAGAACATTCTTCTGACAAGGATCCTCCTGACAAGGAACGCTCCTCAGTGATCAGGTTTGTCCAATCCCATCCCTCCTTCAGCAAAGATCTCCTCTTGTGGAAATTGCCACGCCAGTCATCATGTGGAATCGCTCTGCTGAGCACCAAGAATGGAGGAATCGAGCCGTTTCTACCCTACGCCTACTTTTTCTCCCCGGGCGTTATTTATGATTTATACAAAAGACTCTTTGTACGTTGATTTTTTTTTTGCTCCAGTCATAACTAACTTGGCTAAGGCATGCGACGTTTGGGCTGTCAACAGTTATTCTCTTCCAGGGAACGAGTACAGGGTGGTTCACTTCATTGTCTTCCCAGGGACTAATACAGGGTGGTTCACTTCATCGCCTTTCCAGGGACTAATACAGGGTGGCATGACTCATTCTCTTTCAGGGAACAAGCACAGGGTGGTTCACCTGACTGTCGCTCCAGGAACAAATACAGAGTGGCATGACTCACTCATTCATTCTCTTCCACGAAACAAGCACAGGGTGGCGCACTTCATTCTCTTTCTCCTCCTCTCATGGAGCTAGTACAAAGTGCCATAGTTCATTCTCTTCCAGGAAACAAGTACAGGGTGGCTGAGTCCATTCTGCCTCAGGGAACGAGTACAAAGTGGCACACTTCCTTGCGCTCTCGAGGACCAGTACAGGGTGGTGCAATTCTCAGTCCTCATACGTGGAAACACCTTTCAACGACATCGACGTCTTTGCCCGGACTCAGAAGCCTCGTGACCAAGAGCTTTGGCCAGTTGAGGGCCCCCAACTCGATCGCCATGGAAGACAGTTTCAACCACGTGCTGAGCCTAGAAAGAAATAATCGCAAATGTTTGTAAAATTAAACAAAGTCCTGAATTAAAGTGGGTGGGGTCAGGTTAGGTAAGTGGTCTTTGGGTTGCAGTGCAAGTATCTTCTTTGTCTTTAAGACTGACACGAGCTCAGTGCAGATGATGGCCGGTCTGTGCGAGCCCAGATGGCCATGCGAGGCAGAAAAAGGCAGGGTGGCCACCTTGCATGGCAGGGAGGTGAGCATCGGCAGGGTTGCCAACGCCTTTGCCTCAACTCTGCACCTCTCGCTTCATCGTTCATTGTGAAGTTGGAAATTGTAGATATGTTCAGACTTTTTGCGAGACTCTCCCGCGTGTCAGACTTGAAACTGGCTTTGCTCTGCTTCTCACATTTCACTTCCTCCAAGCTCCCCAACTCACTTAATCCCTCTGATCATCTTGTCCCCCTGCACTGTGCTCCAAATCCCTTTCACCAGTGGTTTTGGTCACCCTGTAGGGTCGAACTATTGATGGAAACACGACGTCTCCTTGTTTTCTGCCTTTCATAACCTTCGCCGAGTCTCATTTTCCACGCACGCCAGCCCGCAAGAGAGAGAGAAATAATGAAATTGCCCCTTTCTCCTCCAAGTCCCAACTTGTGATAGGACTGTGCATGCATGCTGAACCGCGATATCATGCGTGACAGTGCGCGGAGTCATAAGACCGACAAGAATAATGAGACCTATTACGTGTACTTAGTCATTATGCAGCTGGGTGTGGAGATATAGAACGCTTGGGGGAATTCCACCCTTCCTAACCAATTCCCTCGTGAGTGAGTGTGGAGACACACCAGCTCTGATGGGTGCACACGACCGCATGGACTCCGTTCTGCACGTACACACAAGCTCCCAACTGAACATGAGAGCTGTGCTACACACAAGTTCCCGTAGGGTACAACAAGCTCTGAACAGCACACAACACAAGCTCTAAGCAGTACACACCACAAGATCTGAACAGCACACACACAAGATCTGAACAGCACACAACACAAGCTCTGAACAGCACACAACACAAGCAGTGAACAACACTCACACACAAGCTCTGAACAGCAAACAGCAAACAGCAAACAGCAAACAGCAAACAGCAAACAGCAAACAGCAAACAGCAAACACACACACACACACACACACACACACACACACACAAGCTCTGAACAGCGAACACCACACACACTGAACAACACACACACAAGCTCTAAACAGCACATAACACAAGCTCTGAACAGCACACAGCACAAGCTCTAACGTACTTACGTGAGCTCTGTTTTGCACAGTTATGCATAAGCTCTGAACTCTCCACATGCACACCCAGGCTCTGTACTGAACACACCGAATCCCTGTGCTACACGAACAAACAAAGAAGCTCCGTACTCCATGCACCCAAGTCCTGTTCTTCACACACCAGCTCTGTACTGCAGAGTCACACATAAGCTCTGTACTGCAGAGTCACACATAAGCTGTAGAGTGACACACACGCCAAAGCTGGCACAATGCGAGGGGTTCGTTGGCCTTTTGATGCATAGAGTGGGAGCAACAGAGGACATGGATAGAAGTATGAGAGGTGACGTGACACTCATGAGTAAAAGTTCATGGATTACACATATGCGCCTGCTTTTTCCTGGGCCCCAAAATTCGCCATCTCCTTTTTGCGAATGAAGAAAGAGAAGAAGGCCTCCCCCATCTCTGCGTAATTTATCACCGTATCATTAGTCAGGGGTCTCAAGGGCACTGGGAGGAGAGCAAAGAACACACAGGATTTCTTTTCCTCCTCGGTTTCACAAGCCATTTTATCACGAGGAGAAGCACAAAAAAAGAGAAATCTCGTCGCCAAAATGCACTTTCATGAATGAATGAATGGAGATAGGGCAGAGCAGCCATGAACCGAGCTTTTCTTATTGATCCTCGCAAATAGGTCTCTCCTCAACGTTGCTGGAGTTGGCCAAAAAAGCCCGGCTATTTAGCAACTACTTGAACTTTATTTGCGAGCTTCACTCAAGGGGCTATAAAAACTATTGTGTCTAAACTGCATTCGGAGAAAATTCATTATACAGTTCCCCAGCTCAGCCAGAGAGAGAGAGAGAACGAAGGCCTCCAAGCTATCTAAGAGAGAGAAAATCCCCGCTTTTGCCGCCGCCGCCGCCGCCGCCGCTGCCGCCGCTGCTATAGTATAGATAGCTTAGAGAGATATACCAAGAAAAGCAGCGGCAGCAGCAGCTCTGACCTTGGCTTCTTCCTTTCTTGCTGAAAAGTGATAGGGGGAGAAGGCCTTGGTGGGCCTTTTCGCTCCCCCCTCTCTCTCTACGGCCCAGCGAGCCTTGGCCTTCGTTTGGGAAAAGAGAAAATTGCTGCTCTTTCCAAAGAATACTTAGCACTTACTTTCCTCTCACCCTCTGAAAGTTTAGCAGAAGCAACTTTCATACTCAATCTGTGTGGAAACTGACACATCGATGTAGGCCTTCTATTTGCATCTGAGGGGCCTCAAAAAATGAAGGCCGATCCCCCCTCCCCCCCCCAATGGGTTACCCAAGAAAGGCCGCCCAAAACAAGCTCGAGAGGTCCGACACTCGAGTCAAGGAAATTGCGTGTCCGTGTTTACATAATCCCACCTCCCTCAGTGCTGCACTCGACCAAAAACGTACGTTGGAGGGGGAAAAGTAAGGAGAGAGAGAAATCAGGCCACGGGATAACGATAAATACGGGGCGGAAAAATAGGTGATCACCAGAAAAAATGGTGCCGTTTGACTTTGGGGGGGGGGGGAGGGGAAACAGGACAACATCATGGCAATTCTTTCACTCCGCAGCAAATACAATAGTTCTTTGGCTGGTGCAAAAGGCTGGATCTTTGCTGCTGACTGACTTTTGACTCTGCCAAGGCCCGAGTGTCAATTGTTGCAAAACTCTCCATTTTCGCCAGATTTGGCTGCTGACTGACTGACCCCTGATGAGACTGTGACTTTGATCCAGGAAGAAACAAAGTCAACGCGCCAAATTGTGTGAGACGTACAAAAAAGAAAACATTTTCCAGGGTTAAAAAGTAATGATTTGGAGCTTGACAATCACGATGATTTCGAGCTTTTACGATCACGAGAGAAAATTATCAAGTGGCCGACGCAGCAGCAAACAACAATGGTCCCACTGCAAACAAGACTGCGTACACAATAGGTCAAGTATCACTGCAGTCCACGAACTAATCAAGCCTCAGTTGCAGTGGATTTACGAAAAAAAAATCAGGGAAAAACAAGCTTTGTAAGGTACTGTCAGTTGGTTGCGTAAGTAGAAGGATTCCGTTAAAGCCCCTACAGGGTGTGCCAGCAGATATTGCTCGTTCCAGCGGAGCAGAGACAGTAGAAGAGTGCATTGCTAACATTGGTTAACGTTAAAACAACTTTGGCAGCACGGATTATATAGTGCTGGAAAAGCATGTTACGACTTATATGGTGACAGCTTCTGGGAGGTGCCAAGATCCTTGTGACCAGGTGTTCTAAAGCCAAACGCGCCCAAAATGCAGCGCCTAAACAACCGTGGCTGGAAGAATTGTAGCGCTGCAAAAGCATTTTACTTGTGTGAGATGCCAACTTGGTTGGGTGCAGACCAGACCCTCTTTGTGTGACCAGATTTGGCCATCACAAGTTGCCAAACAGTCACTCTTCATGATCGCATCAGCAGGTTGCACAGTTGAAGCTTTATTACGTATGATAAAATTGGCGAGAACAAGTCCGGTGGACAAGGTTCCTTCTCACCCCATAAGTATGAAACAGCAGAGCATAAATCTAATTGTACATTTCATGCATTTGGCAAAGTGGCATCTTACAAACACTTTGTCTCTGCAGCCCCAAAGTGTTCAGAGCTGCAAAGACAGTGCGCCAAATGGGTGCAGTAGGCTTGACATCACATTGTCGTTTCATTCTGGTCATACTGGAGAGGTCTGATGATGGCTCTGATCACTTTGGGCGTCCTGATCATCACTGACGGGTCCGTCGCTGCGGTCGCTCTGATGGCTCTGGTCACTCTGACCGTCACTTTGATTGCCCAACAGCAGTTCCCATATATTAGTGGCCATATTTTGGGTTTAAACCTCTACGTCACCACAGAACATAAGAAGTGTTGTAAGTAGTTCTTTTCCACTCCTCCTCAGCACAAACGAAATGAATGCAGAATGGACAATTTGAAGCATTCTCCAACCACAGAAACGATGCAAATTTACTGGGAAAACATTGTTGTCGTGTCGAGTAAAGTAAAACTGCCACGAATACATGGCTGTAGGCATGTTCTAGTGAGTGGTTACCCAACAGGTATGTATGAGAGTGCCCACGCATTAGAGGCAGCTGCTGCTCACGAACATGTGTGTTGACAGTACAGGCAAAGTCCACAATTTGAAAGGCTGAAGGTCGACTCAGGCTCCGTGTCCGACGTGACGCAGTCGTGGCTGGGGCTGCAGTTCAGGTAGTTCACCACCTTGATCACAGGACTAAACATGGGAACTCTGCACAGTTGCGTTGACACACAACGAAAATAGTCAGACTCTAAAGGTTTGCTCGTAACTGTGGATGCTTTTGATTTCTCATTCCTCCATCAGCAAGAGCGAGAAGGTTCACACACACACACACATCATAATCATCCGTCCTTTACAAGGAATTAGAAAAGAAGGCATCATATATTATATGCATAAAAGAAATAAAGAAATCCCCTTGCTTCACAACCCCTGAGGAGAAAGTGGACTATCCTGAAGTCAAAATTTGTAAAAGTTTGCTTTATTCTTACTTCCTTTAAAAAGATGGTTTAAAACACTCATTGCTGCTTGTGTCTGACTTTTTTTTCCTGTTGCAGCTGATTAAAGAGAATTTGCAGCGAGGGTGCAGTGGATGAGTCCAAGCTGGTCCAAGACCAAGTCCAACAGGCCCGTGTGATCATTACACAGGCACGCATGAGGATGTTTCATGAAATTTAAAGTATCCCAGCCAAAGTTGGTGCTAGCAAATTTCGACAGCCTGAACATTTTTGTTGCGCACTCTCTGTTCCTGCGGCAGTGAAATTTAGAGTTCCATCGATTTTTCAAGGTTATTCGAAGAGTGTTCGGAATTGCTGCCAAAAGAGACACAAATTGGACCCTTAAGAACGCGAATAAACAGACAAATTCATGACAAGCCAGCAGAAAAGAAGAGTACGACAGCTTCACGACCATCAACCTCGACTTCCTCCAACTCATCTAAGCCGAATCAAGTCGAAGTTAGAGACAAAAAGAGCCATTCATCATCAAGATCCTCCACATTAGAGAGCATCCACAATGTTCCTGACAAGGCTGAGCCCGTTTCTAGCTGAGTAGGTCCAACTTCCGCATTCAAGTCAATCTGAATTTTGTCACCACTGCGTGTGTCTGTGTGAGTGCACAAGGGCGTGTGAGATGTCTATGAAGGCAGAGAACTTACTGAAGATTCGAAGAAAGCTTTGGTCCAAGGAAGAATTGAGTCATCTTTCCCAGGGACTTGGAGTTGTTCCTGGCATTCTCGCTCAAAGGGTTTGCACTGGTTACCCAGACTTGGCCATGGAGATGAGATGAGAGTTAAGTCGAGACAAGACAAATGCCAGGGACGAGAGGGCCAAGATGGACTGCATAGGCACAAACTTCTCCTTAGACTTGCTCAGGCCGCAGTCACACATGCACTCCCCCCCCCCCCCCGTGACGTGACCTGAAGGTAGAGGTACTTTTATCAGAAGGGGTGAAAAAGTCGACAGCTCTTCCAAGTATATCGTGGACCAACCTGGGGGTAGCTTCAAAAAATCACAAGACAAGCAAGTCCTCCATTGTTGACTTTTTCCGCAGCTGCTTATGTAATGTTGGCTCGAGTTCACCTAAGTTTTGTTGCGGGAGGAGCGGGAACAGGAACAGGAGAGGAAAACATACCTTTAAGTTTTGCGGATCGTCATAAGTGGAAAAAACGCACGCGTGACTGCGGCCTAAGTGAGGCTGAGGAAAGGGCAATTTTGCATTTGTACTTCATTATACTTTGGGGTTCACATCAAGTTGTCCACGGTGGTGCGATTTTCGGTCCACGTTGCACGGTTGTGAGGAAGACTTTTAGGGTTGTCATTTATTGTGGAAACCTTGGACCTTCGCCATTGATTTCTGCCCTGATGCCTGGTTTCAGTCTGCAGTTTGATGTGGGTCCCCTGTGTATGTGGAGCTTGGATCTGGTCCCAAACTGCTCTTGCCATCTCCAGTTCACTACAATTTACTCAGGTCATTTGCATAGACAGTCTGTGACGAATTCACTCTTAAATCCGAGCCCTAATGATATCATTAGAGTGGATGCATCAATCAATTATGTCCCCCCTGCCACAATCCTTGTCATTCTACCCCAGAACTTCTTCCCATGGGAAATGTTGCTGGGTGTTGCCAGATTGTTCCACGCAGTCTGAATTTTCTCCTTGACGAAGTCCAATCTCCTCTTCAACTCTCCCTCGATGCATTATTTTTTAATGATATAAGAAAACACCAATACAAAATTGCATTTGCCCTGTTCTCTCTGCAATTGTGACCAGAGGGGACTGTTTTGATTATTCAGGAAGTTGGATAACATTTTGGAATCCATCACATAAGTGAATATTTACTTCTGTGAATGAATTCTCTTTTAGAAATGGCATTCTTTGCTTCCCAAACGGTGCGTGCTTGGGCTGTCATCTAGTGGTGAAGAATGGAAGCAGTGACAAGAACTTGACCTTTTCTTTTTTTTTTTTTTTTTTTTTTTGGTTGCTGCCATTTGTCAATGAGCCCGAGTCAGTGGACTTCCGTGCCATTAACAGTTTTTCCCCGACAAAGTAACTTGGCTCACACATTTAGTGTCAATATCGATATATGTACCAAAATATCAGCCGTTTTGTGGTATTGGGGGTCGTTAGAGGAGATCGTATTTGGCTAAAGTTCAGTGTCAGTTCACCACCATTGGACTGACTCTCCTTGAGCTAGACATTACTTGAGGTTCGCTCGTGGAGTTTTTGGTGAACGAATCTAGTGATGAGACCTTGTATCGATTGACAAAAGTGTGGCAACTCCAAGACTGCACCGTAATTACAGGGATAATTATGCCAAGAGGTGATAATAACTAAGTGATGTTGATTGGGTGGTGAAATATCTCCCTATCAATCTCGATAAAGGGTCACGATCTCCTCGCACCTTGTCTCAACCTCCATGGTCTTTGTGACGCTGTCCTTGGTGCTGGAGAAGCGATAGCTGCTGGCAATGAAACGGATGGAGTAGTCAAATAAAGATACCAACTCAGGAGCAGGTGAGATCAGTGTCTACCAGCATCAACTGGGGAGGGGTTCAAACAAATAATTGTTCAAATATTTGTAAAGTATTTGGTTATTTGAAATTGTTTGAACAATTTGTCCTGAAACTTCAAATAATCAAAAGCACATTTTTGCCCTAAGCCAGAAGGCGTTTACTTCCTGGTTTAAAACTAAAAATGTTAACCAGCTTTTCTCAGGTTCTGTAAGCAAAATGAATGCTACTCAACCGAGTGCTCAGCCTGGAAGCGTCGCCTCCATCCTCGGGGGAGGCTGAGCGGTGTTTCGGTGCAGCAGAATTATTCATCTTAAAGCTGAGGTTAAATACAGTACAGAGATATAAGTACATGCTATTAATACAGAGTAGGCATGTTCAAAATTCAGCCTGTTCCTCAAGTACTGGTTTCTGCGCAAGAGGGACACCTTTAATTGCTCAGACACATTCATTGTTAATAAAACTCCTACGCGGCCACTGTTTGCCTTGACGATGGCCTCGAGGCAGCTGCAGGAGGAAAAAGGCGCATTTTCTTCATGAAACATGCACACATCAATGAAGGCAGAGTCAACTGCACTGTGAGGGAGGTGGAGGCAGAGCAGGAACCCATCCTGTAGCCGAGGTTCTACTGGCTGGACGTGATGCCAGCCTCCAGCATGCAGCCCAGTCGGCCTCCAGCCGGGGTAGCGTCGACTTCCACGATGTTGATGATGACTTTTGCGCCAACGTTTGTTTGCTTAGCTTCTAGCAGTGTTTGTATAGACTTGCAGCGCCAAAAAAAGTGCATGGTTCGAATGTTTTTCCAATGAGATATTGCAAACTTAAGACAGCCCATATCTACCATAGGCTTACTGTGTGGTTCTGTACAATTGCGGCTGAAATTGGCCTCTATATATCAACTAGCAGGTGCATCCGCCAAACAGGTGACTGCTAGGCCAGGCAGCACAGGGAAAAATTGGCCAGAAGGGCTGAAAAAATTGATAGGTTTTAAATTGAAAAATTAACGTTTAAATGTCACTTATTTCTTCTTTGACGACATTTCTTGGGTCATAGACGCTCACCATAGCCAGTTAGAGACAGTTGTTTTGACATCAATCTGTGACAAAAAAAACCATATAACTTTGTTTTCAATAAACAGAAGATACATTATTGTGCCATTGTTCTTCCAGCCTTTTTTTGCATGTGAATCTTCTCCTGTAATGAAAACTTACATGATTTTCCAGTAAATTTTTCCGTGGTTCGTCTAGTGAAAAAGTCAGACTTTGAAAATTCACATTAGAATTACCGCTATTGCATAAATATGTAGAGCACGAAGAATAGCAGTGTCCAAAGTGGTCACCCTGGCCTTCGTTGAGTCGGATTCTGGACATTGACGACGGCGCAGCGGACCATCTCGGCCCCCTTTTCCTCCTCGTTGGCCTTGTTGAGCTCGTCGATGGTGACCAGTCTGGAAGATTGGGAGACCGCTCGAACCACCCGGACTCCAACGTTTTGCCGTTTCTGCGAGTGACGACGTCCTCAACCCTGAGGCGCTCCTAGAGCCAGGTGATGATGGCCTCCTCGACCGTGTCCTGCATGACGACGACGCTCGTACTGCTGCTTCGGCCAGATTATGAACCTGAAAGAACAACTCCTTGGGCTTTTCTACGACCATCTCCTTTCGAGAGGTCGGAGGAAGTCCACGGACTGAAGCTCCGTGCAGTCCTTGTCCTTGGACAAGTCGACGTGGCCGACGGATTCCCACTCCATGGCAATCAACAGTTCTTCGCTTTCGGAGGAGATCAAGACTTTAAAAATCTTTATGACACAATCATTCAAAAAAGGGGAGATCAAAAAATTTTTCCGGATAAAAAAAAGTCAATTTGACCCCAACCGAGGAAGTTCTGGCTTCTCAAAGTTGATAGTCAATATTCTGAAAAGAGCACAGCTTCACAAAGCTCTGCTGCATGAGTTAGAGCACTAAATTGACCAATGTTTAAAAATCCACCCTGTACACAAGGCCCGTATGTCAACACTGACGCACTGCCCGGCTTTGCTCGGGAGAACTCTATAAATCGCTATTCCCGTCTGTCTCACTCCTCGTCCACGAACTTCACGCTCACCACACTATGCACTTCGTGTCGTCCACGCGACCTGCACTTGGATCCATTCTATTTTTCTCTTTTGGAACTGGCTGATCCCCTCTCTCTTCCTTCGCCCCCTCTTCTGTCCAGGGTTGCCAAATTGCACATTTTTTTTAAGTAATCACAGCAACTTTAGAAGTGAAGTTGATATTTTCAGGCCAGAGCATGGCAACTCTTTACACCCACCTCTCTTCCCCCATGGGAGCGGGCCGCCAGTCCGCGGGACAAGCCACAATTTGACTCTCCGGGTTTGCCCAGCTCACTGCCCACTCCCACTGGTTTTTGCCATGGATAGCCACTGACATCACAGAGCAATTCTCTAGGCTTACCTATATCTTTCGGCATGGCTGTCTAGGCCTTATCTATTAAATACGACGTCGAACCTGGATTTCGGCCTCAAAACAGCCTCGAATGCAACTTTGAAGAGCCTATGTCCCTTCTGTTGACCCAAAGGTGTCGCATACAAAAATTCAGCCAGGTCTGTGTAGAACTGAGAGCGCTACAGGGGTCAAAGATCCAAACATGAAGAGTTTAATGTTGAGACATTATATAGGGATGAAGAGTTTTATATATAGACATGGGAGAGGTGTTGCTTCTCGTAAGTTCAGTGGCGGACAAGGTGTGTATTTCAATGAGAGAAAAGCAGCAAAATATCAAGGGGTCAAATAGACGGGGGAAGGAATGCATAGCCAGCCCATTCATATTTCAGCTGAGTCCAGTTTCTACATTCCCACCTTTTACTGCCTAAGTAGGCAAGAAAACCCGGTCTCTGAGGTGCAGCATATAATGCATCACATATAACATAAGTTGAATCAATCCTCAACGTCACTCTGAATCTGGAGTGTCATTTTTTGTCACTCCCTTTCGTCACGAACATATGTCATAATAGAAGGTGTGATGAGTTCAGAATTGGTTATGATTGCTGAGGTGAAGATGACAGAAGCCAATGTTACAATTCAAAGCTTTGACTGTGCCAGAACTGAATCTGATCAAGGGACAATTTGCGTTTCTGCAAGGTTGCTTTTTGTAGCACTTCTTCAAGCTCATCGTGAGTAAAATCAGGTGCAATCTCAGATGTTTCCCACCTTTCAGATGTTCATTCTACATACTGTGTCAGGACTTCAGTTGGTTCTTACAAAACCTGACTTTCTGATTTGGCTTGGCAGACAGGTCTTTTGTGCACCTACTTTCTTCCTTTCAACCGGGACCCTGAATCATTTGCCACTGCGGGGCACCTCAGAATTAAACTGTCTGGTTACAGGTTGTAAAAAATGTGTGGAAGAAGCTGGATTGGTCAATGCCGCACTGTCTGCTCACGCTTGTCGTATGCACAGGCTGTGCCAATCATTTCAAAAGGCTTCTTTGCTTTTTCAACTCAAGTTTTCCAAGCTGTCTTTTAAGGCATGAAGGTTAATACAATTTGCTAAAACTCCAGGAGCAGCCCCAGCTGCCAATGATGCTGCTCTCCTGCTTTTCATTTTCTTGATGCTCCGGATGTCAGGCAACTTTTCAATGTGTTGTGTGGATTCTTTCAATCTTCCCACCTTCTTCTTGGTGTTGAATTTCGTTGAACTGATGTCGGCAGGAGAATGCCAATGATGGGTGACACAAGATTAGTCTAACTCTTCAACATTCTCTACCATCTCCAGTGGAGATGTGGTGAGCCAATTCCTGTGAAGAATCTGGGTGTGTCTTGTCACACCCAGCCTTCCTACATCTTTTCTTCCCTGAAACACTTTGCACTATTGTGAAGCAGCCTATTAAGGGTTAGGAGGGTCCCCAAATAGCCCCCCACCCCCCCACCCCTGCTGAAGCTTCTTTGGGTTCACACCTCAGGTTCCTGTCTCACTTGTTCGATGCACATCGGGCTCCTCGTACGTTCATTGGCGGACCACGTGTGTCTTTCAATGAGAGAAAAGCCGCAAAATATAACGGAGCCAGAATATTTGAGCTGAGTCCACAGAGGTGTTCGAGTCACTACTCTTTGCACCAACTTTTGTGACAACCTGTAGTGGCGAACCTCTTCTTGGGACTTTCCCAAACAACTGTTATTTACTTGATATCAGCTGATCTTTAACGTAAGCCAAATCACAAGAACTTTGAGAGTTGTTTATTTGCAAGGCCCATTTGCTTTTAAAAATACAGCTGAACGACTTGTTCCACTCTGTTCAAGAATGAAAGCGACTCTACTGTGGCACAAGGTGAGTGCGTCACACAAATCATTGATGGAGATTCATTGATCCTGCCTGACAACGTTGTCAGCAAGCTTAAATGATCTCCTTGATCAAGACTAGTGTATGCTGTGTATGCACTCAATCTCTCCTGCATAGGAGTGGAGGCATCTGCCAGGCCCCTCTCTTTGAGTGCTTGTGATGTTAAAGATCAGCTGTCATGAAGTAAAGGAAATTTGTTTGGTGAGGCCCAAAGACGACTACCAGACATCAACAGCCAGAAGTACACACAGTCACATCAGTCAATGCAAAGAGTGGTGTCAGTTATGCTTGAACACCCCGTATGTGCCTGTGTCACAGAAAGATCTCTCTCCTGCACGACCGCAACTCAGTCAGCTTTGAAGTGTCGACCCAAAAATGTTAACAAATGAGAGTTGACATCACGCTTGGAGGACATGGTCAGCCAGACGCACAAGTGTATCAAAGGGTTGAGGCCTGAGACCTGCCCTGAGGCCTGCCCTGAGGTCTGTCCTGAGGCCTGCCCTGAGGTCTGTCCTGAGGCCTGCCCTGAGGTCTACCCTGCCGTCTGGGCGGGCCATCCTGGCCGCCAACATGCTGTGCGTGGCGGTGGGGCAGGTGCATCTGTGCTCTGTCGTCGGAAATGACAGCTGCCACGGTGAAAAATGTTAATATAAAAACAGATTATTTATGTTGCCAAGAAATTGATGTTGAAATTTCGTTCACAGGACCTCACTGAGGAGCCAGAACTGAAGAGGCTTCGTCTCATACTTTCTCAGCCTGTACGTAAATACAGGGTGATTCATACCTCAGAGAACACGCAGAGTACTCGAGTATGTAGGCAATGTAATTTAAAACATTAGAAATCATATCCGAGAGAGGAGCAACGGTGCAAAGAATCCTGAGGGACAGTTTGTTCCCCCTCCCTTAGACACCCCCTTGGGGAATGAGGCATTCACACACACAATGTGATGCTCAGTTCAAAGAACAAAATGCCAAAAAATCAAATGTTCTAAATGTGCATAAAGCATGATAAAATATTCAGCTTGAACCAATTCTCTTGCCAAATGCTGATCCTCTCTCGAACGTGATTTCGAATATTTTAAATTACGAGGCATACTTACTTTACTTGATTTTTCCACTATCTAAAGTGAACTATCTCTGTTATCTAAAGTGCCAACGCCATACCTAAAACACGCTCAAGATGTCAACAGAAACAGGCTGAAAATTCCTGATACCGCTGGACAGTTACGAATCACCCTGTATTTTCGTACAGCCTGAGAAAGTGTGAGATAAGTATCTCCATTTCTGGCTCCTGAGTGAAAACGACCGATGACTTCTCACAGTGATCATGGATCACCCTGTACCTCAAATGGGACGCGGCCAATTTATAACACCTACTGTAGAATAACATTCACATATATTTCTCATAGCAAGCAACGGTGTAAAAAGTACATTCTTTTCATCGTTCTCTCGTATGGATTTGCTGCTCTTCTTCTAAATATCAAGACTTTTGGCATATTAAAGGAGGGAAGGGAAAAAGATATTAGTTCTCCTCTCCAACAGCTTCGCACGAAGACTCTTCAGTTGACTTCCGGTTCCGGAACCCCTCGGGGCCTCTTTGTTGTGATAACTGTCGGGGTTCTGTGGAAACCGGCGCCCCAGCGGCCGTCCCGGGTTCAACCCGGCCACTCGTCGGTTCGCGCAGGAAACATGATTGAGGACGGAGCAACTAAAGACCAAAACAAACACAAAGACCACAAAACTGGTGAAAGAGGAGTAGGGAGGGGGGCAGTGAAAGAAGTGTTTGAGCGTGCGTACACTTATGATTACGTATGTTGTTTGCATGTCCAGTCGCAGTAAGAAAATGGCAAATCTACTTCCTTAGGTGTGATCGTCGTTTGTTAGAGGTTTTCCACGAGCTTCTCCTTCTCCTTGAAGATGTTCTTCAGCTCTCCAAGGGTGGACTCCATCTTCTCGAGCGAGAACTGCTGCTCCTGCTGGGCCTCACGGTCAGTGGACACCCATGAGTTCAGCTCGGTGACCGTGGTGTCGAGGAGCTGCCACTCCTTGACCAAGGTGTCCACCTTTTTGACCCACTCGTCGGCCACGGTCTGGACCTTGTCGTAGCGGCCGTTCAGCTCGGTCACCTCGGAGTCGGCGTCCTTGTGAGTGGTCATCCTTTGAGCGGCGGAGTTTGCGGCATTCAGGATCTTGAGGTTCTTCTCGCAGCTGTCCTTGAACTCTTTCACCGAGGCGAAGATGCAGTTTGCGTCGTCCAGGGTCTGCGGCTTCTGCAGGCCTTCGGCAGCTTTCTTCTCCGCGGATTCCAGCCACGGGCGGAATTCCTTGATGCCCGTCTTGTACTCGGCCCAGAACTTGACGTCTTCCGAGAAGTTGTCGCACTCGGACATGACGCGCTTGTGCAGGTTGACCACGAAGTCTTCGATGCGCTTCAGCTCTTCCTTGTAGTCTTGAGCATCCTGTGGCACTTTGTCTCCTAAGATGACAAAAACATCAAGCTCAGCATGAACTTCTTCATGAACATTTTATATGATCAATATGAAAAAATGAGAGTCATCAGTGGCCGTATAGAGACCGTCACTGACGCTGAAGGAGGTCAAATCGGGGCCTCGCATGCCATTTCTGTAGAGTGGTGCACACTCAAAGTAAGTTATACAGATCTAGCCTTCAGAGGTCTTCTATTTTAAGACCAACTCGAAGTTGTTGAGGCCAACTCGAAGTTGTTGAGGCCAACTCGAAGTTGTTGAGGCCAACTCGAAGTTGTTGAGGCCAACTCGAAGTTGTTGAGGCCAACT
>JAAUXU010174607.1_pt1 | contig 23178 bp, 25 predicted proteins | sample 7278151 | NCBI WGS metagenome assembly JAAUXU01 (sample SAMN14350113, study PRJNA611818) | marine sediment metagenome | isolation source: surface marine sediment (1.8m) | place: French Polynesia: Moorea | collected 2018-08 | reverse complement strand
TCGAACGCGGACCTCGAACGCGGACCTCGAACGCGGACCTCGAACGCGGACCTCGAACGCGGACCTCGAACGCGGACCTCGAACGCGGACCTCGAACGCGGACCTCCGGGCGACAGAAACAGTTAGAGAAGGATTTAGTCTCAAACGAGCCGTGAGCCGAAGAGCCCAACCCGCTGAGACACTGTCTAACATCGCCGCTCCCACACACCCTGCATCTGTGCACTCGAGGTCTGACTCGACGGCGAAGTCAAAGTTCTACTACCTTTTCTATCGGTGCTGCGATCCCAAGAAGGTCTGAGTACGTGCGCCTTCGACGAGGTCCCTTTATCGACTTCCTTATCGCGGGCTAGCCCGGCGAAGGCCAGAATTCTCGTGTGTGACAGAGAAAGCTTGCCCCTTGGCGACAAAGAATTGGATTCCAGGATAAAAATCACTGTTAAGACGGCTTAGTCGAACATAGTCAGACCTTGCAATCATTTTTACTTTTGTTTCCGAAATTGCGAAGGTTCCTGCACCACTTTCTCAAAAGTGTAAGCTCAAGGTTCACTGGACTTGGTTCGACAAGAATTCTGTCCTTATCTCTGAATGAGTCAGTTGTTTGATCTCATAAAAGAAATCTCTAAGCAACAAAGGGGACTGCGCAAGATTTAGGTCTGAGTCATACCCCAAAAGTCTGACGAAATCCTTGTGAAGTAACGACGACCTCGATGCAGAAAAAATGACCGACAGCTTTTCTTCCAGGAGAAACATGGTGGACACCAGGAGGGACTTCTCTTTGTATCAGGCTCCCAACGCCGGTGTCGAGGCAGACGTGAAGACGATACTCCAGAGAGTGGTCCACCTATTTGATGAGACGGAGCAACTCAGGTTTCAGTCCTTTTGCGACATCTGGAAAGACATGAACTTCTCCTTGGTATGCGTTGAAGATATGGACGTGTCTTATCTCGCTCTTTTCTTCCTCGAGTATTGTACATTTTGTCTTGTAGATCTTCTGTGGCCGGGAGTACTTTCGAGAGCTGTACGAATTCACCGAGAACCTTCTGGACACGGTGAAACGGCGAACTTTATCACCTGAACCCCTACCCATCAGGGCCGCTGCGGTCTACTTGCTGTATGCGGTGTACTTCAAGCAGCCCTTAAAGCCCAAAGTAGGCACATGCTTCAGAGAAATATGTGGGGAACACCCTAGCAGTCTTGATGTGACAAAGATGTCCTGCTTTACTTTCTAGATTCGAGTAAGGTTGACACAGACCGAGTATTTAGACCTCACCGCCTTCGTGAGTGAGTGCCGTTCCGAAGACCACTGGGATCTCGTTTACGCTTGGAACAAGATGGTGCTGGATCATGCCTTTCTTTATTGCGTCCATGGTAGGAACAGCAGAGGCAATTGTGATACACTTCCTCCAGAAGTGGTCGGTTCTAACTGAGGTTGTGGGTAACGCTGATCCTTAACTCCTAATTAAGGCACCGTAATGGGGTTAGAAGTGGCCATGGCGCACGAAGAAAACGTCCTTGATCGTGGGGAACCGTACCAGACCAGAGAAAATCCACTTCGCTCTCAGGAATTCCAAAATATCTTTCAACGGGTCACCAAGCTGAATCAAAAGTATGACCAAATAAAAGATGCTCTCGATCCGACGGTGTCGCTGACTAAAGGATGCAACTTTCCAGAGGAGTTGCAGCGATTGGGTGAGTGAAATCTTCAGTCTGCAACGGTGATTAGTTGATCACGAGGCATGTTTCGATTTCTGTGTTACCATCCTCGTTCTGATTCCAGTGGACCGTACTTACGACCCGACGTCAAATGTCGATGAAGACTTGACGAACAAAGACGAAGAGCAAGACATGACCATCGGGGAACGACGAAAGAAACTAAGACAGGAGGCATTCGTCCAGGAAAGACTCACGGCGAAACAAGTGAAACTGAACGTAAGAATAAGTCACTGTGCCGCAATCTCTCGGCGTTAATCGTCTCTGTACAATTAACAGTCCATACGCTACGACTTAGAAGAGGATGACTCTGAAGAGGAAGATGTGGACGATCTTCAACCCACAGAGTCGCAGTCCATGGAAGAGACGACTGCTGAGGGGAGCACTTCGCCTACGAACAAGCTCAGACGGCGCCAGCTGCGACTTCCTCTCAAGTCTCCAGTCACAGAAGACGGCAGTCACACTAGCCGTCGGAGCAGAGGAACATGTCGCGGCCGCGGCCGCGGTCGCGGCACGTATTATTCGTCGTCATATCGAGAAGAAGTTCAGGAACAAGTTACCGTCGACTTGAAGGAGCTGGAAAAAGTATGGTTCAAGAAAAACGCTGCTAAAGTTGGAAAGAAGAAATCTACGGGTAAAGGCACCAAGACGAAAGAGTAAGTTTGTCACTAGGTGGTATCATGCAGTATACGTCTTTGTAAATACAATGGGCGACTTCATCACAGGTTGTTTGATTCGGAGGCGACCACCAGTACCATTGTTATCCAGAATCATAATGATGGCGTCGAGAGAAATGAAACTGAGAGGAGGAATGAGTGAGTTTATGCCAGGAGAGTCGTTTTGTGTTTATTAATTTCTCAGTATTTCATTTTAGTCTGTCTGGTGTGGCGGCCACTATTGAGTCACTTGTCCAAGGTTACGATAGAGATTTTGAAGGGGCTGCGGCAGAAAGTGTAGCAAAAGAGTGACTTTTACTTTAACTGTTGGTGATCCAAGAAGCTTCTCCATGGTTTGTCTGCTAACGTCAAATCTGCTGTGCGATACTGCGTTCAGGTCACCAAAGACGAGTCCTGCAGCACCTAAGAGCAAGAAGAAGAAGAGGAAGTGAGCTTTACCTTGTCTTAAAGTGGATGTTATCTATTTATCGTTATATCTCCGTGGCAACTTGGCCAGTGCAGAGGTAACCGTGGCTCATGTATGTGATCTTATAGTCGAAGATGCAGTGCCATAGGTCATTGAGGATTGAACTCCGAAATTGCAGTGAATCCCTCGATCTCAGCATCATCTACGTTCCTGCGGACGAGTAACGATCTTCTAAATAGAGAGTTATGCTGTTTTGGACAGCTGCGATCGCTAAAGCCTTAAAAAGTGAAGAGAAATGAATTTGAGTATCCAATTTAATCGCAATTGGGGAACAGATGTACATTGTTCCACGCACAAAGCAGTCGCATATATGTAAGCAGAAGTCCTAAGACTTGAGTAATTTCTACTTCACGAGATCTCGAATCGACCCATTGAAGGCCTAATTTAGGTGTATTCAGCATTTGACCCAGCTTGTTGGATCTCCACTTCCACAATGTATGGCAACCCTGACGGACCACAATGTAAACAAACAGTAACAACACGAGACACATTGGATCTCAAGTCTGAAAAATGCGGAAAAAATTGAAGAAGGCCGGGACGTTCTCGTCGCCGTCGGGCCAGGAGAAGCCGTTGAAGGCTCCAAAAAAGGGGCCCTCGGCCCCAGACAGTGATGAATTGTGGAAAGCTGTCTTAGAACTCGGGGGCGACAAGAACGATCTCAAACTAATCGGTGAAGCTGAGGATGACGGCGTTGATGAGGAGACGGTCGAGTTCACCCCTGAATCTGAAAAAGAACTGAAGGCATTGATCAATCAATTGGGGCTACGGAAGATATCGCCGATGTCTGAAGGCGAGCGTCAGGTGCAAGAAGTGTCCAGCGCCGCTCCTGAAGAGGGAGCGCAAACGTCCAAAGTTGAGGAAGAGGACAAGAAGGTCGATCTAACAGAAAATTGCTTCCACTTTGTCAAGTCCCTCCCCGATCGTACGCGGTGTGTGGTTAAGAGTGGCGTCAAGTGGTATGAGTTGCTTCTGGGTGCAGATGCGGATGGTGACGCCGCGCCTGTTTCTGACTACTGGGTGACAAAGTTGGAGAAGTATGCTGCATCCGTTCTGGAATTGGAGGCAGGGAACTTCAAGAAGACCAACTTCCAGAGTCACGGCAAAGGCAAGAGGCAGGGATCCTCCGACATGGCTTACCTGCAAACAGTTCTCAAGTCGGGCACGCTGTCAGACAAAGTGTCTGCCCACGTGGTTCTGCTCCAGGAGTCTCCCGTCCACAATCTTGCTGCCTTGGAGGCGTTGGTGGCCATGGTCAGCCTGAAGAGCCGGCGTCCTTGTATGATAGCGATCGACGCACTGAAGGATCTCTTTGTGTCCTACCTATTGGCTCCAGAGCGGCCGCTGCTTACTTTTGCAGAACACCCCTTTGGCAGACTGGCCGCCCTTTCTGGAGGAAACAAGGACACTCGTGATCGATATCTGGCCGTCTGGATGTTTGAGCATAGGTTGAAGGAGATTTACGGGCGCTTTCTGGCAGCATTGCTGGAAGTGTCTAAGGACTCCATTGAAAAGTCACGGACCAAGACTACGCAGACTGCTGCTGATCTCTTGGCTGCCAATCCAGAGCGCGAGCAGGAGCTGTTGGAGCGAATTGTTAACAAGCTCGGCGACCCTTCACGATCGGTGGCTTCAAAGGCTATGCATAATCTGTGTACAGTCTTGGAAGAACACTCCGCTATGAAGGAGGTCGTGTTGAGGGAAGTCGAGAGGTTGCTCTACCGCCCAAACGTGAGCCCCAAGGCACAGTACTACGGCATCTGCTTTCTCAGTCAGGTAAGCATCCACGTCTTGCCAGTGAAATGACCAAGTATTTGAAAGTGCAATTCCGCAGATTTTGCTGGAGCGAGACGAAGGAGATTTGGCAGCCCGCTTGATCCGCATCTACTTTTCATTCTTCCGTGCTAACGTCAAGAAAGGGGACGTCGATTCAAAGCTCATGTCAGCTCTGCTCGTGGGGGTCAACAGAGCCTTCCCGTTTGCCAAAGCGGAACAGAAAGAAGGCGGAAGATTATTGGAGGAGCAACTCAAGGTTAGAAAGTGACAGTCATAACGGCGTCACTGATTACTCTATGAAGTCCTTTTTTTCCTTTAGGTGGTCTTTCGGTTGTCACATCTCAGTTCTTTCAATACATCCGTGCAAGCCCTAATGCTAGCTTATCAAATCACGGACTGCAGCAGTGGAGCCGCTAACGATCGCTTCTACTCAGCTCTTTACCGCAAACTTCTCCATCCCGGCCTCGCCTCCTCCTCCAAGACGGCAATATTTCTCAACTTAGTGTTTAAGGCCATGAAAAACGATCCATCTACGGATCGCATTCGCGCCTTTGTCAAAAGGCTTCTCCAAGCCTGTCTATATTTGCCATCAGCCGTCGCATGTGGGATACTTTTTCTGGTGTCGGAGGTGGCCAGGCTTAGAAAGGACCTGGGAAGTTTGGAGTCCCAGCTGGTTGGAACGCCAACGAGTAGCAATTCACTAGATATGTTTGACGAAGATGAAGATGAGCATTATGAAGACGTCCAGGATGAGGAGGAAACCGTGGAAGAGTTGCCAGACCAAATCAACATCGACGAGAGGGAAGAACAGCCTTCAGCAGACGGCGAGGGATGCAAGATCAGGCAAAATGTCAGACCCTCGTGGGTTCATAGCAAGAACTTAAGGCACGGCAGCGGAGGGTCCTCCAAGAAACCGACGCTTTTGGATTACAATCACATCAGCAGAAATCCCGTCTTCTCTGGTGCAGGACACTCGGCTCTTTGGGAACTATCTCTGCTCAGTTATCACGTTCATCCATCTGCGCAACTCTTTGCGACTTCACTTGGCGAGGCCAAATCCATTAAGTATACCGGCGATCCGCTGAGAGACTTCACGCTACCGCAATTCCTGGACAGATTTGTCTTCCGTAACCCAAAGAAGGATCCGACAAAGGGTAAAGGAATGTCAGTTCTTTCTCGTCGAGGTCAGTACCGTCCTAGTGGCATTAGGTCCCTTGCTCCGGACAGCAAGGAGTATCTGGCTTTGGAGGAAACAAAAATTCCTGTCGAGGAGAGGTTCATACACCGGTATCTTAAAGACAAGAGGTCCAAGATGCCTGAAGAGCAAGCTAGTGATGCCGAGAGTGTTACATCAGAAGACTTCAATGCCTTCATGGATGACCTCCCAGGCAAGTCGGATGCCGACCTAGATGACCTTGATGAAGAGGACGAAGATGATTTTGACTTTACTTCAGGAGATACCGGTGGTAATGGAGAAGACAGTGACGAAAGTGAAGAACCCGAACTAGAGGGTGAGAGCGAAAACGCAAATTTGGAAGACCTTGACAATATTGGGAGCGAAGGAGACAGTGATGATTTTGATGAAGAAGCCTTCGCTAACTCGGATAACGATGAAGACTTTGGAGCTTCAGGAGCTAAGAAAAGAAAAGGTGGGGGACCTGACTTCACTGACACGAAGAAAGCGCGAAGAGGTGACAGCAGTGACCTTCAGAATCTCTTGGCTTCTGCCGAAGAGTTTGCCGACTTAGTTGATGAAGCGGCAGCTGACGACGTCGATTTGGGTGGGACTGACGCTATGTCCAATGTTAAGGATAAGGCAGGAAAGAAGCAGATGATGTGGGAGAAGAATAGAGGAGCAGAGAAGAAGTTCTCAAAGAGAAAAGGCTTCGGCGTAAGCGGCAGAAAGAGAACCATGAAGAGAAAAATGCGATGAATAACGCGATATTGATGATGGATTTGATCTTGAGATTCTGTAGCATCATTATCAATTTGTCATATTGCCACGTGTTCATTATGACCATCATCATGAAGAGCATTTTTGTGAAAGAACGTACTTTGGTATTGTGAAATGACCACATGAGCACGGTGCATTTCCGCTTGTACACATGTGACCAGTGTTTGACTAGATTCACGTTTGTGCTGATCATCTTCAAGACCTTCAAGTTCTGCCAACCTTCTTCTTCTTCCTAGCCCGTCTCTTCTTCGAAGAGCTGCATTTGAGGTCGTTACTATTTCCAGGCGTCCCTTTCCTCTCTTTATGGATGACCACCGCGCTGTCGTCAGATAAAATGTTCAGGGGGGCTTGTTCCACTACAGCATCATCTTCCACCTCATTATGCTTTTGGAGAAGCTCGGTGATCTCTGCCAGTCTCGTTCCTAGAGACTGGACCGATCGCCTATAGCTGTCCTGCAGCTCATCATACTGAGCCCTCGCTGTCTCCAGTGCTTCCTCAGCCATCTTGGCCTTCTCCTTAGCAGCACTGACCTCAGATTGCAAAGTGAAGATTTCGGAGCTGAAACGGTCCTCCAGGGAAGACTGTGTCTTGTGCAGAAATCTCTGCAATATCAAACAGAACTTAGATTTTTGTGTTGTTCATCCACTGTATAGCTTATGGTACGATTGATACCTGCACTTCTTCCTCCCGGTCCTGCAGGTCTGCTATTTGGACTTCAGCTTTCTTCAGCACTTCTTTCGTCTGATGTAGCTCCTCCGCCTTTTCATTGAAGAGCTTTATGTACCTGTCCTTCACCGCCTTTGTCTCCTTCTCGCAATTGACCTCAATCTCTTCAAGCCGGAAAGAAAGCTCCTGCTGCATCTCGGTGATCCTAGCACACAGTTAACACACGATTTTTACGACTTCGTCACTTAAGCTCAACTAAACTACGATGTGCACATGAAACACATATGAGTCTAATAATTAAAGCGCGGGGTCGTATGTATGTGTGTGTCTGTCCGCGGCCGAATTCAGATTTATCAGCTTTTGCGCGGCTGATTGTCATCCCTTATTTCCAGCTTTTGTGGGTGTGATTTTCGCGGCCGGTTTCGAGCTTGGCGCGGCCGATTTCCAGCTTGGTGCATGGTGAGCACGAAGCGAGTGGTGGGCGCAAAGCGTGCGGTATGAGACACACACATAGTGCTTTATGCTATTTCCATTCTTTCTACCCAACAAAGTGGGTAGCGTTAGTAATTGTATTTATATAGATACGTCTTACTTCGCTTCGTAGAGACTTGTCTGTTCTGCTATCTTGTGCTCGAGTTCGTTGGTGCGCCTTTGCTCGGCCGATTTCTCCCTCGTGACAGACCTCACAGATTCTTCTAGGCTCATCGCTACCGTCTCAGATATGCGCACCTAAACAATTGATTCAGTTTCAATTATACTTGAGCTCTGAGCAGTTCGATTATCAGTGCACTATAGCGAAAACTAACGCACTTGTTGGCTGAGATCCTGATTTTTTGCTAGTGATCTCTGCAGCTTCTCTTCGACTAGCTTCCTTCCTTCCCTGATTGCCTGCAGAGCCTCTTGGTGACTCAACCTCTCGTTGACCCACTTCTCCTGTTCAGCCTCTAAGCTGGCCATGACCTTCTCTCTCGCTTTGTCTGCCGCATCTCTCTCGCTCCTTAGCCTAGCGAGTACTTCTTTAGAGGCCTCAAGTTCTGACTCTTGGGCAAAGAACTGGCGCATCACATTGAGTTTCTCACTTTCCAGTCGTTGAAAGCGCTCGGAAAAGTCGCCTACGGGTATTTTAACAGTTAAGAGAAGTCATCAATTGGGTGACGGTGCCATTAAAGTTACCTCTCTCTTGATTCTTCGCCTCCAGTTCAATCTTAAGATCCCTCTCCCTGGCCTCTGCCTCCCTTCTCGCTATCTCTTGGTCCTGAAGTGCTCTCCTAGTGAAGAATAGTTCCTCTTCAAGCCGATCCCTCTCGTTGGTCAACAGCTCATTCTCGTTCTCCAGGGCCAACGCAGTTTTGCGCAGGACGCATTCTTTGGAATCACGCTGACCCTCATCAGCCAAAGTTCTAGAGAGGCACTGTCTCTCCTCCTCCGACTCCTTGAGCAATTCAGACAACCTGAAAACAGTGACATAAACACATGGTACTAAAAGCTAATATCCAAAAGCTCTTTGATTACCGAAGTCTCTCCTGTTGCAAGTCCGACAAGTCCGACTCCGCCTTAGTATTGAGATCTCTGAGTTCTTGCCTTTGAAGTTGTTCCTCATTCAGAGCCTTTGCCAAGGCTTCCTTCTGCGACCTAAGCTCGTTGGTGTTGACGCAATTTTTGCATGCATCTTCTTTGTTGACCAGCTTTGTCAGCACCAACAAGGCGGCCTCCAATTCTGACTTCAGGACCCACGTCCTGTCGCCGTTCATCTTAGCGCTGCCGGTGCATCAGACCTTCGGCCATAAAGTGACTGAAAGCAACAAGTTATGATTGGCGTAAGCATTTGGTGTCCGATGATATACTATAAATGAACTGTAACAAGGTGACGTTCATATTTAACTAAAAGGATGTCCAAGCACCTGCATCCTTCTCAGCTAAAGGCATCCACTGTCATGCAGTGCCCACAACGTGCTTTGAGGGCGACAGACAAGTACAGTGTGATCGTGGCCAAGTTCTTCAAGAACACATTCGACCCTGAGTACAAGTTGCAATAACGACCTTCATCTTAGGTGAGCAGCTGCCTATCGCTTGTGTCTTTGTGTAAGACATTGTACCATACTGCCTAGTGCAACATCATGTCGATGCTCTCAAAAGCGCACATGTGCTTACGCAGGGGAGGTATTGCGTCGTTTTCCTTGTCTATGTACTATAAGAGGAAGTTGCGGTTGTGAGTCACAGAGAAATGCAGCGAGGACGCAATAGGCATAAACAATCTGTTAGGGCAAGCTCTTGTTGCAGCAGAGGACGACACGCGAGTTACGCGTGATCCAGCACATAATGCTCTACATTTATCAACCCAGCATGGTGGAGATTTTGCACAGCCGGCGTGGCAAGGAGAATAGTAGCTTAACAGCAAGCGATGTTGATCGGGCCTACGAAGTGCACATCGCGCCACATCGCTGCAGACGAGACTTTCAAAACTTCGCTTTCATTTACCCTGGCGAAGAACTCCACAGCCATTCGACCTTCGTGATCTTGTCTCAGCACTTGACCCAGTGACCAATGATAAATTGTACCAATAAATGTACTTACCTGGAGAATTCCATTTCCTTTCTCCCAGTGCCGTCCACGTCGTTAGAAATTGATGGAGTTCAAGCCCTTTACCTCCACCCTCGCCTGCAGGTCCAGTTGCGCCCCGTAATCCGTTTGCGTACGCTCGATGTTGTGCTCCTTCTCTAAGTGGCAATGCGAGACATGAAGGTGGCCTTTTCCCTCTTGCGGGAAGACAGAAAGGCCACTAACACAACTTGACCTCGCTGCTGAGGTTTGCCCGGGCCGTCAGGAGTTTATCCAGACGCGGAGCCCCCGACCTATTTGCATTATAACTGTGGTTGCCCTCCCGTCTCTTCTTAATGTACGCCTGCTTGTTCGATGTGCCCCTGCCTCAGCGGGATGGCCGTCCCCCTGTCTTACGCCGTCTGGAATGTGGAGTTGCTGCTGGTGGCGAGGCTAAAGCCTAAGGGTGGCAGGAAGGCCGATTCGGCCGAGGTGGACAGAGCAGCTGATAATTTCATGTCAACATTGTCAGCTAACTTCGGTGTGGTGTTCACGACTCACTTGGATGTGGTGGACTCAGAGGAGTCTGCGGGGTGGATTGGAAAGAGTACTAAGAAGTTCCTGGCCACGAGGAGAAAGTCTGGGGAATCGGTCTTGTTTGGCCAATTTTAAGAAAAGGGCTGGGAGGCCTGCGAACAGGACATACAAAGCATATAAGAGCGTTATTCGAAAAGTTATCTCAACATACCTCACAGAGGGTCTTATCTCGTCATGAGTCTGGAAAATGTTCAGGTAATATCCTGCTGAAAGATCTGCCAGGGTATTCGTTGAGTTCTACGTAACAACGTTCTGATCGTCAGCCTCCCGATCGTCGTATGGCGAGCTCTTCCGCACCGGTCACCTCTACAGTCATAAGTGGTTCTCTGGCCCAGGACCAGTTGTCTACTTCGATGAGTAAATACTGGCAAACGACTCATAGTCACAGCTATCCCTGGGAGTTTGTCGCTGCTGCGTATTGGCAAAGGTCGGTATCGTGTAGCCATTGTACAACATAGCTCCCAACTGACACTGCTGTGTCAGGTACCCCAACCCCAAAAGTGGTCACGTGTCAACGGAGGACTTCATATCCGTCCGTTTGGATCCCAATTCGAATCGCTTATGGACCAAGCGCATCATTACCAAGACGAACAGGCCTCCTTGGTGGAGCCGCTCCTTTTTCTCGGCTAAGCATGTGCGCATGGTGGAGGAAGCTATGTGCGATCCAGCTGAGAAAGTACTTGTTACATACACCAGAAACATTGGCCTTAGGTGAGTGCTGAGCTCTGGAGGTTGTGTCTACAAATGATGAATACAAGTTCTTATTAGGTACTTCATGGGGGTGACGGAGCGAGTTGTATTTGCTCCAGATTCCTCAGATCTGCAGGGGCGCACCCAAGTGACTAAGGAGGTGTGGATCGAGTCTGATGTCTTTGGCTTTCAAGCAGCCATCAGGCGATTTGGAGTCGATCGCTTTAAGCGAAACTGCATAGCAGCCACAGAGGGCTTTGAGTACGTGCTGAAAAAACTATCACAGATGTCAGAAAGGTGACGGCTTTGCCGAAAAGATCAAAGCAATCATCGCAAAGAACAAAGTTTGTATGGAATTGCGACCATATATCAGAACTTTTAAGTATACATATTTTACGCGCACATCATACATATTGGAGTGCTCATCAGCTGCCTTTCAAAGTTGGGGTATGCGTGCATAGTGCGTGCAGTGGATGCCAATACAATATATAGCTGGAATAATGACCATGGCTTGAGCTCGTCGTTGATCCTACTCAGATAGTGGCCTTTGCTTGTGCAGATACTAGAATAGCCGCTACCACATATGATAGGCCCTTAAGATAAGACCCCCACTAGGTGCATAGCTCTTCAGGACCTTCATAAGTGATCCCAAACCACAAGCATCTCATCAACTGTAAAAAATGCACAGTTCAGTTCAAATCTCATTTACGTTTTATATTTCCTCATATCACATGTTTCTCCACTTCAAGTTTGTCTATTGGTCATTCAGTTAAAGGCTGACCTGTAAATTTGGACACCATTCATCATTGTGTGGTTAATTTCATCTCCGTCCTGACTTGGCCGGCTACCTGCCTTTGGTAGAATGCATCAACGCCTGGATAACACCTGGATAACTTGAAAATGGTGAACTTTCGTGACTTGACTATAAAATGCGAAAATACTCTTCAGTCAGTTTTAAGGTGACCTTCAATTCAGAAGCCCCACCAAAAGTGACTGCAGCAGCGTGCTTCATTACATAGTTAATCAGGAAAAAAATTGGGAGTTCTGTAGCATAATTGTCTTAGGGACTTTGGAAAATCCAATGTCATGTAACACAATGAGGGGCCCATGACGACACTATGGTAACGGAGCGAAGTCATCACCAAAATTTTGGCCACACTAACCAACGGCATCACCACCTTCACTAGAACCTTTTGCGCGATGTCAAGCTGTTGGTAGTCCTCGATCTTACTTCGATGGGAGGTTGCTCGATTTCCCCAACCAGCCACTGGAACGTTCTCTGCCAAAGGCTTCGGCATCCCAAGGCATACGGGCAGACTGACACTTAAATTATCTGCAATCATTGCACAAGCTGCATCAAGAACGTGACCAAGTTGGGCATAATGACGAGTATACCCTCCACTGCAGTAGTGACAAACCCCATCGAGGTTAATGAGTGCGATGTTGCCAACTTTACCCTCCTCGTGCACTACCGGTATCACCACGTTGGTCAAGAAATGATGCGTGGATCTTCAGTGCACCACACGGTTGCCAGCCATCAGGTGAGCATGACAAAGTAAATAACGAAATCGAATGCTATCGCTGTGCGCGTCTAGTTTCATTGAATCAGCGAGATGTACTAATGATGTATGTGTCAAGTACGGAACCTCTGAAGTGCCAACCTTCACCTAAGGCACCCTAAGGTTATTTTTTTAGGCGTAGACGATGTAGAAATAAAATAGGGTCTCTTCCAAATTTGGCAATTGTTCTACCTTACCATATTCTTGCAACGCCTAGGCGAACTTGAGCAAAGTGACTGTCGTCTTTCTTTTGACAAAATCTGCCTACCTATAAATTAGGATGCTTCCGTTTAAGATTTATAAGATATACTTTAATCCCTGTTCCTTCTTGGAGAAAGTTAATCGCGTGGCGTAGTTCAAATTGAAAGTCTATATCAGAGCTAAAATTGATTTCTTTGATCACTATTTTCTGTGCCTTAGCCTTACTTTGCATCTGTTTTTTCTGCTTATACTAAAACTCGACTTTACGAATATGAGGATCGACAGGTGAAATCTCTGCTAAGTCCAATGATTGGTCTCTTACAATCTGAAGTGTTTTGGTTGGTTATGAGTACCAGCATAAAGGGTGCAACAGCAAAAATGTCACTGAGTCTCTCAATTTCTGACCACACCTTGGTGGTCTCTTAAACTGGGCCAGAGAGTCAAAGCGTTCAAGGAAGAAAATGACTCGAACAATTTGACTCTCGGGCCGAGTTTAGGAGACTCCATCACTAAGGTGCGACCCGAGCTTGAGAGACTCGGTGACATTTTTGCTGTTACACCCTTTACGTCCATCAACATGATATATCCCTTACTTCCCTCCTGAAGGCGCAGGCATGGGCTTCGTCGGTGAGACTTTTCAGTTGAACGGATGTTCTTTGTGTCATTATAATGTTATCGAAGAGTTTCAATAACTCCAAAGATTATAATCAAATATGACCAAAAGTTGGCCAAAAAAGTTATGGTGTCGCCTAGGTCCGCTTTAGCAAAGGTCACTTTTTTCGTAAGCAAGCGTATGAATCTATCCACATGGTTACTATCTTGACGCCCTTCTCGTCGTATACGCCCAGCCACTGTGTGGTGTAAGGCACCATGGCCTCGCAAGGCACCATGTAAGCTTGTAACGGCTTACCGTACCAAATTCTGCTAACCAAAAGGACAGATCCTTGCGGTCCTTCGTCGGTCCTTCCGATATGGTCAATATTATGTTTACCTTGAACACAGCTCGTATCTCTCTGACCGAGTCTTCCTGTACGAATGGTGCAACCTCTGTCCCTTTAACCAAACAAACTTCTGTCTGCATGTGAACGTGAACAAGCCTTCCGAGGCAAAGGCTGCGAAGTCTGCCAAGCTGCTTGCAGCCATTCAGGGGTCATCTGACAACCGTCAGAATGTCCCCTTAGGCCACATTTAGTACACGTAGCGTGTAAAGAAGGGCAGACGTTTTTAACGTGAAAAAACGGTTTATTTGTTTAAGATAAACCCAACCTCACATTTCTCATATGGGCCTACATGGAGTTTATCCATCACTCTGTAATCTTGCACTTGCTTGAAGCAAAAGCTCTCTCCAAAAGCAAAGGTGCGCTTTCTCTTGGAGCAGAATCCACAGCGTTGTCCCCATTGTCCCCAAAACTCATCACGAGAATTCAGTTATGTCGTTACAGACAGGCGTTATGTCTAACGAATATGCTTCTCTGGAGTTGGCTGCGTTTGCCAGCTTATTTTGCCTGTGCAAGCTCTACTTGAGTCGTCAGAGAGCACTTCAGCCTTAATTCTCCACCGCACTCACAGTGACAGTCAACGCTTCGTCGTTCGAGGCTCAACGTGAGTTTGAAAAGTCCGCCAATGCGACGGACATAACGCAGCCAAGCAGACGTTCCGAGACTTCCCTCATAAGGTATAGACTACTGCTTTGACTCTCATTAGGTTCTAGACTGAACAGCTCGCACTGAGCAAATAAAGGTGATGGGAAGCCAAACGCCACGTACCACGTGTGGAACTCTTTGCATTCTTACCACTTTTATAATTGTCCGAGAGGCAATCTCCATCTTGGCCACTTCTTGCATCCGTGCCACTTAGTGACACGGTCTTGTGAAACTTGGACAACTAAGTGTCCGAACCAGCGCTTGGCTGCGTCCTTCATGAGTGGTTCATGGCAGTTCTACATTGAAAATCACAATACCGTTGACCTTTTCCCCATGTGTGTATTTTTAGCCCTCACTTCTGCTCTAATGCAGCAAGCGAACCCTTTTGTAGGCTTCATATATTAGAAATTAAATCATTTTCAATCGTTTTCAGAGGCCTTATTTCCACCCTCATTGAACCTCCTCGAAAAACGATTAATTCTACAGCACTGTCCAAGAGATAAACTGATTCATCTCAGCTTGTTCTTGCTCTGTCTCTCACAGTCCTAGGCTATGTCATTAATTTCCTTGCACTCTTGACAAAACTTGGAGCCTTCTTCTAACGAGTACTCGTTGCAAATCCATACTGCAAGGACGCAAACTTTCTTCATGGACCCTTCTTTTACTTTCTGCTAACCCACCTGCACGTGCACACCGACCAGATAATAGACGCAGAAGAAATGTTTTCTAAGTAATGAATCCCAAGACAAATAACCTTTCCCACGTCTCTGATATCGCCTGCACGTCCGCAGCAGCAGAGACTCTGTAGCCACGGACGCGAGCGCACTCACCTGGGCGTGAGGGCAGCTCTGGGCCGCGAGGGCATGGAGGACTACTTGACGCACCAATGCATGCACTGAGCATAACAATACCTTCCCATATCAGCGCCATAGGCTTGGTGAAGTCAAGGTGTCAAAGTCCAACTAGCCTGTTCTACGACAGGTTCAGTTCTATTGAAACGTTGAGAAAAATACATCTTTGGCCCTTTTGACTGCTTATACGGCCTATTTTCGGAACGTAAGCACGAAATATTTTGCCATTAAAATTTTGCCATGGTCAAACCATGACCATGAGAGGTCCACCAATGAGCAATTGGTGGACCTCTCCATGCATGATTGACCCCTGTCGAAAAACTCTTGGAATGGAAGGACTGATGCTCGGCTAGGGCCGTGTCGGTCGAAATTCTCGGACTGAATCAGGCTTCGGGTCAGCCTGACTTGAATCGGGTATGCAGTGCAAAATAATGATTTAATAAGCGTTAAAATTGTTCTGTGTATATCTTGGAATATACTTGAATGCTGTAATATCATGATAAGATTGACCCATCCATCTCTACACTGGGTCTATCTCTAACCCTTCTCCTCACTTGGATCTAATTATGCTCGCATTGCAACTCCAGATATTGACACTGGTGTTGACTTAGATATTGCTGACCTTGTGAAATATAGAACACTCAGTACAAAATAGAACATGCCATTGTGAACACATCCCACCCTGTGGATATCGACATTGGTAGAGTGGACTGCTTCAAGTGATTGCTTCAAGGAACTGTAGTGACGTCCTTCACCACTGCTACACACCTACGTTCTTCTCAGTGAACATTTGGGCCGTACACCCTATGTTGGTGCCACCGCCTATCTGCCCAACCCGCCCAACTCGGCCTACAGATTAGCTAGAGATGAGACTGTCCAATGTCTAGCAAGCAGTGCCCATCTGGTAAGACATTGTGAAGCAAAAGAAGTAATTTCCACACCTACTGAAGAACAGCTTCACCTCATCATCAAAAAGATCAACGCATGTTATAGACACCATGAGCAATGCACTAGAGATCTGCAACAGGTACAAAGTGAGGAGGACAGCGATTCCACGAATGTTGAAGCCACAGAGACATTGGCCAAACTGAATGCTGCCAACACTACATGTTTGGAAATATGTGACAGGGTCACTCAAAGCAGCTTACAAGCAACAGCCCCTGTCATTCAGGTTGATGCTGCACATATGACAAGATTCAGAGCCAATGAAGGTCTCAAGCCAAAAGAGCTGTCTCTAGGCTTCATCACAGTACAATTTCGCAGTTGGCAAAATCAGTTTACAGCATATCACAATAGCAGTGACATGTCTGCACTAGTTTTGCCAGAGCAACAGGCTTACCTGTTTCATAATATCAATGAAACCATCTATGATTGCACTGCTGTGTGCACTGCATTGGTGTAAGGTCACATTAGTGGATCCACAATCTTTGGAGATCAGGGATGTATGCAACTAATTCATCAAGAATTCCTCCATGCCTATCCCCTGATTCAGTGGCAAATTGGCTTCTTCAAATGCAAACAGGAGCCTGCTCAGAATGTTGCTGACTACATTGCAAAACTTAACTCCCTGGGAGCAAAAGCTGACCTCCAGCATATCACCATGGATGATCTGTACATGCTGCAACTCACTGTTGGCCTTACAGACACCTGTATCACAGAAGATTTGGTGTCAAAACAAAACTTCACCAAAGACCAATTTTCAACCATGCCGTCACCTTAGATGCATCTTATAACACTGCAAAAGAACTGAAGAATACATCCCAAGTTCATGCCAACTATACAAACACAATGCACAAAGGACAACACTGCCAGACACTGGTGCCTTGAAAACACTGCTTTCATGGGACATTGTCCAAGCTCACAATCTGTGTATATGTAAATCTAATGCTACCACAATATTCACTGCAAATAATACAGAAATGATATCACATGGCACTGTAAATATAGTCATCACATGCCATGGCATCAACACAAACACAGAAGCCATTGCCACAGAAGGCATGACTGAGACAATGCTCATATGTCATTTGGACTTGGTGAAGATGAAACTCGTGCACCAACCTTCCCAAGAGAACTGTGCAACTCAATGCAGAAACCACTGAAAGAGCCAATGAAGAAACTCTTTGGGGAATTCTCAGATATCTTCAACATTGGAGATGAGGTTCTGCAACCCATGACTGGGCCCCCCATGCATATTCATCTCAACAAGGGACTGCTCACACCTATGAGAGTTCTCACAGCACAATGGATACCTGCATACATGGAAGAAGCGGCCAATCATGAACTCCAGGCACTACTCAAGGCAGGTGTCATCAGACAGGTACACAAACCAATGGCATGGATCAGCCCAGCCTTATTCGTTGCCAAACCAAGCAGCAAAGCACACTTAGTTACAGACTATCATCAACTCAATAGACACATTGATAGACCCATACATCTATTCCCCAGTGTGTCAGAATTTACTAGCAGTATTCTGCCTGGCACCAAATGGTTCATGAAGTTGGATGCGAAAAATGGATACTTCCAACTCCATGAGGAGAGCATGACACTGACAACCTTCATCATCCCACAAGGACAGTTCCAGTACTGCTGTGCACCCATGGGACTGAGTTCATCAGGGGATGAATACTGGGCTCGAGGCGATGCAGCCCTCCATGACATCCAGGGTATCAAGAAAATTGTTGACGATATTCTAATCCATGCTAAATCAGTACCGGAGTTACTGCAGAAAGTAAGAAAAGTTTTTGAATGATGCCGAGAACACAACATTACACTTTCCAGAGTGTTATGTCACTGAGTCACTCAGTCACTGAGTCAGGAAACATGTGTGTTCTCTAGGAACGTTTATTCAAGACTGAAGAAGGGGGTAGAAAGCATATGCTGGAGAGCGCGAGTGTGTATGTAGTAGTAGTAGTAGTTACATTAAGATATGTTATACGTGGGGATAGAACATCTCCTTCCTCCCTCCGCTGGGTGTGTGTGACACATTAACTCATATTTACAAATATTGCACCAAAGACAAAGGTGAGCATGAGTAGAATAGCAAATAAGATTGCATAAGTTATGCCAAATACTTGAAAGCCCAAAATGGTGTATTGGTCACTTGTCTTGTTAGATTTCATTCCATCTGCCATGTGCTTGTGGCGGTGCCTTTTGGCACGTCCAGACTTGTTTGGTTGACAGGGTGCGGCCGAGGCCTGTGTGGTTGAACCTAAGAGCTGGATGCAGCAGCAGGCGGTGGATCTCTGTGCCATTATCAAAAGTTGACATCTGGGATCCTCTGAATTTTCCAGGGGTTGTAGCAGCTGGGGCCGATGAACCATGGCACTTCTTGATGTAGCTTTTGCAAGTTTTTTGCCACGGCAATTTGCAGCAAAGGAAGAGTGCAAGTACCACTAGGCAGGCAATGATGTTGAGTGCTGCCATTGGGGAGTGAAATGCAATGATGTGCAAACTGTTTGAGTTATTCACTGTATTTGCTCTTGTTGTCTTTATGATATTGTCAACAATGCCCATTGGTGTTGACTGTTGGCTGTCATCCGGGCAAGTGTGTGTTTAGGCAAATGAAACTATCTTTTTCAGCCAGGGGCTGCAGCATAGAGGACATAACAGCGTGTCTGGTGCCGCTTGTGCTTCTCATTGTCTAGGCTCAGGCATGCGCATTGGCTTGAGGAAGCACCTATTGTGCAGTTTGACGTGGCTGTCCAGAAAAAGCAAGTGGTAGGATTTGCTGTTATCCCTTTTATTGGTAATTGTGCTAATAGTGTCCCATTTCTTAGACACATGCTCCTGAATACGCACTTTTTGTCCCACCATGAAAGGTGGCACAAAAATTTTTGGCATGCTGGTAGAATTTTCCTTTGATCTTGATATCTCTCTGCTTTTCCTTTATTTTAGAAGGAAAATGGCTAGGAGGCATGTATTGCTTATCCAGTGCTGACAAAGCAGTGCTTAGTTTTCTGCCAAAAAAAGTTGAGCTGGCAAAAATGAAGTTGTAGTTGAATTGTGCCATTTGCAGAGACATTGTTGAAATTCCTCACCAAAAGCGCCACATTTAGACAGCAGATGTTTCATATTCTTTACTGCGGCCTCTGCATGGTCATTGCTTTGAGCATTGTGCGGTGAAGCCAGTTCTTGACTTATGCTCTGCCTTTTGCAGAATTCTGTGAATTCCTGCCTAAATTGGGGTCAACCGTCTGTTCTTATCCTTAATGGGAAGCCATACTCTTGGAACCATTTTAGCATCTTTGAAGTGATCGCATCTGTGTGCAAGCGGCAAAGTTGGTGCACCCATGGGTAGCCTGAGAACTGGTCAACCATAACCAGGTAGTGCTGCTTATCACTCTCAAATATATCTGCCGAGACCATTTCCATGGGGAAACTTGCCTGTGATGGTTGAAGCTTCTCATGACATTGTGATGGTCTGACACATTGACAAACTTCATCGCCCACATTGCTCCACACTTGTAATATCTCCTGTCATGCGTGGCCAGGAGTATAACTGTCTTGCTGATTGTAGAGTTTTTACAATGCCACTGTGTGGAATGTGCAGCATATCTACAATGTGTTGTTGGGCTGGTGAAGGTACAACAATCCTGTCCCCCATGAGGATAAGCATGTCATCAGTTGAAAGCTGGGGATACACATGTTTGAATAATTTTGCCAGATGATTAGGCGGAAGTTTTGCCAATGTGGCATCTTCCTGTATGGCTTGACAGATGGTGATGTAATGCTCATCTATGTGAGGAATGATTTTGCTGTGCACAGCTAAGTTTGTGCCAATGGCAAAGCATTCTGCGATCTCCTCATCTACATCTTTTGATGGAGTGAAAACTGGTGCACATGACAGGCCATCTGCAATTAGATGTGATTTCCCTGGTGTCCATGTCACTTGGAACTGATAGTCTGTAACCTTCTGTCTAAGATGGTGGAGTCTCGTGTTCTTGAGATTTGGTAAATCATTTGAGAAGACACCTAGGAGTGGTCTATGATCTGTGACCACTGTGAATGGCTCTGGACATCCAAGAAGATGATGCTGGCACTCTGCGATTGCCCATGTAATGGCAAGGCATTTGAGTTCCACTGTTGCATAGTGCTGTTCTGCTGATTTCAAGGAGCATGATCCACACCTGATGAGTGACATTCTGTTGCTGGAATCATACTGCACTAAGGCATAACCAATGCCTTTTAAATGTGAGGCATCAGTTAAGAGGTGTGTTCAATGTGTGGGGTCAAAATGTTGGATTGACATATGTGCTATAATAGCTGCCTTAATTGTGTCGAAGTCATGCTGCTGAGTGTCAGTCCATGCAAAAGCGACGTCTTTCCTAAGTAGGGTCCTTATGTTCACTGTAATATCGGCAACATCAGGAATGAATATGCCCAATTGAGTCACGAGTCCTAGCAGCGATCACACACTTGCGACATCTGTTGGTGCAGGGAAATCCTTAATGCTTTGATCTTTTCCTCATCCGGTGTAATACCAGCTTGTGATATGATGTAACCAGCAAATTTAATAGATTCTCCCATTTCTATCTTTTGCTTTGAGATTGTAATGCTGTGCTCCCGGCATTTCTTCAAGGTCTCTTTGAGTCTCCTCCACAAAGTGGGATAATCTGGTGCCTGAATCAGAATGTCATTGACCTCTTTGGGTATGCCTTCAAGACCTGTTACTGCAGCATCAGGACATATGTTCCATTTGTCAGCACATGGGGGCCTCTCATCAGTAGAAGGATAGTAGTGAGGAAGGATGATTCTTCATCCATCGGTATTTGAAAGTAGCCTTTTAGCCCATCTAGTTTAACAAACACCTTTGAATTACGCCTGATTTTGTTGATGATGTCCTTTGAAGAGGGAAATGGGTGTTCCAGTCGCTTTACGTATTTGTTGAGCTCAGAGAAATCTGAGACAAGGCATAATTTTCCCTTCTTTTTTCCCTGTGCTGGGTCCCTGACAAAGAAGGCTGGGCTGATCCAGTCAGTTGGTTCATCCGTCTTCTGTAGAATCCCATCTTTAATGGCTTGTTTGATGATGTCAGCTTCCTCTTGCATGTGTATTGGGATTTGTCTTGTCGTAAGAATATGTTTAGGCTGTATTGGCTTGTCATTCCATAAGGTGATTTTCATTGGTGGACCTTTCATGGGTTTCAAGGATTCACCCTGTCCAAATGTGCCCGAGACATCCAGGTAATTGTCATGCGTCAGTATTAAAACATCTGGAGCTGACTGTGGTGCAGAGGCTTCTGCAACCATTTCTGTTTTGTTTATTTCTGCAGGGAAATTGGGGCTTAAAATGTTGAGCTTGACCAGGTCATGCCAGCTAAGTATGATGTCTCCATGAATAGCTGGATATACGATGAGGCTAACTGGAATAGTCTGGTTCCCAAAGGAGATCTCCACTTCCACTGCGCCACTGCATGCTAATTGAGCATGATTGACTGCTTGCAGTTTCATTGTTTTCTTAGGATCAATGTGTAGGCCGTAGGTCCATGCCAGGTCTGCAGATATGATTGACATAGAGGTGCCGGAGACAGGTAGTGCTGCATGGGAAAAGGAGGTTCCCTTAGTGACTGGCTTTATGGTCACTTGAATGGCAGGGTAGGAATGTTACATGGTGGGATGGAGTATATCTGAGCTGCTGTGGCATCATGCATTAAATTTCGTGAAGCCGATTGAGATGCAGGGGCAGATGCGGACCCCTTTTTGAAACCCCTCCTCTGGTGCTGTTGGCCTTGCTGCCTTTGGTTTCCCTTGCTAAGGCATACTGGTGCAATGTGGCCTTGTTTGCCACATGTATGGCAAGTTAAGTTTTCATAGGGCATTCTTTGGTCTTATGATTGGCATTACCACATCTGAAGCATTTGCCTTGTAATCCATTTGCCTTGTAAGTTACAAGACATGGTCTTGTTGCTTGTCGGCATGTGTTTCTTTTGCTTGGTTTTAGAGATAGCTGCTATAGCTGATGATGAAGACATAGCCTTCAATTGAAGCTGCGTTGATTCTAAATCAGCTGCCAGGTGCATGACATCACCTGCAGTGGGCTCTTTCAAGCGAAGGAACTTGTACTGTAAGTCTGGATCTTTGACACTGGTTATGAAGCAGAAAATCTTGAGTTGGTCAACTGTGAGATCCTCTAAGCTGGCCCTGTTTCCCATGCGATTTAATTGGGCAAACCATGCTGTTACTTTCGTGCCCTGAGGTTGTTCTGCCCTGAAGTATTTGTGTCTGTGACTGAACAATGGGTATTGGCACATAAATTCTTCATCCAGAATTTGCATAGCACCCTCTTCCTCCATTATTGATGTGGCCTGTTTAATGCGATCGGCCAAGTTCTGAAAGAGTTCTTTGTCAATGCATACTCTATGATAGCCCACTTGATCTTTGTAAGGTAAAGTGTCTAAGTGGCTGTTGGAGTAATATGTTTCGAACTGCGCTTTCCATTCCCTCAGATCCTCTGGGGTATGCTGTTCTGTTGGCAGAAAGGGCTTTAAAGCATCCACTGCACGTGCTCTTGGAGTATCAGGTTGCATTGCTGGAGTGGCCCTGTTATTGTGCTGTTGCTGGTGTTGCTGCTGCTGTTGTGGTTGCTGTTGTTGCTTTTGTATGCATACTTTAGCAATGTTCTTGACTTCCAATAACCTCTCTATGGCCTCATCGCCCCTGTTGGCCGTGTCCTTCAAGCCTGCTAAGTAAGTGTCCTCATTTGTCATATCATGCAACTGCTCTAATAGAGCTGTGACAAGGCCTTGTGTGTGATGGATGGTGTGGACTTGCGATTGGATAACAAAATCTGCCACCCTGAAGCATGCGGCCTCTATAATAATGTAGATTGTAATCATAGGCGTACATTGACG
>JAAUXU010130211.1_pt1 | contig 23178 bp, 25 predicted proteins | sample 7278151 | NCBI WGS metagenome assembly JAAUXU01 (sample SAMN14350113, study PRJNA611818) | marine sediment metagenome | isolation source: surface marine sediment (1.8m) | place: French Polynesia: Moorea | collected 2018-08 | reverse complement strand
GCAAGTGCTCTAACCTGATTTGAGTCCTTCTGTGCGCTGCTCCGCCGGCCACCCCTTCGCCTTTGGCGGTTCTTCCCCCTCCTCACCCTTCTTTTTTTTTCTTTTTTTTTCTTTTTTTTTGTCTCTCGGGGTGGGTGGGGGGGGGGGGGGGGGTGGCGCCCCTGGTGTGAAATATTCATCGATGCCGGTGCCAGATGAACTTTATAAGAAGTAACAACAGCACAGTCATGCATTATAAATCTATATAAACGTATGGAAAACAGCTAATTCTTCCGACTGTTCAGACGGGTTGCATCCATCATCACTCTGCGTCTGCCTCTGAGTAGACGTCTTCGCCAGACCTGCAGTGAGGCTTGGGTTTTTGTAATGCAATATTGATGCCTCCCGGCATCAAATGTAACCTATACGTACGTATATTCGAGCGTACGCACAAAGTACAGAGTGCGCCTAATGCAGCCGGTATCTCAATAGGATTCTCCTTGTCAGATAGATAGCCTTTGAATGGAGAAAACGAAGCGCGTGCGTTTTGGAGGAAATTGCTATCCGAGAAGAGAAAAATACTCTGGAGATTGGATTGAATAGGCTCAGTTTTCTCGCTTTTCGTGCGCCACACTTATAGGCGGGGCGCGCACAATAGGAAATACATATATATATATATATATTCTGCTAGGAGAAGGTTGCAAAAGGGAATTCATATTTGTACGTTCAAACGTAACTGTTGCATACGTCTTCTTGTCTTGTATGTAAAGCGAGAACACCGTCTGTCTGTCTGTCTGTCTGTCTGTCTGTCTGTCCGTCTGTCACAGGGTGTACTGCACAGTACATACGCAGCTACTTCACACTTAGTTATTACTACAGACGCGGTTGCTACACGCGCCGTTACTACATACGCACTCCCCAGCAAACGCAGCTACTACATACGCAGAAGGCTAGTTCAAAAACTTACTTTCGACTCAAAATATCACAGCATACTGTAAGTAGAAACTTGACGAGATATATCTGGTCAGGTTAGAGTCACACCCACCATGGTGTACAAGTAGTCATCATGGCACACACCATCTATATCTTGGCGTGCACTTTGAACTCAATTTTTAACTACTCACACTCAAACTTTTCAAGTTTCTCTAAAAAGAAACTCCGACTTGACTCAAGTGGTCGATTTCTGGACTCATCAGGATCCCAAGTAAAGTAAGTGATGGTGTCCCTGTCTGTGAAACACCCTGTACCGACGAATATAAAAGCCAGTTTTGCCCTCCTTTAGAGATAAAAGATAAGCGGGGCATTTGCAATTCCCCTCTTGGAACGTGCTCCAATCTTAGTTGGCAAACTGTAAGATGGACTCAACGACGTCGCAGGTGGTTTGTCTGAAAGACCTGGAGGACTTTGCCTTGGCCAGCCTTCCCAGGAACGCCCTTGACTACTACAGGAGCGGCGCAGACCACATGCAGACACTAAAGGAGAATAAGAGTGCCTTCACAAAGTAAGAGACAGCATATGGTTAAGATATGTTTAAGCATGTAACCTCAACCGCAGATACTACATCCTGCCCCGCATGCTAGTGGATGTGTCCCAGCGCGACCTGTCCACCCGCTTGCTTGGCGGTCGCTTCAGCGCCTCCTTCCCTGTGGGCATAGCACCCACAGCCATGCAGCGCATGGCCCATCCGGATGGTGAGTGTGCCACTGCCAGAGCAGCCCAGAGCAGGGACACTGTTTACATCCTCAGCACCATTTCCACCAGCAGCATCGAGGAGGTAGCTGAGGCCGCACCAGATGCTACCAAGTGGTTCCAGCTGTACATTATGAAGGACAGGAAGGTCAGTTATGAGAGCTCAGAGATGCAAAAGTGTCTCATCCAACCTGACTAGAGCAGACTGGCTCAGATTCCATGAGACCATGGCACACCTCAGACTGACCTAATCATTGAAGAGCTGAGGCAATTGCTCAAGCAGTTTCCGGTCAAGACCACCTACAACCTTAATCAGTCTACGCAGAACTTTTGGAGGTCTCTACAAACTGGGGGACAGGGCTTTGAGGGGAGCGGTCCAGGGGAATTGTAGTGCAATTATGTCATCTTCGGTGTGCCCTCACAGTTCTCTTTGCTCAGCCTAGGTGAGGCAGACCGTGGCAACGGCTTTAAGTCACATTCAGGGAGCTGGCTAAGATGAGCAGGCTGTTCTGCAGGGCAAAGCTCTAGGGTTGAAGCTTTCTGATTGAACTCTTCATAGGATTTGCTCAGTTGAACTTTAGAAATCATCTGGTCACTCAAGCTTTTCATGGTTCTCACTGCAGCTGCCAGTTCCCAATGACTTTCAGAGGCTATCCTTGGATGTCAAAGATGTACCCGAGATTTCTGGGTCAAAAAATGAGCAAGGTCAAATCTGACTCAGATGTTAAATACCACAAAGTCAGCTCAGGCGTCCCTGAACTTCAATGCACCTTAGGTTGCATCACAACAGAGATAGGAAAAGACCCCACAATAAAAATTAGTCTCTTGGAAACAGCTTTGCTTGGCGAATTTGATACTGAAGAGGTCCTAGAAATGAGTCCTGTTGAGCCCTTCTTGGTGTAATATTGGAAATGTTTTAATCGGTGTGAGTGTGAAAAAAAGGTGTGAGCAACAATAAGAAACAAATTGCCAATCTTTCAAATACTAAATCTAGTGACACTGAACAGATGGATGACACGTTCCCATTACTGTCAGTGAGGCTCGGGCAGGCCCACAGTAATATTCAACCCTGGTTCATCTGTTCCGCCACAACTGAGATGTCTTCCATGTAGGTGACTGCTAACCTTGTACGACGAGCAGAGCGTGCCGGATTCGGCGCTCTTGTGCTCACTGTGGATGCACCCATCTTTGGGCGCCGGATCGCAGACGTCCGCAACAGGTTTCAGCTCCCAACCCATCTGCGAATGGCCAACTTCGTGGGGTTGGGTGAGATGGAGACCGGTGTGAAGGGTGGCAAAGACAGTAATTCAGGCATCAGCCAGTATGCTACCTCAACCTTTGACCCTACACTCAGCTGGGCAGATGTGAAGTGGCTGCAATCGATTACCAGCCTCCCTGTGGTCGTGAAGGGTGTGCTCAGACCAGACGATGCCCTACGGGCAGCACAAGCTGGTGTCGCAGCCATCATCGTGTCCAACCACGGTGCCAGGCAGATTGACGGAGTGCCAGCCACAATCGATGCCCTCAGGGCTGTCAAGAGGGCGGTGGGAGATCGGGTTGAGGTCAGCTGTTCCACTGTGCTACCAGTAAAGTCTGCATCCCCTATCCTCCTTTACACAGGTCTACATAGATGGTGGCATCACTCAAGGTACTGATGTGCTGAAAGCACTGGCGCTTGGTGCGGATATGGTCTTTGTGGGTCGCCCCGTTCTCTGGGGCCTGGCCTATGATGGCCAGAAAGGCGTGGAGAAGACGCTAGACATCCTGCGTGAAGAGCTGGACCGTGCCATGGCGCTGACTGGCTGCACATCCGTGGACAAAATAGACGAGGATGTCATCATGGCACCCAAGGCATTGCTATGAACTGACAGAAAGGTGTAGTGCATGCGTAGAACATGGTTGTGTACGGACACAAGTAGATATATTATAGAGAAAATAGAATTTTTCTGTTGTTACTGCAAGTTCAGGTGCAATGAGAAGGCTGATGTGCAGAGCACAGCTTGTAGTCAGCTGCTTTGTAGGTGGCTTTGTTATCAGCTGCTTTCTAGGCTTTGTAGGTTTGCACTCAGTTTCCACTTAAATTTCCACTTGACGTTGGTCATGGGTGCTATAAAAGTCAGATCCAGCACCGGCTGCAGCTTGGTGGCATGCTCGAAGAGTACCAACCCCATGCGAAATCTCTCATATGCCAAAATGCATTAGTATTTACCTTTCTTGGTGGTCATTCTACTAAAATGGGATGAAACAAGCTGGGAGAGCTCACCTATAGTCCTAACCTAACCAGAAGGTGCACCCTCCCAAATCTGCTACAAGTGCAGCAGGATCACTTTTACGATCGATGAGGTACCATATACATATGAACACTTAAAGCTTCACTTCAGGGTGAATTTCAACCAGAGACAACATTGTCGCTGCCATGTTAAACGGTCAGTTGACACATAATCATAGCTAAAGACATTAACTACATGTAATGTAGCAATGCGCCCGTGCTATGAAATGGCTTTTTCGTCCTGAAATATTGATCAAAAGCACACTTTATTGTCCACAGTTTGTTAACTAATATATGTAAGTTTGAAAACCGAACATATCATTCAGTCTGAGTAGGAATCCTGCAAATTTGGGGATGCTTGCAAATTTCTTGTATAGCAAAAGCCATTAGTATATGAAAATGACATATTCAAATTCAGAATTTCAAGAATCAGAAAATGAGTGTTTTATTCTCCTGCTCGTTTTTGTCGACTGTCTTATGGCCTAACTGCTTTGCAGTTCAACTTAAAAAGTCATTTTTAGCCCATCCAAAACCAGACAAATGATAATGGACAATAAAAGGTCACTAATTTTATTAATAAATTGCTTTTTTCAGAAATTACAAGTGAATGCCCATGTTGATGCCAGATTTGGTTGAAGCAGCATTGAGGTATCATGAGCATGTAATTTTGAGCACACATACCTGGGGTATTAGAAGTGGATTCTAACACTTTAAACTTGTCTATCGAATATAAATTTGACAAAAGTGCTCAGATCTCAGGCGCTGCTCTCCTCTATGGCTTTGCTCTCCACAAGCGGCCCTGATGGGAAGTTGGTGATGTCCAACTTGTTGCCCTGCTGCTGCAGGGGCAGCATCCCTGGCTGCATTTCAACTGAGATTCTTCTTTGGTTGACGACCTGTGCAAACCGCACAATGCTGAGTGTTGCACGGTCCACAGTGTCGTCATCGTCACTCTCCACACTTACTGCAGACAATGAGATTGATGCTGGAGATGATGAGTTAGATTTGTTGGGCTCATCAGATTTGCTCAATTGCTGCAATAGTAACAAAAGAGGTCTTCCATGTCAGCAGTGTAAATGTGCACAAATACGTTTCTCCCTCACCTTATGCTTGTTTGGTTTGGTCTCCTTGGACTCCTTTGACTTCTCTGGCATGATCCTCATTGTTGTTGCATGGCTGGGCTTCATGATGGCATCGTTCATGGAAAAGGACTTGACCAGGGCACTGTGGTGATTGCTGTTGCCCTGAAGATCCTCCCCCCCTTCCTTTTTCTTGGAACTCCAGCTCTTGAAAGAGATCTCAGTTGTTGAGGGAAAGTAGCCATACAGGACGAGAAAGTCAGGGTTGCAGATGCCTGAGAATACAGAGACAATTCAGGTTGGTCCAGTTTGGTTTATCATCGTTACCTGCCTCACCTGCTATGATGGCTGCCAGCCAGAGCAAGAAAGCCACACTCTCCAGAGTGACGAAGACGATGACAACTATGTAAGTGAACCTGCAATTGATGCATTTGTAAAAACAGTGCTGATCAGTGACTGTTTTGCTCACCAAAAAACAGTCTTGTGACAGTACAGCTCTGAACCACTGTCCTGCAGTTCAGGATTGACTGAGAAGACATAGAAGCTGGCATTGATGTTCCAAATGATCATGAACAACAGGAACAGATACATGACGGTGCGAACCATGCTGAGGCCAGGGTGAAAAGAGGGATTGAACCTAGGGAAGGAAGAGGCATGACAACTATATCACGTAATCACTGAAACAAGTGTCCATACTTGATTCCTGCATGGGTCTTCTGGATACTCTTCCACTTAAGCTTCAGTAACATCCTTAGCAGAAAGCCCATGAGTCCGGCCAGGCCTCCAAAGAAGAGATAGCGTGGAAATCGAGGATCCACTGGACACTCATCCTTGTGGACGAATCCTAGGGTTGGTTTGGGGAGGAGCAAAACCCACAGTTTTATCATACAATGTGAGTAAAAACAGTGAGTCTGTCAAAAATGTGAGAGATTGTGGCAGGATGGAAATAAAGAGGTTCTTTGATCTAACAGGGATCTCCAGGAAAGAAGAAGGCAAGGCCTGGGGAAGACCATGTGTCTATTTTAATGTGGAGGTGATACGGAAAGATCACTGTATCAGTGAGTGGTTTTCCCTCCATTTACAGTCTCCCCTTACTAAAATGACCACTCCTGTAGTGATGACATGAAGGCCAACTTTCATTGGAACACATAGTGCCCTGATCCTTCTTCTCACATGCAGTGATGACCAAAACATGATGGCTAAATTTGCTTGTCACTGACGAGTTCAACGTCACGAGAGAAGTTGGACATGCATTCATTTACTACAAATTTGTTTAATGAAAGACTCTGTGGTTCAAAGTGCATCTTTAACTCAAATTTGTATACCATTCCGAGTTTTTGGTAATTTTGTGTACCCCAGTTTAAATCTCGGGCCGGAGAGGCTGGCTTTTTTATTGTCTTGAAGGTTAAGAGTAGAAGCATATCAATTTTATGATTAATCCATTGCACTTTGGCATCAAATACCCCTCCACCAGCTGAAACAAAGAGGGTCAGGCATACATCATACTAACGAGCTTTTTAGACCACCTTCTATAAGGAAGTAGAAACCATACTTTTATCCATTTTTGCTCCAAGATCACAAACCTTCTTCCCATGTGGTTCAGAAGACAATGCGTGGAAACATAGCAACTGATGCTCTTACATTTTCATTAAATATTAAGATATATTTGATCTTCTTTTGCATGAAGTTGCATCTCCTGAATTTCAACTAGCAGTGATAAGAGGTTGACCACATTGGGGGAGAAAAGAGTCTTTTCCTGTCAGAGCAACTGGACAACACATAAGGGTCACAGAAATACTTGGTGTCAAAATTAGAGTGGACAATTCTATTGGCAGAGACTACTTGTTCTTCCCTTCAACTTCTTCCGTTTTTCATTCCTGAAATGTAACAAAGGCCCTCTATATCTTCATATTTATTAGAAATGTAAAAATGTCAGGCGCTGTTGTGGGTGATCCTGGAACGCAAATGCATGCACAAAAGTTTGTTTTCTAACTTCGTTTTGAAAGATGGTCTCAAAAACTGATGATTATGATGTATGTCTGACCTTTTTGTTGCAGCTGATGAGGAGAGAAGTATGAGGACAAAGGAGGAGTCCAAACTGGGCCAAGACCAAGTCCACTTGGGTTGCATGATTACTATCCAGGCATGCACGACGTTTCATGAAATTTTAAGTATCTGAGGCAAAGTTACGGGGAAATTTTAGGCGTCTAGCCATTTTTGTTTCGCACTACCGTGGAACTTTGACTGGAACATTCCCGTCAAAGCCTTTGTTGTAATATGCTAACATTTCGAAATTTTAGTTGAAGACTTTTTGCATTTCAGTCGTTTCTTACTTCTCATTGATTGCAATTCACTATTTCCTTTCCAAATTTCACTGCCTGTTGCACTTTTTTCTTGACGTTTGAGTTTAATTTCAAGTTAACTGATTTGTGGGAGTCGTAATGTGGTGGTCAAGACCCCGGGGATTCTCACAATGAGGTGCTCCCTGTCAGGAACCTGAGAAGGCAGACTTATGTTTGTCAGTCAGTCGGATGCGCAGGCAACTGGTAGAGGCCTGATCAAGTCTCACATGTCTGTAGTGCAGTTGGCCTACCTGAAGTGAGAGAGCATCACCCCGCCCAGTAGAATGTGTCTGCCTGGCTTACCTATGGTGACCATGGCGAAGTGCAGTGGGGCTGTGATGTAGAGCAGGTAGGTGATGGCATTTGCAAACACGGCCACATCCTTGAGCTGTTGCTGGAGGTGCTGCAATGATGCTCGCTGAGGCGTCAGTGAGGCTGCAGCTGTGGCTGCCGGGTCCATCGCCACCGCGGGCGTGGCCTCACTGGCCTCGTTGCTCATGACTGTTTACTTCTTCACTCCACACGACAGTAGTGGCTGCAAGGGAAGGAGCAACAAGTTTCTGTGATAACACCCATGTGATGCAGCAGAAAACAGTTTGTACAGAGCGTCGCAGATCAACTCATTCCTCTTCCTGTGATCAGTGGGCAGCAGAATTAATCTGCGCAGCCAAAGCAATCACGAGCTGAGAAAAACACAGGATTATTAAGGTCCAACTTATGCGAGCTCACTCACTCACAGCTCAGGGGAGGGTAAACAACAATGGCTCATTTTAGTGCTGCAGGCGGGTATGAACATGGTCATTTCGCTGACCAAATGATCAACATTTGGCTGGAGTCAAAGTCAAATTGTCACAGTGGAATTGACCACGACGAGTGTGCCTTAAAAAAAAATGTGAAAAACCGTTGGAGAGTGATTGTTTTCAAAACATGATACTTTCTTTCTCTTGATCTGCTTACTGTATCTGTTTTGAGTGCCTATAGAGGCAGAAATAGTGTTACGTCCATACATAGAAAACGGCTAAACGGACGGTTGGATGGATGGACGGACGGATCAATGGACTATGTATGCGTACGCCGATATAGTGTATGCAAAGTTCAGTGCTGGATGTGTGCATAGAGTAGGGACGTATGTACAAGCTGCCTCGTTCCGTCACACAAAAGAATGACAGTGCAGCGGACATACCTGTACGTGCGGACGTCTACTTTGCTACTGCTCCAACATGCCAGAGCATAAATATCTAGTTTCTTTCTTTCTTTCTCTCTTTCTTTTGGCGCTGCCTCTCTGCAAATATTTGATGCGTCCTCGCCGAGGATATTACTTTGGCAGTGCAGCCCTGCTCTTACATGGACAACATACACATGTTTCTGAGCGTGTATGATACACACAATTCCTATTCTGTGCCTGCGCGGCCGCCGCCGCGGCCGCCACAAGGCAAAAGGAGAAAGAAAGAGACTGACTCACAAAGGGGAAAAGATTCGATTGACTGTTCAACAATGCCCCTCCTCTCCCGTAAATATTGGGAAAGGAGCAACCTCATCCTCCACCAGCACCACGAGGAGACTCCAGCCAAAGTGCAAATATGCTGCTGCGTCGGAGGAGGTAAAATGAGTGTTTTCGGCTGCAAAAAAAAGGGTGGGGTGCGACACATGATATTGTGCATGGACGGTTGCAATCATGCAACTCATCTCCACCACGTTGGGATCCTCCTCACTTCCCCAAGCTTTGGCTTTGGCCCACAAAATGAGTCTTCAGCAACTGTGTTTTTTTTTTCTGGCAACAGCCAATTTTGCAGTTCATGAGCATGCGAGCGAGTAGGAATTCTTCCCACCAGCTCAGACCACCTCCGTCGTCCCTATCTTTTTTCACTTTTTTCCCCCTCTTCTCACAAATTGCCTTTTAACACCACTCTGGGTTCCCCCTGCAAAATAACACCGGGGCTGAGAGAGAGCGAGCGAATCATCTGACGAGCGAGCGAAGAATGGAACAACCATCAATTTTCTCTGGAGCCGCCGACAGATCCGCCCCATCCTAGCACCGACTGCAGCCACAAGCGTTCATGATGACGGAGACCGCGGCCACGGCGATGATGACGCACTCACAAACACACTCAGAGTGCCTATTGAGATAAAGAGAAATATGTCTCTGGCCGGGGCTTAATGAAAGAGAACTTTCCCAAAAAGTCAGCGGTGACAAAGGTGTACGGGAATTCCACTGAATTGCACTGGGAATTCCACTGCGTGGACCATGCGAGACCCGATAATCCCCGGCATTTTTTCCGAGCTCCGTGTGTACAAACGCGTCCTCCGACACCAGGAGGGGGAAGGGGGGAAAGAAAAAATCCGTGGAGTGAAATTCGTAGAATGTGTGACCAACCGAATTTGTCCCGTCGTCATCGGCGGCGTAACCAACTGGATTGAGAGTCTTGTTTGGTCGCGCCGTCACATATATTTTTCTTGACGAATGAAAAAAAAAATCCTCACATTTATGTGTCATGACCCCCTCGGAGGCTGCACCCCTCATTCCCTCCCTCCCAACAAATAAACAGTTTTGAGACGAGCAGAATGTGTGTAGCTAATCCAGTGAATGCGTCACGCCACGTCAGATTTTTACATCGTCCTAGCGTTCGAGGCAAACAATGCAGAAATTCGAACAATGTCATCAAACCGTTGCTCTTTTTTGGGGGCCTCTTTAAGGGCGAAGTCATTGAAAAGTGATCTGCTCAACATTTCCTCTAACTAACGTTATTCGTGTCCGCCCATTAGGAAATGCCTGGAATCGTCGCTACCCACGTCAACTTCTGGGGAAGGGCAAAAAAAACTAGAGCAGATGAATGTGACTGAAGAACTGTTCTCTTTGAGTCTTTTCATTAGTCGGCTTCGGCTTCTGCGAGTACCGAGAAGCTCGTTTTCTCTCTCTCTTTTTGCTTTGAATGCCTCACTTAATGAGCCGAATCGCGGAGCTCAATAATGGGGTCATTAACTCTCCTTAAAAACAAGTTTTCGCTCGGCGGAGCAAAGGGGTAAGTCACAGAGTGAAGCTTTTGAATTCGGCCCTTAGCAGGAAAATCTTCCTCATTCTACCCTCTAAATCAGGCAATGTGAGATAGAGATTCTTACCCCTTTTTTCCGAGCCATTTCCCTCTATTGCGCACAACTTGTCAAGTAATTTCTCCTTGTTCCCCTCCTCCTATATAACGTTATTATCTCTGGGCTGCAGCTTGGCTGTTCACTCAAGTAGTGACGTGCAATTAATCGGACTTGACTGCCCGCCTGCTCGAATAGCACGCAAATGAGGACAATCGATCGAGCAATCGAGCGTTCTCAGCTGTAATTCCCCCATTTGAATTCGAGCTGCTCTTGTCACTGCTGAACAGCGCTCACTCCTGCCCATAAAGTTAAGTCCCGAATTTCCGCAATAAATAAGGCTAACGAGTAAACATGCCTGAGTGGAAATCGACGCAATAAATCAGTCGTGACTGCATTAAATGTTCCCAACTTGAGAGCTGCTCAGCAATGGACAAGTCTTATTTCGCCTCCCCCCCCCCCAAAAAAAAAGAAAAAAAACTTTTTGGGCGGACCCCATTTAACTTTTCCTCGCCTACGACGACGAATTTAGTGCGCCCGGTTGTCAAGAAGAAGAAGAAGAAATGCTTTTTGACAGTAGAACACAACGGATGCCAAGAGCAGTTTTCTCCACCATCCACGACTCCCCTGAGCAGACCAACGTTGACACAGCGCCAGACCGCAATTTACTGCTACTTCTTGTGAGCCCAGACCCAAAACTTCGACTAGAGGTAGCTTAAATCTACATATCTCTTGATCCTCCCCTCCCTCCCCAAGCGCCGCAATAAAGAATTACGATGCGATGGCGGATTAAGATGGCAGTGCTAACAACCTCCTCCCCGGCACCCCCGGCTCCGTCGGTCCCGGGCTTTGAGGGTTTTTTTTAAGGGGGGGGGAGATTTTGGTGCGCTCGCTTACCCAGGACTTGAACAAGTTTTGCAACGTCGTGGTCGCGACAACAAGAGCGTGTGAGCCGAAAAAAAACATGCACACACACACACACACACCCGGAGCCGCTGTCAACGGCCATTTTCTCCAGCTTAATCTCCTGATTAAACAGTTATTAGCGAGTGAACGACGTCGACGTCTTTTTCTCATGTTTCCCCGAGTTTGTTTGGCACCTCCCTGGAATTAAGCGGGTTTTCTTGGGCGTGAGAGGAGTCTTTTTTACAGCCCAAAGGTGTTGGAAGCCTCGTGAGAATCGCTGGCGCGAATTTATTGCATGGAGGGGGGGGGGGAACGGCCATGTTTAGAAATTATGACTTCGCAGCAACAACCGCACGCAATTTGGCGACTTCCACGAAGTAAATAAAACGTCACCTCCCTTTCTTTGTGCACGCAAAAACGTGTCAGGGTAGCTGCGAATTGATTCGAGGACGTGGTTGTGGCCGTCGGCGGCGAGTACACGGAGCCGAGGCACGTCTCCGCCAGCCGCGTCGTCTTCGGCTGGTCGGAATGTGGAACAGTCTCCTTTTTTTGGGAGTGACTAGCAAAAGTGGAGCCAACTTGAAGGAAGTCGGTGTACAAGCGCCCTCCAATACAACTGTCCCAGTAGTAGCTGCTGTTGTTTCCAGACCGACCCCTTCTCTAACCCTCTTTTCCCTCAATTTTTGCTTATTAGAGAAAATAAGAAGTCGGGCGTCGGGGCTGTGAGACCGCCCACAGGCGCCGGGCGGTCGGGACGGAGATGAATGGGAAATAATGCCAGAAAGAAAGAAACTCTTTTTCTTTCTCACCTCTCCTTACTGCGCACATTCATGAAGCACTTGTTCTTGGCGTCGTCGTCGAGTTCAAATGTTTGATCTCCGTCCTCCAACTGAACGGCGGCCACGACGACGGCGCTAAACGTTTCTCTTATTAAGGTATTATTGTTATTTTCAGATCCGCCGACTTTTTTTTTCTTTTCTTTGGGTCGGAAAATGAGAACTGACGGCGGCTCTTTTGTCAGGAAATTGAAATGAGGTTCATCTTGAGGTGGTTTGAGGCCAGGTACGTGGGCAGGCTCTGCTCTTTGATATGGTGGGGATGAAGGACCTGTAATCACCACCTCCTGCAGTGAATTCAATGTCACTCACTGGATCTTTATCGAGCTTCTTCCTCGAGCAAAGGCGTGATTCTTCTGAAAGGACAAGGAATTGTATATACGTGTGTGTATGTTAGACTGCAACCATATTAAGCTAGTTCAAAAAAGTCAATTTCGGTTTCTTTTCGGGTGGGAAATTGCCGCTAGACACTGTTTTATCTGGTCCAAGTCTCATTTTTTTCTTTTGTGTACTTTTAATTCAAAGTTTCATAATATACTGTGTATGTAGTAACGTTAAGTGTGCTTGACACTTCTTTTTTTTTTCATACTGAGCTGCAGAAGTGATTGATCCCTCCATGGAGAGCTGAGAATCTTCTAAAAGAAAACTACTATGCTGCGCCTTAGCACTAGGACAGTCAAACATTAATGTAGTAAACTCTGCTACAGCTCATAACTTTGATCCCAAATTGTGGATGAATGAGTGGTTCTTGGGCACGAGTGCATATGAGTTCATTTTTGGAGGAGCTTCTTAGCTTTCCATAGAGGAGTCGACCACTTCTGCAGCTTAACGTAGTCCAAAGTTATAGCTGAGAAAAGAAGTGTCGCTGCGTGCAGTATGTAATAAACTTTGAGTTAACGACAGTGCAGACAGTCAATCTGTGGTCCTTTGGAGGAAAAAAGTGGTTTTGGTGAAATCTTAATATTTTGGCCGGAGACCAAAAGCCCAGACCAGAAAACTATCATTTTCCAAAAATGTACCTTTTCGAACTTGCCTAATATATATGAACCGCGCCGCGTCCGTTCAAGCCCTAAAAGGTTTTTCTGAGAAATTTTTGGCCGTGCGCCATTTCCGGGTCAGCTTTATATGGTAAATGGATGTCTGGAAGCCATCAGTGAAAGGAGGGGACACCAAATGGAGACAGACTGAACAAAAAAATGCAGCCAGCCAGAGAGGAAAAGTTCCCAGAGAAAAATAACAGTTGGCGTTTCTTTGTTGCGAACAGAAGATTATTGCGTCTATTTTGTGAGCACTCGCTTAGTTATAACGTACTCGTCATTAATTCAGCTGAAGCTTCCTCTGCTCGAACTGTAGATATCACGCAACACGTGATAGAATATAAGTGAAGACGTAAGTAAAATACATCTCTACAGCATGATTTGTATTCACCGGCCGAAACTTTCGCACGCAACCAACAATTTCCTCGAAGTCTCTGATGTGCAGTATAACAGACACGTAGATTTAGGGGAAACTGCCTTTTTTCAGACGATTGGATTTTTGGGAACTGGTGGAAACACATAAAACATGCATAAAACAGTTATATGTATACACATAACGTCAACGACATTTCTTTCTCAAAGCACGGGAGAGAATTCTGAGTAGCACCCTTAGGGAGGGGAATCTGTGTATGCCGTTGGCACACACGGACCATCCCGCTCGACAGTTTTGCTCATGGACATCACGCGCAGCAGTGCAGTGCCAAGCAGCTCCGCAGCCCAGGAAAATCAATCAAGGAGCAAAGGTTTCACATGTGGGAGCCGCCCTGCACTGCCGCGCTCAGCGCCCTGCACTGCCGCCCTCAGCGCCCTGCACTGCCGCGCTCAGCGCCCTGCACTGCCGCGCTCAGCGCCCTGCACTGCCGCGCTCAGCGCCCTGCACTGCCGCGCTCAGCACCCTGCACTGCGGTGCTCGGCACTGCCGCGCTCAGCGCCCTGCACTGCCGTGCTCGGCGCTGCACCAAAACCGAAACTCGTGATAATCCATCCTCCTTTTCCTATAATTCATCTCCGTTTTCCTCCCTGGCTTCTCTCAATTTTGCATTTCACATTTCAACTTCCCGTCATCCTTCCCCTCCCCCATATTGGAGGAAGGGGAGATCCAATTTGTGCCAGCGTTGGCCCTTCCTTTGACGTCTCTCCATTCAATATTCATCTGGCGGACCCAACTCGTCGCATTTTCCCCCAGGATTTGTCGCTCTCGCTCTCCCGGAAAAAGAAAAAAAAACACCAATGTGACGCACACATGAAACACGCACCTTATGAAAGGGTTGCGTTACAGTGTGTGCAAAGTCTGCTTCATCGAGCTCGCCTCACCTATGACACAGACACCGGTATAACTACCATTGTTTGGGCCGAAAAGGGTTGGCCGAGGCAAAAAAAAAGTTTCTATCTCAGATCCTCTGTTTCTCCTCCTCTTGCCACTTCCATTGTCTTCTCCTATCATTGCTTAGCGACATCTTTTAGATCCATAGTCTAGTGACAGCGCATATGTCAGGATTCAATTCCAAAGTTTTTTTTTCAGAGCCTTCTTGGATATTTGTGTTCATGAGCGTTGAGAAGCGATTCTTCCAAAGCTCAAAACTTTATCTAAGCTACATACACACTCATATATGAACATTGGAAGGAAAAATAGTAGAACAGAGGGGGAGAATTAATGACATATAACAGAACTATGTCTGTTTGTTGAAGGTTTCATTTGTTTGGAAAACCGTCTGGCAATGCAGAAAATACATGAAATTTTAAGTCAATCAATTTCCACAGTAAAATTCTAAATACATCGACACAATTGTGAGGCCTTCAAGGTGTTTGAAGCAACAAAAATGAAAACTTTTCGATCTCAGTCTGTAAGGCTATTTAAGCTTTCTGTGAGATTTATGAAGCTGCGACTGTTGTATATACACTCAGGCTAACGATTGCACGAACATTAGTATAATGGGTGCACCTTTTATGATAAGGAGAGTGCCTAAAGCACTAGAGTACAGTGGAACCTCTGTGTAAGAACCAGATTGGACGATTTAATTCTTATCTTGAGGTAATTCTCACATGGAGGTTCCACTGTTCCAGGCTTGTCTGTTTGTGAGGGGTTCCCACAGTCTCATCCAATGGAAGAGCACGATAGGAGTAGCCCTTGTTCAGGGCCGGTTCCATTGATGCCATACGTCTAAACAAGCAGTTTCACTGTTCCCGGTGTTCCAAACTTAGTGCATTTTGTGGACATCAAAGTTCAGTTAGTGACTTCAGACTTATATTCGTGCTTGCCTTAATCATGCTTTGGCAAAGAAATCTGCTCTCTGTCTTACTCAGTAGCCTCACGAACAGTCTTCGACGCCGTGTAGGTCCCCGTCTCCAACGCCCGCAACCCCTGCGGGTCGCCCGCCGTCTCCAACGCCTTCACCCTTTGCGTAAAAGCACTCTGATCCGGCAGACACAAAATATCCCCGCTTGCTCTGCTACGTGTTCGGGGTGGGGTTGACGCTCCCTAGTATCACGCAGTCGTTTCAAACATGCTAGAACAGTCTCGGCTAAGTTTTTGGTAGTGGTGCATGAGGCAGAGCAAAGACCGCTGTGAATCTTAGGCAGGTGCGAACCCGCATGGATTGTCTGCTCCGGATAGGCGCAGCATATGTGCGCAGGGTGCCTGAGTCCGAGGTCGGGGCCAATCGAGGTCATTTTGAACGAAACTGATTCATTCATTTGAATGAAGCCAGCGTTGAGCAAAGTCCATCAAATAACTTTGATTAACACATTATCACTTTGCTAGTCTACGACACTCTAACTGCACCACCCTGTATAGCAACATAGTGGCAATGTATAGGGGCTTGCAGAACTACGGCGGACTAAAGTGCCCTTATAAAGCTGTTTTCACCTTAGTGTCTCTAACAATTTAGAATGGATCTCTAGAACTAATATGGGTAGATGAGTCCATACAAAAAACTCCGTCCGTATCTAGTAGACTGTTCATCTAAGGTTAGACACAGTGTGACAGCATGGCCGCGTTTGAACTCATGTATAACGCAATGCATTCGATCTCGGTAGCAGGGCAAAATACTGAAATTGTAATGATATGCATCATGTAGAGAAGTAAAAATATCGATCTGCAGACAAATACATCCATTGTAATGCTGAGCATCGCCCGTACTGTGGCCAACTGCATCACAAGGGTGAGATCAGACTCTGGCCATGCCGTCACTATGACTCCTCTGTCTGCATCGGGCAAAATATTTGCTCTTGTGTGACGATATAAACTGTGTGATTGAACATTCACTCAGTAGAAAGCAGCACGAACAAGAAAACTTGCTCTTCCTGTGGATAGGTATTTACTGATGAATGATGGTAGAAAATATGCCTGTGTATGCAATACCTATCACTGCACTTGCCTTGGGAAAGTAGCTTATTGCATATAACTGACAAGAAGGTGTCAAGCTGATAATTGTGATTGCATAATATTTAGTGCTTCGTGGTGTATAAAAGCACTCATGATCAGTTGCACACGAGTGAGAACCCTCAGGCACCCGCTGGAGATGTTTGGAAGCAAAGTTCCAATCAACTCTTGGCACCATCGTAAGCGAACCCTGAAAGTTTTGTACACGTAAGAACAGTGGGTGGCAGATATGACGACCACTGTCGGACCGGAGCCATTGGGTTGGTGTAAGCGGCTGATTGCAATATCCGATTTATTTACTCAGCCAAGGAAGCATCAAAAGGACCGCAGACTTAAACAAAAGAAAAGGACTTCAGACTACCACAAGAGTCTTGTCAGTCTTCAGACCATCCACTCACAAGACCCAACTCAGCTCACGTCTCACAAGCGACAATTGCAAATGTGATGAGTTGGCATCCAAGAACGCAGCAGAGACAATGAGGCTTTCATAAATCTGCAAGCTCAAGCTACTACTGCTGAATTTTGATTGGAGGGAAATTTAATATTACAAGAGTTGTAAAATTCTCTGAGAATGATACAAAACTTTTTACGTTGGAAAATGTCAATTCTGGTTTCAATTGGCCACTACATCTGGCTTTGGGGGCATTATATCCAAAGTAAAGAGGCAGATTCGAATCTATGAGTATTTGGCGCCAGGCTTCCAAGTGCTCACCAAGTGAGTGCTATCAGTGGCTGGTCGCTAAAACCGTGGATACTATATCCAGTACCCGCTGCCCTTTACTCGTTGTCCTTGTCAGTCCATGACTGATGACATTATTAGAGTTGCCTGATGTGTTACTGAGAAGATTGCTCAAAGAGAATTACATTTTAATGAATGACACACTTATGCTGTTGTAGCAAAAAGTGTTTTTTCGAGGAAGAATGTAGACAAAAAATGTGTGGAAAGTCACAATTTTGCATGCTTCTTTCAATTTCGGTGTGACTTTGGCAACTTTGATCTCAGAAAGAAGCTGCTGTGCAGATAATTCTTCATGACCACCAACGATCTTCATCTGACTTTGTTTCACTGATTCCTGTTCGAAAATGTCCCGAGTAAGGGAGAGAGTGGAGGTCAGTGAATGATGTCTTTCATAGGACCTCCTTGCTTGAGACACCATTGTGCTCTTCCAATGTCATGAAACCCCTCAGGTTACACTCTCTAACCTTTCTGTTCATGTCAACAGCTGACACCTAGCCGCTCGTGCGCACCAGAGTTGGTACATTAAACAAATGGGTATGTTCATACGTGCTGCATTCATTCACTTTCAGGACCTCTCACTGCAATAACTGTGTCATTGGTGTCTTCTCCGGGGGCTGTTGGCTGTGCACTTCCCGCTTACCCGGGTGTCCACTCAAGGGTCACCTCGACCATTCAGTGGCCGGAGTTAAGGCTGGCGGTGACTTTCTGCTTCCCTTATCTTCAGACAAGGCACTGAGAACTGACTGTAATGGCAAAGTGAACTCTGCGGTGCATATAATGCTAGTGAAGGACATAAAGCACAATAATTCTTTGAGTGACATATTGCATCACGACCTGCTCTTATGAGTTGAAATTTTTCATTCGCACCTCGACTCTGCGGCTATCGGTACAGCAGTACGACTGCATGTGTATGTGATATGATGACAGTGTGCATCAAAAATGCTATTACAGTGTTTTAATGATGTACAGTGATGAACTGCTCCTACTGATGAACTGTTTCTCAATGATGAACTGTTTCTCAATGATGAACTGTTCACACATTGATGAAGTGTTTCTGCAATTTGAATTTTGTGCCAAATCACGATTTAGGTGCATAGCAGCTGTTAATTTGAGCCATTTTGGCTGCTGCGTTGCTTGTGGAGGCAACAAAACGTCAAACGCCAACCCAGGGCCTTGTGCCACACCATGCTGGTTGACATGGCAAGATCTATCGTAGTCATTCAAAATGGTCTAGTCTATCTTCGGACAGTACTAGTAAGATCTCTTTGCTCTTGCTTTAAATTCAAGGGACGAAAGAATAAAGAAATGAAGGAGAAAACTAGAAGTGTACGCAAATAGATTTGTCTAAGGGATATCACACTTCAGGAGAGGCGAGTAATCAAAGGTTCGCATTCCGAATCGTTTGATAGAACAATGGCTGCGTACAAAAACGAGTCAAAAACGATGATTCTGCCCCGTACCCCAGATCCCCTGACCTGCTTGTGGTTATCTGTCTTTTGCCTCGGATTCCCTCCCACACACAAACCTATTCCTTCATACATATTCACAAGACTACATAGATGTTTACTACAGACGGAGTCTACATGCGTTGCTATTCCATATGAACGAATAACGTTATCTGCTACACATTAGAGGTATGGATGCACTGCATTCCTGCATTATGTACTACACTACACATTGGATATGTATGCATACGGTGTGACAGACGCGCAGACAGGCAGACAGACGGACAGATGGACGGACAGACCGACAGACGGAGACGGAGTTCTTGCTTTATATATAAGATATATGAACATTGGAAGGAGAAATAGTAGTACAGAAGAGGAGAATTAATGGCACACAACAGCAAGCGAAACTTTTTTTGGCCTCTGGGAATCGTCTTCTGCCCTCTCCCGCTTTTTGACGGCCGCTGATTCTCCCCGCTTATCAACTTCTTGGTAGGCGGAGGAAAAGGAAAGGAATTCCGACAAGAGATTCGTATGTGCCTTCGCCGATGCCTGAAAATTCTCTCCCTGCAACCGCTGTCGTTGCCGTCGCCGCCGCCGCCGCTGCTGCTGCACGCCATCGTCCCGGCGTTGATGTGGGAGGAGAAGATGTGGGAAATGTCATCCACGTCGAGCTCACGGTTATTACAGGCTGACGGAATTTATCTATCGCCAAGGAATTACCCGGCCTCTCCTGCCTGCCATCTCTATCACAGATGTGCCAATTAAGTGCCATTACAGCCCGTCCATTTTGCCGGGCGTTCCTGCGGTTTAATTGCAAGTTTGTGTGTGGCGCAAAAATGACGCAATTGTTCGGAGTCATCAGCGTGCGCATGCGCCACAGCAGCGCTTTTCAATCTTTTGGTGAAGTACCAAGTTATTGATGCTGAGTCAGATTAAAATTCTATCCCCCCCCTGGTTCTCCTTGAGCGGGGCCACATTCATTATCCTGAGAGGAAGAAGATGATGGCGATAGCAGCTTCGTCTTCTCTCCAGCAACATTTTCATCATGGTGATTGCCAGATAATGCATCTGGAAGAGCGAGGAGCGGGGGATAAGACGAAACTACCCAAGAATGAAAATGCCAACAGTCGATGCTTGAGGGAGAAGAAACACAACGAATTGGATGGCCGCGGGGGCTGCACAAGCCAAAATTCCTTCGCTCTCGGTCTCTGTGTGTGAGAGAGAGGAGGTATTTCATTTGCATCTGTCACACGCGGGCAGGCAAGATGACTTCTGGTGGATTATTTATCGGCTTGGCGTAAAACAATGCAGCAGGGGAATGAGCGGGCGAGGAGGGGCACAATAGAATATTCAGCTCTGACTCTCTGCGTGCCCTCTGGCTGGGCTCGGAGATTTGTTGTGCAGTGTGAGTCATCGTGATGGCAACGCCGAGTCCTTCTAGGGTCTGTGCTGCGCACAGCGTGTTCGCGGTCTGTTAGATGCTGAGCGAAGTCGTCGTCCATGTCCGCGGGGCCGAGGGAGGAAGATGTGAAGGATTATTTCACTTTCTTCTGGCTGACAACTTTGCCGAGAAGGTCTTTTCCAGCAGGGGATCGGATGCTGCTTCACGCAATCGATTCTTTCCGCGCGCTACGTACAACAAATCGCATTTCACGTTCGTCTGGCCCGCACACGCGCCTCGGGTGCGTCTGATGCGCCCGGAGGTCCGGGCTTCAGGGGGCAAAATCACGAGCGGAGGGAATCGACTTGGCCGATTTGCATCGCCGATGGCTTGGAAAACGCATCATGGACTCTACACAGAAAGTAATGAATGACTGTGATCATCACTCGGCTGCCGGGAGAGGGAAGAAATTCCTGCGGTCCTGCAACGTCCACTCCGTGCATGCCTACGGGGCGTGCACGGACCGACGTAAGGATCGCTTCGGGAAGAGTGAAATTGATCCTTTTAAGCCGTCAATGCTAGATACTGTTAGTTGGCATTGTTTTTTTTTGTTTTTTGAGAAAATGGCCCTCATATCCGGTGATCCATCCATATACAGGATCCACTTTGCGGTGCAGTAGTGCTCGTCGTTCCTCCGCCGAACAACGAAGTCGTGCAACGTCACGGTACAATTACTCTCTTGTAAGGACAAAGGTTTAAATGGCTCATAAGAAGAGCTCAGAAAATTGTTTCATGATTTTGGCCAAAATATGACGCTATCGTGTTACTTCTTTTTCCACAAAATAAGTGCGGAGGAGAAGGTCAAAGTACGTACGTATTGCAAAACCTTCTGGAACGTGCATTTCAATCAAGGTTTGAATTTTTTTAAACTCTCAACAGTATTAAACATCGTCTCTGTACAAGAAATATTGACAGCCAAGAATGTATTTTCTCCAAGCTTTCAGCCGAGAGACTGAGGCATCTGTCCGACGATTCAGATGATGAAAAATGAGCTGTTCCACATCAGTTGAAACTATGGGGCAGAACTTGGGCTTCGCAATCACAGCCAGACCCTGCCACGCTGGAGGAGTCAGCGCAGGAGTGCTGCACTGCACTGACATACTTTCCTTTTTGTCTAGGAGTGAAGTTGAACCGGCTCATCTCGCACTCTACTGAAAGGTGCCCTGAACCAGCCAGTCCAAAGTAGTGGTGTGCAAGAGCCACCGGCCCGTGAGCCGGCAGCAAACGGGCTAAATAAATTGGCCCCAACAGGATTAGGTCTACCAACCAAAAGTTTAAAAATCCCACACGAGCATGCTTAAAACATTAAAAAGACGAAGTGAAACAAAAGAAACTTCTGCATGTTTTAATTTATTACATGACATTTGGAGACCCTTTAAGGATTGCAGTATTTTTCAAGGTTTCGTGCAAGAAACAAACATACTAAAAAAAAAGAACTGCAAGTGCATAGACTGGGCATCGGTGAAAGAAAATCGACTCTTGAACTGCCGATCCCGGGCCAGAAAAAAATGACCCGACCCGGTCGGGTCATGCTGTTACCCGCTCCACCCATGACTTTACGGATCGGACCTGACCCGGGCCCACCTCTAGTCTGGCCTTGACTTGGATGGCTCCAGTGACTCCTCAGCCTGAGAAATCGAGGCTGTGGCCGGAGGAGATCTTTGGACAAGAACTGAATCAAACAAATGAGATGGAATAACTATGATTATAAAACGTCGTATTCGTCATATTATTTCTCTGGTCTCGAACACTCGACGTAAGCCTGAGTCTTCATCGCGAAAAGGCCAAAATATGTAAAGTATGGTGCTCCCATGACTTTCCGGATCTACTTATACGCAAGAGCACCTTCCTCCGAGGCCACTGGACGCGTAGAGGTGATGGAGCTTGTCACGCTTGAGGGCCCGGGGGGGGGGGGGTTAGACCTCACCCCACCCTTCATTCCCGTCAAAAATGGGCGAGGCCCCAAGAAGCTGTAACATTGGGTCGAGCTGGTGTATGCAAGTGAAATTAGCTCTCTGAGTTCGGCCCCCATTTTTTTTATTCAAGTGAAGAACCCCTCATCGCAGTAGACAGAGCCAATGCGCACAGCAACAACAGCGGCAAGAGCAGCAGCCTCCGGTCACAGTCGTAACAAAGCGCTGCTCTAAACAGGCCGGTCTATGATAAAAGGAGACATCCAAGCTCTCCCTTGAGGCACGCTTTTCCCGAAATTCTTCCGTGAAATGAGATGCAGAGAGAGAAAGAGCGACGTGCGGAACAAATTGGTTCTTTTATCCACGGTCCGGACAGATGCGGCAGAAAGAATAATTCCCTTAATAGATAGTCCGTCCTCGTCTGCGCGTGCGGGCGATCGGGAAAGAGATATTTTTGGCGTTGCCTTCGTCTCATATTGAATAAAGTCGTCAATACTTTCTTTGCCATATCTCGGTGAAACTTGAAAAAACTGAATCAGTTTCCTGGAGAAGAGCTGAGAAGTGTAGCTGTGATCCTGCATGATTGAAGAGTCGAAAGTCATTAAGACACTCCGAAAATAGATATCCAATCCTTAATGGAAGCCGCGCTTTTCCTGGGATGAAGGGGAGGAATTTCCAATAATGGCTGCTTCTTTTCTCACAACGTTCGTAAATGCATCTATATGACAATGAAATGTATGACAATTACGTGCGTGCGACACCAATCTCCGATGACAGAGCTCCTCTCTTATTGGGGGAGGCAAAGACCTGTCTATACGAGATTAGTACATACGTCCCTCCTGCCTCCAGGCGGGAGGGACGTACTATTACACGTGCGAGAGCTTTGTGCAAGTGAGGAAGACGAAGGAAAAAAAAAGGAAGAGCAATATATTGGACACTGGCAGTGCAGAACAGTGTGCAGCGCTGCACAGAACTAGTGCAACACTCATGTGACGTGCACGTGAGTCATATTGGGACTGATAGGTACAGATGGG
>JAAUXU010000511.1_pt1 | contig 23187 bp, 31 predicted proteins | sample 7278151 | NCBI WGS metagenome assembly JAAUXU01 (sample SAMN14350113, study PRJNA611818) | marine sediment metagenome | isolation source: surface marine sediment (1.8m) | place: French Polynesia: Moorea | collected 2018-08 | reverse complement strand
TGTGTTGATGCATGGAGCTGATGAGTGACCATAACAGCTTTGGTTCTGAGCTAAGAGAATGCTCAATGTTGTCTCAGGATCAAGGATTGCTCATTTTCGAACTGCTTTGTGGTGGCCCTGGTTCCGTCCGGAGGGGCCACCTCTACCCTGAAGTAGCTGAATGTCCAAGCCCGAGTCGAGCCTGCTTGGCTCGCGAGCTTTGGCGACCCGAGCCAGCTCGTAGACAACGCTGCTGTGCGTTACCGGGCCATCCAGGTCCTTAAAGCCGGTAGACCCATTTTTCTCCTCTCCACCACGTAGGACTGATTAATTGCGAACTCGTGGCGAGTCAGAAACATTTTTCTTTCTTAGAATCGACACGACTTGTGTGAGCTTTGCAATCAGATAAATCTTCTCGAGAACAGAAGAGAAAAAAGAGGCTCAATTTTTCATGGCTCTCAGTGCGGGCTCAGATATTCATAGATCAATTTCACGAGGAAAGAGTTGTTGTGGCTTGAAGGCATCATTTCTCGTCGTGATTAACCCCAACACCACTTAACTGTAGTGGTTGGAAGTGGTTGGTATTTCGAGTAAAAGATCTTGAGGAGCAGTGAGAAAGTATGACGTGACAAACATACACACGCACGCACGCACGCGCGCGCGAGCGCGCGAGCGCGCACGCAAGCACCAACTTTTTTGTGGAGAAAGAAGCTCTTCTTCTCTCGTGACTTGAGGCTCCACCAGATCTTATCTCCAGTTTTGGAGTCACCTCTCTAGTTTGAATGGAACATTTTTCATAGTAGGCCCTGCCCAGCGGAGCCTGAAGAGGAAGAAAAAGAGCCCTCGTGCGGCCGCTGAAAAATGTAGGAGCTGCTGGGGAAAAATGAGGCTTGGATGCCCGTGGTAAAAGAGTTGTTTGGCAGGAATTTTCGGCTTGCTCAAAAACTCTACCGGGCAAGATCAAGATCTGAATATTGGCTTTTAAACTTTTGCTCATTAGATGTATTGAAAAAGTACGCTTGTGCCAAGTTAGGTAGCTATGGCCAAGTCTACATGCATGTAAATAAGTGCACACGCACAAGGTGACTATTCTGTAGTCTACATGATGTTAGTAGGTGTACAGGTATGAGATATCTCTTTCGTAGTCGACATGAACGAAAGTACGTTCATAAATAAGGTATCTATTTGTAGGCTACGTGCATGTAAGAAGACATATAATATATCTGTTGTGTAGTCTATGGGCGTGGAAGTAGGCATGGCAGATATCTATTGCGTAGTCTGCCCCATATAAGTAGGTATATAAGATATCTATTGAGCAGTCTGCACACATACATGCGAGTGGAACTAAGTTGAACTACTGAGATTTTACCCAAGATGGCGTCTCCGTGTGTGTTGAGTGAAATGTCCGGGGAGGGAGGGAAGAGGAATATTCAAACATGCACACAAGGGCATGAAAATGCAGTCCTCCCACCCTCTTGTCAGGCGGTCGCGTATGGAGTTGCAAGGTCGGAGGAGTTATCAGGGCGCCGTTATCCAGACAAACATTTCACCGGCTCCTCCGCGTTGTTCAAGCGGTAAACGCACCCCCGTCCCCACGCCACCCCCGGTGGAGCTGGACACGACTTGGTTATCTTGCAGAGGAGCTCAATTCGCACTGTGACGAGGCTGTGACCAGCAGCCAAATCACCAGATTTGACGAGAAAACCACCAAAACTGCTGTCTTGCTAACAGTGCACCATGAGCGTTTGCTTTGGCACCCTCGGATAAAAAATTTGGTTTTTAGATCAGTGCGCAGTAGAAAACTCGAGCACGCAGCAGTGTAGAATTACAGTGGATGCTGCTTGTAAGGACATCCCCTGGCCTAGACGAAGCTGGTCTGTGTCTACAGACAGGGCAGTTTCGTCTGGCCAGGGCATATTATGCTGCATCCACTGCGCTGCTGCACTGTGGACACCGTGCTTGCTTACCAGGCCAGTTTTTCGAGCATTCACCGGACCGGATTTTTCGCGGGATTTTGAAAAATTGACGATTTCAGACAGTTTGGGGTCTCAAGAAGTAATCGCTAGATGCCTATGAGATCTTGAAACGCACATAAAAGCAACTATTATGAGAATGCTCATGTGCAGACGTCTGTGACTTGTGCAATCCTCAGCGCCCTTTATAGCATGAAGTTTATACTTCTGTCTGGCGCCCCTGTGTGATACAGCATAAATTTACGAACTACTCATGAGCTCGGTTAAGCCAAGCTCGGTTTAAATCCGATCCCCCGATTCGGGCTCGAAACCCCGGCCTCCTGCGTTCTGGTCTAAAAACCGTATTGAGCTGACTCGAGCTGAGTTCAGGCTCGATGCTTCCCTCTCATCCCTTTCCCCCAAGAGGACTCGACTGTTTTTGAGCCACTTTGCACGAGGACAAGTAACAAATTCACTTCTGGGAATGTTTCTTCTCCGCTAACGTTTAGCAGCTAAGTAGCTTTTAACCTGGATGGAGAAAACCTCAGATCGTCGGGGATTTGTCAAAATGTCTTGCGCAGGTGCCTCAAAAAAGAGGGGAGGGAGGGCAAATGAACTCACCTGGCAACGTAAAAGTGAAGCTTGATGTTTGGTCTGGTTGAAAGCAAAAGCCAAAAAAAGTGCTGAGCAAGATCGCTCAATTTCTCTCGTCACTTCATCACACAGAGAAGCTTCTAACTCTCATTAGACCTTTTCATGCTTGTTAAGCTCCAGGAAGTCTGGCTTGAGCACGCACCAAGTGTAAGGAAGAAGCGTCTGCGTCTGTAGGAGACAGAGAAGACGACGAAAATCATGAGAAAAATGGGCGAGAACAGGAACAAAAAGCACCTCTCAAGTGCTCCGTAGCCGCTCCAGAGCTGCCATGGATGCTTTTCAGTAAAGTTCAGACTGACATTTTTAGGTGTGAATCACAAAATACGGTTTCATTTGAAACGAGTGTAACAATGAAACATTGGCAGAGACACTCGCGACATTTGGACATTTTCTCCTTTTGCCTTTATAACAGCCTTGCATATCCTGCGCGAAATGACTGTGTAGTAGTCATGCACATCTTGACACGAGTACAACGATGAAACATTGACGAAGACCCCGGCAACAACATTGAACAGCTAAATGTTCTATCTTTCTTAGCATTTACAGCAGCCTTAAGTTGAAGCTCCACAGGCATGCACATCTACTGAGATCTTTACTAAGAGGTCATCTTCTGGCCCTCAACCAATCTAGGCATATTCTCTCCAAAGCTTGCACAAAGTTGACAACAGCTGCTTGAAGCCAAATAGCAACTATATGTATATAGTTTAAGGAATGTCAGTCTCAATTTTCGGAGGACAGGCTGTATAGTATAATGAATGCGAGGCTCCTTAGTGGCCTATGATAGAGCCACAATGCACAAGTGACTGTCAGCTTCGATAAACTTTATGTGCCACTTTATGTTCCTCCTCCTACGCATTTTGGCAGTCTTTTCTGCGCTCTACAGTTCTAATCCCGCCTCTCGGAAAGTTTGGTGGTTTCTTCTTTTTCCCCCCCTAAACTGCTTAGGGAATACCGTTAGTAGCAAGTTTTCTGCCATTTCGCAGACTATGACGTGCGTCTGTTCTGTAAAACTGTGCTGCGTATGTGTGTTACCGCTGATTGCTTAAGTGTATTATCAGGCTTTCTTCCTCCACTTGCAGGTCGAGACCGAAACCATCCAAGATGTCGCTCCGAGGTTGCTTCGGGTGCCTTAAGTTCTTTGTCTTCGTCGTCAACTTCCTCTTCTGGCTCTTTGGTGAGATCTTTGGGGCTTGCCTAAAGTATCAAGGCGTTGAGTCAGTGGTCAAGGTGCAATCATTTCTCTCCATTTCTGGCACGTCTGAATGGGCGTGAGCCCAAAAATTTCCCAAACTGTGCCGGCAAAGACACGCACAGGTTCAGCTGAGACATGTGCGTGTGCACCCCTGGCCAAGTCAAAAGTGGACATTTTCTTCTGCGCTGAGCAAAAAGCTTACGGCGTCCGCCACTTTTCTTAGTCAAGACGTGCCTTAAACCAATGACTCTCATCTCACCTAGGTCTGGGAGTAATGGCGGTCAGTCTGTGGCTGCTGTTCGACCAGCAGCTCTACCTGCAGAGCGTCGGCGCCCAGCAGACAGACTACTACGTGGGTACCTACATCATCTTGGGGGTCGGGGGCATCATGACGCTAGTTGGTAAGCTGTTGTACGTCCAGGGTCCGTCAGCTGAGTTGTGCCACCTCACCGGCATCGCCACGCTCCAGCAGAAGTTCAGCACTGTCGTCAGTGCCGTCCGGAAGGATGAAGTCCGTGCCCGAAGGTGGCCAAGATGAAGGAAGGATGACTCTTATAGTTCTCATCGTTTAGCTTCTGAGGATAGTTGTCTACCTGACACAATTTAACTGACGGACCCTGAATGTTGCCTTTTTGTACCTTAGTGGTGCTATATCACGATTTCATCAATCTTCAAGGCTTCCTCGGCTGTTGTGGTGCTTGGAAGGAGTCCACCTGGATGTTGGGAACGGTGAGCAGTTGTGGTCCTTAAAACAACAATAACAACAACATTTATAGTCTTTTTCTTAGTTCTTTATGTTCCTCATCATCATATTCTTGGGCGAGATTGCCGTGGGCGTGCTGGTCTACTTCCAGGTAAGCAATTCCACTAATTGTAGTGGGACTCATGATCCTTCCAAAGCTCTTTGGCCTTCTGACTTCACATACTGAAAGTAATTTAGTGCATTTCTACAGTCAAGCCTGGCACCAACGACTCCCACAATAACGATATGTATGGCAATGGTGACATTCTGGTCGCTGACCATAATTTGTACACAGGAGCTTTGATCAAGTCAACTCTGATGTGGTCCAAATTCTCCGTGATCACTTTTTCTGCGCTTACCAAAATTTTACTACATGAGTCGACTTCCAATATGGTCAATTTTGCCAGTTGGCAGCTTTGATGTGGCCAAGTACACCTGTCAAGTTCAGACACCAAACTGTTAAGAGGGTCGGTTGAAACCTGATGCAAGAACAACGTATGCATAGTATAAATCAATGTTTCATGACCAACTTTTGTGAGGAGGAAAACTATCTTTACTGCATGAAAATCGTGGCCACTTCAGAGAAAAGCTCACTGATGGCCCCTTCTTTGCCTCAAAACCAAGGTCACAATCAAATCAAACCTGTTGAGTGTTGGGAGTCCTCGATGAAAGGTCTGTCAATTCTGCCTGACTAATTTGATAGGAAACAAAGAGGATTTGTGTGCAACCCTTTTACACGATGAGTCAAAATGTCTTAAAGTGACATATGAGAGACAAAAGCAGTACAGAATAACAGATTTCTCTTATAAAACCTATTCGGAGACCCTTGATGTAGTCAAAACTTGGACAGCAACAAATTTTAGACCCTGACTGGGTACTTGGCCGTATCAGAGTTGCTGAAGGCTGCTTACAGACACTCATCGGGATTGGAGATGTCACTGTAACTACTTTGGCAAAAATGACAATGCAATTCCTTGGAGCTGCTTTCCTAGGAAAGTAATGCCATTGCAATTACCCCTTTTAGGATCATTTATTCGACACATTATTAACATTCACGATCAGCCGCATGGAAAAGTTTGCATTTTTCAAAACTATCGGTTCCGACAGCAAAGGTGGTATCCATGGCAGAGTTGCTGTTCACAGCCAGTTGACAGTAGAAACACTCACTGGTGATGTCGAAGTGTCTCATACCCATCTTGCCTTGCAGAGTGGCTGCCGTGGCCTTTGTCAGCAACTCTTAATTTCTGCCCATGACAACTGTTAAGAAAATGTAATGCTGCTCCAACTAATACAATAGCTAAATTTATATATAAACAGTTGCAGTAATGACATTTCTACAAGGCCTCGGATTACTGAGTCTTTCCAGTAGAAGCTTATAGACTTTCTGCGTACAGCCACAAAAAACAGTAACGATCTGAACTCTACCATGCGTGACTACAGCACTTATTCATCCCCAATCAGGAGGCGCCGTACCAGGACGTGATCAGGCGGAGCGTGGAGGCTACCGTCTCCAAGAAGTACCACAACAACTCATCGGCAACCACGCAGACATTCGATCTCATACAAGAAGGGGTAAGATTGTCAGTCAAGTTGTCCGAATTTGTATATTCTTTGTTCAAAACTTATATAGTCTTTGTTCAATCACTGCTGGGTCTTAAGAGTCTACGTTGACTTTCCTCTCTTCGTCGTCTATCATAACTTTTCGTTTCTCGCTGCTCTCCTCCCTTGGGCCCTGGAAGCTCCCGATGAAGATGACGACATCATTTATGTTTTCCTTGATGAGGAACAAAAATGGGTGGTTTGCATGGAACTGCACGCTTCTCCTGAGCTTGGGACGAAGGCTCCTGCAACGTTTCAATCAGCAGCTGACCTGACGAGAGCTTCTTTCTCTTACCTGTTGACCATGACGACGATCGCCGTGGCCGCAGAGGCTTTACTGCCCTCCTCGTTGACCACCAGCAAGGACTTGTGCAGCATCTCGGACACGAACAACTTTTCCTTCTCGCTGATGCCGCTAAAGTCGGGTGTGTCTTTGGCGTTGCCAAAGATCGAGCCAAGTCCCAGCTTGGTCAGGGGACCCTTGAGGTCTAAGGCGTAGTCAGCGCTGAACTTGGGCAGCTCCAAATCGACCACCATGTTCTGCTTGGAGTCTGATAGAGCTGCAAACACTAGGTTGAGGCCATTGCTCTTGAGCGCTTCTTCTACTCTTCCAAAGCTGCCCCTTTTGTTCGGCAGGATCACCACCATGGAAAGGTTGTTACCCTGAGGGAAGCAACGGACTTCTTATTGCTCGTCAACACTCGTGAACTGCTTGGGATCTTTAAGATCTGGGGACAGTTATCAAGCAAGAAGTTTCCATGTACAGTGTGATCTCTGCTTCATTGCACAACCTGGGCAAGTAAGCAGAGTGTGCCGAGTTGACGGCTGATTCAGAAACCTGTCAATGGTGGCTTGTTCTGGAGCTACCGATATAACATTTGTGCGACCATTTGGTGTGCGATAAGGTAGAGACCAATGTATATTCACAATATACGGCAGTTCAATGGCTCTGGCGTCTGTTCCTTCGAGATGGGCCACGCGGAAGAACTGCCTCTGGTGCATCATCTCGACCTTCTGCACCTCTTCCGTAGAGTAAAATGGTTTGACCTTAGTGGCTGAGGCCCTGAAGGCGTGTTTCCAGCTGCCCTTGAAGTAGACGGCGTTCGCCAAGACCATGCTGGGTTAAAAAAGAGCGGAAAAAAGATGCGCTGCTTGGTAAAATCTTATGCTATGAAGCTATATTAGAACAGGTATGACCAGCTAGAATTGTACCTAGTGTCCTCGTTGATGTCGTTCTCCGAAAGGATTTTGTCGATGCTCCCGTCGGTGGAGTTCTCCACCCACTTGTTAATGTCATGGACACTCTCGGTTGGCTTACCCTCGAAATCAAGGACTCTGCATTTGGCACTGTAGTACCTCTCTAACCCATTTGTAAAGGTCTCCCTCAAATTTTCATTTTCTGGAACGTCATGGTTATCTTGGAAACATCAATAAGATCGGCATGCAAGATCAGATACCGTGCGTGTCTCACCCCCTTCTTTGACAAAGATTTCATTTGCTATCTTGACAACAACTCCTCTTTCTGTGGCCTCTCGTTGATCGTCGTCATTGTGATCACTGACGACAGCTTCTTCGATGACTGCTACAGCCTTCTGGAGCCTGCTCAGCCTGGTTTGGACACTGGCTAAGACGTTGTGATACTTCTCTAAAGACTCCTTGGGGATCTCCAGACCTTTTGTCAGACTATCCAAGGTCTTTCCCCGTGCCCCCAACAGTAGCATTCCCAAAGCACCGCTTGGTAAAGACAGAGAAGATTGACTCGTACTTACACTGGCACTAATGTATTCCAGCAACTGCTCTTACCTTAAACTCAAGGGCGAGATTAGTAGCCCTCCGTCCGATACTTCTGATTTCACAGCTAGATAACTTTTCAGCGCAAGGTTTCGCAAAGACTTGAGTGATTCTTCATCCACATTTGCCTCTTCCTCCTAGCAATGAGACACTTTAGGGCCAAGGTTGACCTACAGCCTGGTTCACACAAGTTAAGACTAAGACTTTTAGGTATCAATCACAAAATATGATTTCATCTGAAACAATGAAACATTGATGAAGGCACTGGATACAAACATGAAACACTCAAGTTGCAATCTATCTTTTTTTGGCCTTTTACAGCAGCCTTAAATTGAAACTGTATAGGCATGTACACCTTCTGCTGAGATCTTCTTTAAGAGGTCATTCTCTGATCCTCAATGAATCAATGCTCATTCTCTCTCGATTTTGCACAAACTTGATAACAGCTGCTCAAAACCAAATACCTAAGGAAGGACTTATATTTAAGGCTGCTAATGTTTAAGGAACGTCAGCCTCAATTTTCATGAAACAGACTGTTCAGTTACTCTGTTGTGATGCGTAGCTTAAACCTACACGCTTGATCCTGACATGCCTCTTGAAGGGAAATTGCCCCGCAGATCTTTCAGCTGATGAGTAAGTTTATACAAGTTACATCTGCACGATGCACGTACATCATTTATGGGTGATAATGTTGCTCTCTTGCCTGCTTGAGGGGAAAGTTGCACAGTCTCCAATATTCCCAGACACAGAGTCAGCTTACACCATGTTGACAACAACATGTTGATATCAAATGTCTCCTGCTTTCTTTGTGTTTGACACGAGGTAGAATGGAATTTGATCTGATCGTTAAGGAAAACTCTGTAGTGCTTCATTCATGCTTTTGCGTCTTAACATTTTGCAGCTCCAGTGTTGTGGGGCCGATGGGCCCATTGACTGGGCCCGGAGTGTCTTCAATAGGAGAGGCCTTGCCTACGAAGCCCCCGAGATCGGCATCACAGGACAGGTAGGTCAGATTTGATGGAGTCGTCACTTTCGGATGTAAGCTGAGACTTTGGTAAAATAATAAATCTTATGACAATGATTCGACATTGCAAATAGCACTCGTTCAATCGTGGCGGCTTGCGAGACTTCCGCATCCCTCACTCATGCTGCCAGAAGCCTGAGTCCCAGGCCTGCTTGGCTGCCACCTCCAACGTGGACGCCAAGAACATCGAAGAGAACTCGCAGATCTACCTGCAGGTATTGTACTGTACAGTGCTAACAAAAATTTGGAGTTCGATTCACTTCAGCACGGAAATGGGACCTGGTCAAGTAGAAACAGGTTCAATGTCATCAAGCACAACATGGGCAAGGAGCGCTCTAGAATATTGAGGATCTCGATGACGTTGATAAGGAAAATTGCACTTTTTTGCCCCAAAACTTTTTTGCTCCATTCAACTGACGCAGCACAGACGTAGTTGAGATTGACAACCTTGGTACAGATACACCTTTTTTAGCGCCTACTTTTGGCAAATTTAACTTCACTGATGCACGTTTTAGAGGGTTGAATCCATTGCTCAAATGTTGCTCTTGGCAGGAACTTTGAACGCACTCAAAAAGTCTACCGGACTCTAACTTTTGCTTTCATGTGTACTTACATGCTACTTTTGAGTTGTGAAGAATTAAACTGTTCCTCGCCCCAGGGGTGCTCCAATGCCTTGATCCTGTTTGTGGAGGACCACGTGATCTATCTCTTGGCCATGGCCGGCGGGGTGTTCCTCATCCAGATGGTGGGCATGCTCTTCAGCCTCTGTCTCTGCTGCGCCCTCAGTAGGATAGAAGATTTCAAGGCCTGAGAGCGCGTCAAAGGTCATAGAAAAAAGGCCACAATCCATCATGTATGAAGTCCGCCTTCAGCACATGCGTACAGTACCGGAAACCTTTTTGAAAGCAAGATGGAGGAAGGAAAAGTCAAGAGGGAGGATGAACACTTTTCCAAAGAGCTGGATGAACCTACTGAATGTGTCTTTGTGACCAAAGATGAAGGTTTGTCTGGGAAGCGACAACTCTGTTTGCACTCGACTCTTATTCATTTCAGTAGCGCTCTTCATATCTTGCCTTATGACCAAATGACCGAGGCCAAGCTTGCGCTTACTCACGCGCGTGTGCCCGAGAGAGTGTCTGTACATATAAGTACGTATATATTCATGTTGATCAAGCCATTGTGTCGTTCTTATCATCATTTTATGTGCATAAATGCTCTTGTTTCCTTTCTTCCCTCTTTCCTTTTCTCTGTCCTAGTCACAAACGTGCGTAAATCTTTGCGGATCAAGCTTTTGTGAAGCAATGAAGTTTGACGTCTAATTAAAATGGGCTCTATGTGCTCCAAATAAACAGTTTTAGTCGTTTGCATCATCCGTCACATCGTCAATGATCGTAAAGTCTTCGCCAGCTCCTTTGTGCACGCCGGCACTCAAGCTCGTGTCCTGCAAATCTTGCATGAAACCCCTATTGGAACTCCAAGATGGGTTGTGCAGTGTAGGCTGCCGTATTTGTCGGACCATAAGGATTATAAAACACAAGTACTAAGGAACGGGTCTAACTTCATGTATAGGGCTCGCCGGATTATAAATCACAAGTATTAAGAAACGGGTCTTGTTTGTTTGTTACTGGGGTCTCTGCTAAGGATTGATGCCTAAGCAGAGGGAAGGAGCAACTCTGGATTGGGTCTTTTCCTGCCCCGATTTAGTGGCAAACATCTAAGCACTTAGTAGACTAAGATGCCTGGCGTGGCGAGTCCACCAGTGTGCTTAACTTACTCTGCCCTCCTTTCCAAGGCCTCGAAGAAACGGGTCTATATTCATGTGCAAGACGCACCAAAGCAAAGCATGAAGTAAACTTCACAGAACTCCGTCAAAACAACTCTCACTGCTGTTCAGTTGAAACACACAACTGTTTTCTTATCCTACTTTCACACTCGAGGACACCAGATAAAAAGGCGCACTGCCCGTTGAGAACATTAGAAGATTTTAGGTGCGCCCTTTACTCTGAAAAATACAGTAATATTCCAAACGCTCTGTATTACCAGAGTACACTTGTTACCATAAGTGATTGTGCCTATTTTGGGGGTCTTCTTAGCACACTTCGGCCAACTGTTTGGACGCAAAGTTCTCGGCATTGAGTCTCAGCTTTAATGAGCACCATAGTGTGACTTTGTAGTGCTGGTATATACAAAGCCGAAGCAAGATGTCTGAGCTCTGAAAAAAAAGTTGTCACACACATTTTGGTAGATTATGTAGTGTGATGAGGTTTCTGGCACAATTTTTTGTCACTGAAGACATGTTAAAATTCATGAAAATTAACACCAAATAGCACATGTTTCACCTCAAAAAAGTATGCTAAATTGAGATCTGCTCTCTGTGCACAACTCCAAATGCAATCAGCATATTTTGCACTGCTGCCTAGTGAATGAAAGCATGCACAATAGGGATGACCACCATCTGCAGGAGAACTGCCACTTGTATGAGGTCATGGACAATGTCATGTTCATGTTTAAGGGCTCAAATTTCATATTTAATTAGAGAGTTGATTAAGGATCGACTAATATTAAATAAACCCAAGTCTAACTTGGACCAGAACCCTGCCACTAGCATTTTCTGTGCGGCAAAGAAATGACTCATGGCGAACTCAAAGCACTACTACGATATTGCCTCAGAACGATTTAAAGCAGAGTAAGTGCAAGTGACTAAAAGGAAGATAAAAGTGGTGTTGGGGAGAGGGCTACTCTTCCCACACAGAAATAGTGAGTTTTCAATCAATGGTGAACAAAGTCGGATCTACGTGAACTTGGCTTCTTATGCACTTTTTTCCTAGAGTACAACAAAATTTCTTGTGGTCGCCACATGCCGCAGACGACCTTGTGGGACTGAAAGCATTCCTAGGGGAAGTGGTTCTTGGGCATGGCCACCCATGACCTGGGGTTGACCCGAGGATTTACTCCAATAATCAGGTTATTGTATTCAATGGCACCTCAATACTATCCTGAAGGATCAACTGAATAACATGAGTACTGAGAGAGATAGCTGCTTTTCAGGGTGCCAAGGCATGACGTTGGATTCAGGAGTTTCAAAACTTGTTGAGTCAGTTTAACAATATATCCCTTATTCTTATCCTTGTGGCTTCACAAACTCGGTCTCCATGAGAAATAATGTGGGTTTGCCTGGCCTCAATCTGAATTAGGGTGTCTTGACTATCCTGAAGTAGAAATAGAATCAAAGACGGTGACTACATATGTAAGTCAACAAATGCGCACAGCCCAGGGCAAGATTGGAAATTCTCCCGCATCTTCAATCTTACCAGATGAATCATGACATATCAAAACTAACCTAAACCTAACATATCACTTGACCCATTCTCCTCAACCTTGAACCCTGGCATCAGTGATCCTCAATGCTGACGATCTTTGCACAAACTCGCCCACGGAAAGTCGACCATAAAGAGATTCTTGAGGCTTCCAAAGCCTCAACGGCACAATTGAAGATGTAGAGGATGAGACAGGCACTGCTGAAGCTGGTGCAATCAACGCTGCCCCACTACTGCTACCACCACCACCTCTTCGAAGGAATCTCCACCGGCTTGTAATCAATGTCACGAAGTTCAAATCTGACAATCACGGCAAAGGAGTCAGTCATTTCATACATTAGCTGGACTGGTATGAATTTTGCACGCACACACAGTCAATGTTGTAGGGCAGACTTTATTGTAACTATTTGCAGTATCAAAAGAAACGTATAGCTATAGTATTCTGATGTGTCAGTTACCTATATGTTCTGTAATAAGTAGAGAAATTAAGTGATGCTTTACATGCTTTACATAGCTATTAGTCACAGATACAGGTCCACAACTGGGAGTAATCACATTCTTTCTGAACTCTAAAGCGTCTTTAACAAGGAATGCTACTAGTAGAAATACTCAAGGGAATGTTGATAGGCCGCAACCAGCATACGGTGGGTGAGACAGCATGCTAGGTGGCCATTGCCAGACTTTCCATCACTTGCACGAACTGTTCATTACAGGTGACTTTTGAAGCGTGTACCAGAACCCCCACCTCCAAGCTGACTTCCACCTCCAGGAACTCCTGCTGCGCCCCTCACCTCACTCGTCTGTGCAACATTGACACTGTTCACAGCGTCTCATGGTCAGCCACATGCTTCGAACCAGGCCCACAGGGCTGGCTGTAGCCAGTAGCTGGAAATGCTCCTAACGTCGTTTACATCAATACATAGTGACTAGGTGATGTTATCTTCTGCTTATGAACGCTCTGTCATCAACGGACAGCTTGTTCTGACTTCACACATATTGCAGTTTGCCCATGTAGATCCTGGGCCGCTTCAGTCCGCTGTTGCCTTGGGTACAAGAGTTCTCACAACTGAAGAAGCCTTCATAGATGACGTAGTTGTTCACCTGGGGAATCTGCCTCTCTAGGCCGTAGTACTTGGCCAAAAAAGCAACCAGCTTAGGCGAAGGCCTGTCGATGGCCAGGTGGGCAGCCTCCAACACACCCCTGTCAGACAGCATGTGTGCATACAGCCGGTGTCCACAGCCCGTGCGCTGCCGGCTCTCATGAACATAAAAGTCGAGGACACATGCTGCAAGGGTCTCGTGCTGTTCACCAGTCCCATCCACGAGGAAGAGGTTCTTGTGACCGACCTGGAAACACACATAACAGTCATCATGACTAATAGAATGTCGACTAGTTAACTGCTGCACTTTGTGACGAACCATCTACCTTGAGCATTCCAACAGCACAAGTTCGATCTTCCTTGGCATTCCTGTCGATTAGGAGGTAGAGTGAGTGCTCGGGGTGAGCCTGCAGCTTGTCCGCCGAAGTAATGGGCGCCTTGAGGCTCTGTGCAGCGGCCGAGGCCTCCCCAAGGCGATCCACAACATGCGCGATCCTCTGCTGCATCAGTGGCATGTGTCTCATTGGGACTGTGTGGCGGGGCAGGTCAACCGGCAGCAGGTCCTGGCCCAGCTTCACGACGTCGTTGTGCAGCGTGGACCGAGGGAACAAGGACGACAGATCAAAGTTGAAGTCCATGGCACAACCAGCAAGTCCCTCGGTCCCCTGGACGTTGCTCACGCCGATCAGATCGTCAACGGATTGGATTTTCTGCGGACCTGACTCGTCTGGATCCTTCCGACCCCGTTGAATCGATGGTCTTCTGGCATTCGCGTTCTCGCTCTTCTACCTGTTCCGGATGACTTCACTCACTGGGTGCTTCCTCCTTCCGTCGAGCGCGAGCGGCAGCGGGGAGAGTGAAGTGGCTCCTGGCGAAGACCACGGAGATGCAGGAGCAACGTTGCCAGATTCCGACCAAGGTAATGTACCAAACCGGTCTGAAAACTATCCCAGATTTTCAACTTTACTAACTATGCTGCTCTTAGAATATGCCAATGAGGCCCCGACATCAAAATGTGCCAAACTGGACATGCGGGTCCCAAAAGTATGCTGCAAAGTTTCGGCAAATGCCAGTTTTGCGTAAACTGGCATTAAATGTGCCTATCTGGCAATCTTGAGCGTGGCCTACGACTGCCAGAGAGATGAAGAAGGAGAGAGCGAATGAGGAGAGGACAAAAGTCAGCTGATCTGGGAGCATGAGCTATCCTCCATGTACTTCATGTGCAAACGCTTCAATAACTTGGTGTCATAATATTATGGAGCATTGTTATTCAACGATTTAGACCCAGCTCAGTGTTTTTCGAAGTGGATAAGTTTTGACGGGTACTCATCTGACAAGTGACCTGTTTTACCCCATCACTTTCATGCCCCCAGTTCCAGCTGTCGCAGCTGGCCCTTTTAGTCTCCCTCTGTCTGTATCTGCTGGCTGAAGTCCATGTGCTGTCTCTCTTTCTCTATCGCTCTGAGCGTAGACGTTCTTTTAACCTCCTTGGGCCTGGGTTGTGGCGGGCCGAATTGGCATCAAAAATTGTTGTATCCATGACTCTTTCATGATCGACAGCTGACCACCTAGTTACGGTTCTTCGTTCTCTTATGGATTCTTCAGGAAGAAGTCAAGCCTACGATGAATTCCACTGACATCGTGGTGGCTGATTCCATAACCGCCTAAAAAAAGGTTGACGCTGACATTCTTGGACATGGCCGAACAATCCCTTCGCGATCGCTTTGAGGCCGCCGCGGCCTTCCTCTCTGCAGTCGTGGGCAAGACGGATTCCTCTGACTTGCTGTACCTTTACGCTCGCTTCAAGCAGGCCAAGGAGGGTCCCAACAACAAGGCCAAGCCGTCCTTCTTCGACTTTCAGGGCAAGCAGAAGTGGCAGGCCTGGAAGGACCTAGGGGACATGTCCGCTGCGGAGGCCATGGAGCAGTATGTGGCCAAGATGACAGAACTGGAACCAGACTGGGGCGAAAAAGAGACTCCTCCCGGAGATACGCCATGGGTCTCAGTGAGTGTGATGAAGCGGACTGACCAAGAGCTACTAGAGGGAGAAAAGACTGTGTTTGACTGGGTGAAGGAGAACGACTTACGCAGGGTGAGACAAGCTGTGGAAGAGAGCAATGGTGCATTTAATGCCGACGTCAGGGATGAAGATGGCCTAGCACTGATCCACTGGTGTGCTGATCGAGGATCAGCAGAAACACTTAATGTACTGCTGAAGGCAGGCGCTGATGTGAATGCATTGGACCCCGATGGCCAAACTGCTCTGCACTATGCAGCTTCTTGTGGTCATGTGCAAGTGGTTAAAGACCTCATAGAGGCTGGTGCTGACCTTAAGATCAGAGATGCAAATGAAGTCAATGCCGAGGAAGCTGCCTCAGATGAAAACACTAAAGATATCTTCAAGGCTTTGAGCAAGTAAACCATCTGGTTTTGTATGCTCATTAGGATGCGAAACATACCTCCCTACATTGTTGATACTGTATCACAATTGCCACCCAATGATGTCACTGTCAATGAGGCGTCTTTGGCAGTAGCGGGCATAATCATTCTCAGTTAAAAGTATTCATATCTGAACTGTGATTCTTTGGTTTTTTTCTATTCGGTGTTAGTTCCACACTTTACTTAGTCAGAAGAGCAGCTTCACGTTCCAATTTACATTATTTCGTTGCACCAGCTCAAATTGTTCCAGAACAGTGGGCTGACCGTGGACCAAGGCCTTCAGGAATTGCTGCCTTTTGCTTGAAATGATGGTCTTCAAGTAACTTGTTGTCCATTGAAGTCAACTCTCACCCCTTCATCACCAATGAGCGACAACTACGGAGAGTCTAGCCTCGTTCAACTGTCTGCAGGCATCCTACGATTGGCCGATGACCACCAGGGTCTCTTTGACCTCCCAACTCGTCTTAAGATCGAACTAGATTTGGCACTCTCTCACCTCGTTTATCTTCTTTTCGAGAGACTTGAAGTGCCAAGCGTGTTTTCGGCATGATGAACGTCACCTGTGCCAACTCGTCCGGGAGAGGCCAGCATGACTGTCACGATGGGACATATTGCAGTGATAGACTAACCTGAGGTTGGTTGTCCATGAGCCTGCTGTCTGGGCCTGGACAGGAATGTCAGGATATGGGCCTGGCAGGGTTCCCAGCAGGCTCGTCTAGCCCTCGGGCTGGGCAGGTCCGCTGAGGCCGTGTCAGCCCTACCACAGACTTAGTAGCTGTGTATTCTTTGGCCCCTCCAAGCATTGAAGGAGAGCAAAACAAAATTGCATTTTATTCCTCTTGTGTGTCCTTGATTTTTCAATCATGAGGTGGCATCTGCTAATTCCGCCAATTCGTGCAAATCTGCATATTTTACCAGTCACCTCTGGCGTTAGCGCTCGGTAAGAATTTTTTCTTTCATTTCTCTTCACGAGGAACAAAAATGGTCCATTTTTAAGACACTTTTCTACCTCCACCCTGAGGGCCAACGACGTGAAGCCCTTCGAGGCGTTGCCCACCGTGCCCGGACCCTCGTATCCCATATTCGGTCAGGGTTTCCAGGTAAAAGACAGAAAATGAAAATGCTGATGGTGATTTTGACTGTTTTTTGCCCAAGATCGTGGGAAAGACTGGGCTGGGGCAGACGTTCAAGCAGCTGGCAAAGCTGAAAAAGGAGTTTGTGCCGCCAGACATCAACCTCCTGAGGGTCAAGATCCCTTATATGAACAGGGGTAAGTGGTTTGTTCTGTTGACCCTAGATCCAGGTGGGTCAGTTGCTGGAATACAAAAGTTTTGTTCTCTTTTTTAGAGAATGACGGCCGCGTTGTCTTCGTGTTCGACCCCGAGGACATGGAGATCGTCTACAGGAACGAGGGAAAGTATCCGATGAGGGGTCAGTCCTTGGAGGTCCTGGGGTTGCTTAGGAAAAGGAGACCAGGTGAAAAAGAACCTGGGGAAAGCCTCTCTGGAAGATATTGCTATTAAATTTTATTGTTATATGTTCCTCGCCAGACATTTTTGGTGAAACTGTCGGGGTGCTGATGGAGGAAGGCGAGGAATGGCTCAAGATTAGGCAGCTGGTGCAGCAGGACATGATGCGGCCCAAGTCGGCCCACTTCTACATTAGCGGGGTCAAGAAGCTCGCTGACGACTTCGTCGAGTACGTTAGGTAAGAAGAAAAGTGACAAAAGCAGTAGAACTTCCATATTATTGATCGGACGAACAAACTTGGCGAGCAAACTTCTCTTCTAGGCGGAATCGGCAGCCGGACCTGACGAACTCCGGTGACTTTCTGCGTGATTGCCAAAACTTCGGCTTTGAGGCCATCTCGCTCATCGCCCTCGACCACGAGATGGGCGGGTTCAGGTGCTCCCTGATCAAAGTTGTGCGAACTCCAGCAGTTGTGCTTTTTTTGGCTGATGCTCTAGGCCCAATCCCAATGTTGAGGTGAAGAAGATGCTCGACTTGAACTACCGCTTCGTCGAGATCTTCCCCAAGTTGGTCTTTGGGCTGCCGACCTGGAAGTACTTCCCACCCAGGTGGAGCAAGACTTACAGGTGAATTTCTCATCAGAAGTTGGTGATTATGACTTCACCAGTGACATCAGAGTACTTTTTTAGAGAAGCTGAAGATCTTGTTTCCACCTACATCGACTTCATTCGCGACCGCGTTTTTGAGGCCGCCGAGCGCATCAAGAACAAGATGGAGAAATCTCGGGACATGGAAAACGCGGAAGAGTCGACGACCGGAGAGATTTCTGTGTTGGAGAAGCTGATCTGCAAGTGCGACCCAGAGTCGACGGTGCCTACAGTGATGGCCTTCGACATGGTTGTTGCTGGCATAGACACCACTGGCAACACTCTCGGATTCCTTCTCTACAACCTGGCCAAGCACCCTGAGGTCCAGGAGCGCCTTCGTGAGGAGGTGATGAATGACCTCAGCGAGATCCCCACACCCACCCAGCTGGGCAAGATGCGCTACTATCGGGCCTGCCTTCGGGAGAGCTTCAGAACGCATCCCACTGCTATGGCAAGTTTACCTACATCATAGGCCTGGACTGGCTTTGATAGAAATGATGCTTATTATCATCTCCTCCTCAGGGCCTGATCCGCGTAATCCCACAGGACATCACCCTCAAGAACCACTTGATTCCCAAGGGGACTCTGTTGATATCATCTGCTAAGGTTATCGGTCAGGATGAGACCCGATTCCCGGACTCAAACCGCTACGACCCCTCCCGGTGGCTCAGCTCCTCCTCCGACTCTCACCCCCACCCGGTCATCCACCCATTCGCCGTTCGCCAGTTCAGTCACGGGCCTCGGATGTGCGTGGGCAAGAGGTTCGCTGAGATGGAGTTACAGCTGGCTGTGGCGCAGATATTGCGTAACTTCAGGCTGGAGTGGGTGGGCGACGGCGAAATTGAGATCTTGCAGAAGTTGACCAACATGCCGGACAGAGCACTCAAGTTTAAATTCGTTGATTTATAATTTGCCTTGATGAACGATGCATACAAACTTTATTATACCTTAACAGAGACCAAACTTATATGTTGTATGTAATTTCGATTCAGAAAAGACTTTATTGTCCTCATTTTACATTCTGCCCTCATCTTTCTGTCTGTCCTCATTTTTTTCTACCGATTTTTTTAACTTGCGAACTTAGCATAAGAAAAAGACGTATTCAAAAAAATTTAACTTTACGCTTCAGTATTTTTGAATAGTCTTTACTGTGCTCAGATTTTGCCATCTTCTGAAGTCTTCTCTGTCTTTACACTCCTCCACGGTCATATGTGGTATGAAAACCTTGGTAAAAAAGTGCTTTCCTGTTTCTTACGAAGTAAATACAGTATACGTCATTCATTAAAAAAAGTCTTGCCTGTGCAGGCAAACCTAAATACAGTGAGGTCTTGACTTAACGGTCGATTTGCCGCTTCCTGAATATACCATTCAAGCGAGGCTGAGTAGGTACAACTGTCACCACTCCGCCAATACGATGTCAGATCGTTTTACACCAATGAAATTGGTGTCAATTGGACCAATAATGCAGTTACCATTAAATGTTAAGTGATTTTGGCGATAAAGTAATCACATTTATAATTCATTGCTGCTCATATCCCCACACTTCAGTTAAAGGACTTTACTTAGTGCGACCAGTGCAAAAGTATAAGCAGCCTGTACCTCAACTCAACTTCAGTGCAACTGTGCTATATATCCCGCTGACAGTAAATAAGACAGGCACGTTAACAACAGTGATGTGGCCCTGGCTCCGTACGTACTCCTACGTCCTCGTACTGGATGGCACCCGCTCATTGAGTCACTTTCCTTCATTGAATTATCACATGGCGTATTGCATTTTGGCATGCTTGTCTCAGTACTCCATCATATCCGGCGGAATGATGGTGCCGTACTCGGTGTAGTACTCCCCTCCGCAGAGCATGGCTGCCCACATGGAAAAAGTGCCTCTCGTGATGATGGTGTGATTGGAGTAAACCATGAGTGCGAGGTCGACCCCAATGCCCTCGTCGGTCTCCGTGCCATCGCCCACAAAGAAGAGGTCGTCAGCGCTCAGGTTGTCTCGGCCCCACTCCATGTCATCAGAGACGTACAGGAAGGCCACATTGTCATATTCCTCTCTACGGTCACCGGGCCATTAGGCAGGCATTTTTCGAGTCCATGCACAATTTACCTGAAATAATCCATTGCGTCGTTGAAGAACTCGACGCCCAACTCTTCTTGGAACCAGCCCCGCTTGATGAAGTCAATGCCGTCAGTGCGTCTGTTGTGGATCCCCACGTATGTCAGCTCCTTGGGCTTGCTCCCAAGCTTCTTGGCCACTTGCTTCATGGTGATCTTCATTCTAAGTTGGACACCATTGCAGATACTTCAGCCAATGTAGCAAAAGAGTCTCTCTTCACGACAATCCCTTATTAGGAAAATCAAGAATCTTACGAGAATGATGGAACAAGCACCGAGGGCGCCATAAGTGGCCAGCAGTTCCCACTCCATGGAAGCTTCACTGCATGCCCGCTATTGCAGAAAAGGCTCTTTCTCAAAAATATGCGTAAACACTATATGCTCTCCATGAATATAAAAAGTTGTTGTGCGGCCACATTCATTCACAATACGAACGATGCTGCACTTCTGTGTGACAGATCAAAAGTGCAACTGAAGAGTACAACTGTGCAAGAATCATACGTGTGATCGAATACCATAGCAGATGCTCGTCTTCGAAAGCCTCAGGCTTGCCTAAACTTATCTGGGTCAACGACTGGGCAACATTTTCGCCTGCGTCAAAGGCTTCTTTTTTGCAGAGGCTATGAACAGGGGGCTCCTACGAAGTGCTCCAGAGCTATATATCTATATATTTTCTACTTTATATTATGGCGCAAAAGATAGAGCATCCTACACAGTGTCAAGTACAACACCTACCTGGTCATAATGCCTGGCTTGAAGTGTAACGTCTTCTGCAGGAACTTGATGTAGGATTGCTGCATCGCTTCCTGTTCGATACTCAGGTGATCCTCAGGCCTAAACATGCCCCACCTATTGATCCAGCTCAGCGAACAGTTACACTTCATCAGTACCTGTAGCCACTCGAGGTTTCATCGTCGATTGGTGGGTAGAGTAAGATGAACCTTCCCTTGCGATAGCGTTCGTCCGTAAGGATGTCCTTGATGGGGCCGTGGTAGAACTCCCAGGGGATGTCCTGAGGGTTGCACCAGTTGTCCTCCATCACAGGCACTTGGATGGAGTCTGGGGACAAAAATCGTCAAAAACTCCGAGTAAGTTTTGAAATGCACAAGCTGCTGACCTGGGGTAAAGATCTTGAGCATGTAGTCTTGGCATTCTCTGTTGATGAACGCGTCGACACCAACCTGGCTCAACCAAAAGAAAGAAAAAAAACGTCACCTTTCCTTGAGCAGAAAGTTGGATCCGTGACATTTTTGCCAGTGCAAATTTGCCTGGTACACTCACCACATGCCTGAAGTGCTGGAGCAACGCATATCCAAGCAACTGATTACCCAGACGCCCCCTCGCCTCACCGAAGAAGATGGACTTGAAGTCGCTCCTCCCGCTGAAGTCGGCAATGTCGAAGTGCTTGCACCTGATGTCATTTTGCATGCGTTCGTAGAATAGTCGGTGTTACTACTTAAATGATCAAACGTATACCTAGGACAGGAGTCGCCTTTGCACACTTGATTGACTTCGTCGACGTCGTCATTGGTGCTCACGTCTGCTGTCAGTAGCAGCGCGGCAGAAATTAAGCTCTCCAGCTTCATCATGCACTCAATCACCGCTGTTATGGGCACTCACATCAGTATTACCAATAAAGTGCTGTGTTGTCTATGGCCTCACCAACGATGATGCATCGTACCAAGTGCATTGGCCGGTGCAGGCGATACATAAATATGCTGTGTACATCAGGCGCCGAGCAGCGCGGACTGAAGGAGGCAGCCCAGGCGTTCCTCTCCCTCCCCGTCGCCTGCATGTTGAGCGCAAGGCAACATCTCCGCGGTGGAGGGGAAGGAGGCTTACCTGACGGGGGTGGGGAGGCAGGCCGTTGAAGGCTCCTTTCATCAGCTCGTAAAGAGCAGTGCTTTTGCCATGGAATCGTACAATGAATGTCATAGTCCGTAAACATGGTCCGTAAAAATGTCCTCCTGTCTTGTGCCTTCGTGTCGAGGAAGAGTGAGGAGATCTTCACTGTCACCCTGTCAGAAACAGGGTGTATGCACAAGACGGTCCCGACGGAGTGCGCGAAAGACTGGAACCATTGTTAGTTATCACTCACACAGTCTATTTCTCATAATTTTGCTCTGTCCGCAACCCTCAGTGCATGGTTCATTGAAGATTGAAAAATCGCTCGGTTGAACAGAAGGACTGGATTATTCATTGAACATATCAAGATGAATTGAATGTTTTTAGGTGATATTCAACGGCAAAACACGGTGTCACCATCATTTTTTTGCGAAATCCTAATAGTTTCACCAGTCTCCAAAAACCGCAGCCCATGAGAAACAGGCCCAGGGAGATGTACCTAGTTGGATACAGAATCGATGATTTAGTAGCCACTTGAGCGCATCATATCCAATGAAATACATTCAGTCTTTCACAAAATGCACTTGTACATTTCTTTGAATCACATAGTAAAAGCCACGACTTTACAAAAAAGACTAAATATAGAATCACACTTTGTGAGTTTTGATGCGTGTCTGTGCCAACTACTTGTTGTGCAGAAAGATGTACAACAAAAGTGAGGACTAAAATCTTCCTCCGTCAGTCATTTTCTTCTTTGATTTGTGACCGCTTGCTGTAGTAGAGGGCAGCGGCAAAGGAAGCCACTGCCAAGGCCTTGACCGACATGAGGACGACCAGCAGGTTGATAGACATGTTCCGATTGTCGTACAGTAGGCAGCTGCCACCTGATTCACCGCTGCTGCTGCTACTGCTACAAGATGACGAGGTTCCAGTTGCTGGTACGAAGCTGCTACCACTGATCTGGCCGACTTCCTGCTGCCACAGCTGGCACGTGTGGTCGATCAGGTACCCGAAGACAACCGGGCCCGGGATGGTCCCAAGCAACCTGATGACAACGCACATAAGGTTATACACACCCTCAATGGAATTCAGCATGTGCTCCAAATATATAGAGAGTCGTACCTAAGTATGATGCTTTCAATACCAAGGGCGAGTGACCGGTGTACTGGCTCAACAGCCCTGAGCGTGGCGACAACATTGGGCATGGTGGAGAGGAAGGTGAAAAACACGATGATGAATCCCCCAGCAATAAACCCATACATCTTGACCGAGCAATTCTCATCGGCTGTGCAAGACCCTCGTACTGACCAGGAATTGCCCTC
>JAAUXU010133711.1_pt1 | contig 23190 bp, 15 predicted proteins | sample 7278151 | NCBI WGS metagenome assembly JAAUXU01 (sample SAMN14350113, study PRJNA611818) | marine sediment metagenome | isolation source: surface marine sediment (1.8m) | place: French Polynesia: Moorea | collected 2018-08 | reverse complement strand
TCTAGGTGACCTCCTTTTGAGCATTCTGGCACCAAAATGGGCAGCCCTGACAATGAAGCTCTGTTCTCAACATTGTGTCAGAGTATCATATCTACGTGTTCCACCTCAAAATCCCTACTGAAAATGTCCCAGTGTAGCGCATGAGGTGTAGTCATGCCCATGGCTAATCTTTACGCCAAGGACTGTACATTTTGTTGGCGTCCACACGCTTGATGCGCGCATGAAATTGCACAGATTGGCTCTTCAGTCCTCTAAGGTCACTTTGACAAGAATCTCGAGTAAAACTTTGTTTCATCTCAAGGTTTTGAATCATGCTTTTCGATAATTGCAAGTTCTCCTTGTCAGATTGCTCCTTCGACCACACATCTTGTTCTGCACGTGCTGCCATAATGTTTACACAAAAAATGTTTGGTAATTCATTTCGAATTACCTTACACTTCACTGAAAAGTATTGTTGCCAAAACAAAGCCTCTTTTTGGGGTGAAAAAAAAACAGACTGTGTTTTTTTTTCAGTTTCTGAACATCTGAAGTCATTAGCACCCAGCTAACATGATTTTTTTACAGTGTACTTTAGGTCGTGGCAAAGGTGTTCGTGCAGTTGCAACTGTGAAATCAGTAATTTTTTATACGATCCCGTTATTTCTGTCCTTCTGCAGCCGCTGTCGATGACTTTCACTTATAAAAAAAGCCCTGTGACTTTTATCCGTGCATAGCAAAGCTCACCGAAACATAGATTTTCGTTCTCTCAGTGGGCTACAGCGAGCAGTCGAAATTCAGCTGAAAACAGAATCAATGTAGATCGTGTGCACCCAGACTCCCATTGGCGACCACGCGTCCAATGACACCCTGATGAAGACGACCCGTACGAGCAGCATCTTGTCGGTCTCATCCGTGAGCATCCTCTTGACTGAGTCGGCTTGGCCCATCCGATTGCGCAGTTCCACTTGGTGAAAGTCAAGAGTAATTGTGACACGTACGGTATGTCTCAACTTTTGAGACACTAAAGTTCCCAACACATGACTTGTGAGGAGAATATTCAGACTTGGTCATTAACAACATTTTCGTAATTGTCGTTCATTAATGTGATTAATTAATGAAGCTCGATGATCATTCTCGCCCTCCCCTTCGCTTGCCTCCCCCCATCTGGTCTGTCCGGCCCTGCACGGACAGAAGTCTTGGCCCAGGGAGACTTTGTTGTTGTTCCTCTACTCTACAAGTGCCAAGTCCGCGTCGACCCCGGTCGGGCCCAACCGGCCCCCCTCCATCGTTCAGTCAGGGGCCTTTCTTCTTCCTCGTCAGCTGATCTATATAACAACTGGAAAAACACTTTTAGTGCATAGCGACTCTGACAGGGATGCAGTCAGAGGCTTCGATCTCCAGTTGTACGCAGCTCATGCATACTGCACAGAGTAACCGAGGGCGAGTGATCATGTGAGCTATAGTTAGAGGACGGGAGGAGGCCTCAGTCAGCGTCACGATGACTCCCGACGATGACTCGTTCTGTCCGGATCCCCTTTGGAGCCGCAATCTCACCTGGGACACGTCCAACCCTGAACTGACGAGATGCATGAGAAGCACCTTGTTGCCGTTGCTGCCGGGGGCGATCCTGCTAGTCTGGATGCCCTTCTGGGTCAGACGGGCGTACAAGATCAGCAGAAGAACAAGTGCGGTGAGGAGGTCAATACTACTGACACGTCATGCGTGCACTGTTGTCCGGCAGTGCGAGTCAAAACAATGCCCGAGTACCGGCGACTTCTCGGGGTGCTTCTCCTACTTGTACTGTGCCACCGGCCCCGTTTTGTGTACATGTCAACTACGCCATTCGTGCAGTACTGCGCAGTCTGGACACCTACGTACGTTTTTGCGTACGTTGGCAAAAAAATTGGCAATCCAAAAGTTTGGCAACTTCCCAAGGAGATCGGACTACAGAAGTGGTCTTGAGACACTTCCTAACATGTGGCGTCGGAAAGAATATGCCAACATTTCTGACGGATACACCAAAAATATTGGACTGTAAACAGTGCTCGTAGTTCTGATACTATCAACTAGAGGCCGCTAGAACTTTACACAGTGACAACTCTATTGATGACCAACAAAGAGTTGAAACAGCAGCAAAAAAAGATGTCGACAAAGGCATGTGCATATGTAGTAGAGAGGCCTTCAGGCATGTGCGTATATAGTAGAGAGGCCTTTTTGGCCTAGCTCAGCCTCTGAGGCTGACTACGCTACACAAGATGTTCCCTGCGCCCTGTCAAGAGGAGACAGAAAAGGTCAACCTTTCCAATTCGTCAATGCTGCATGCAATGCAGCAACATAAGGTCCACGTCTGGCATGCGTACTTCTTTTCGCCCTGTGCAGTGCGACTATGAGTACATACTAACGTCGAAAGTACCTATGCACTTATCCTCACTTACAGTTTCCTCTGGACCGAAGCTTGAGCACTCTTGCGTGGTCCCAGCTCATACTGTGTGTGCTCCTCTGCATCTCGGCAGTTGTCCGCTTCCTCGCCGACACCAACATGGCCTCGGACGGCGACGTCTACCCATCTGACTACCTCTCCCTGGTCGCCCAGATGACCTCGCTCCCTCTGTCTGCTGCCATCATCGTAACAGATAAATTGGTTGGCCAGCGAGCTCTGATCATGCAGACGTCCCCGCTCACTTTCTGCTTCTGGCTGACCTATTCACTCTGCTGGCTGCCGACGTTCAAGGCTGACGTGGAGGAAGTCTTGTCGGACCACAAGCCGGAATCCGGGATCTACGCGAGGGCATTCCTGGCCGCGTCTTTCCTCGCCGCGCCCATCCAGCTGTTGTTGGCGTGCAAGTCCGACGTCAAGAGCAGCAGCAGCGATCACGGGCTGCCTCCGGAAGAGCGATCCTCGTTTGTGTCACTTTTGCTCTTCGCCTGGTTGGGCAAGCTCATCCACCAGGGCTTCAGGCGGACCTTGCGCCAACAAGACCTGCCCAGCAATCCGTCCCACGCCGCCACCGGCGTCAGCGCCGCGCAGTTTTCCAGCACTTGGAGCAAGGAGAGCGAGGAGAGCAGGGGCGCCGCCGTCAGTCTGTGGAGAGTGTTGCGGCGGATATATGGCAGGAGATTTCTATGGGCCAATGTCATCTACCTGGTGCACGTGTTACTTGGATTTGTCAACCCGCAGGTATGTGATGTCCATAGCTGGGCAGTATAATATACTTTTTTTGATACCCATTCTGCAGTATTGAGTGACTAGAAAGAGGTTATTATTATTGAATTACAATACTACTTTTTTACACTAAATTTGTTTACCGCGGCTGTGATGCAGTGTGCCATTGTACTAGTGCATTGGTTGTCTTTTGCTTCATACAGCTTACTCATACACATAGTGTATTTATGCGTGCTGTGCCGTGCTGTGTTGTGTTGTGCAGTGCAGTACGCAGTGCATCTGCCCTGTTTCATTTGTCACCATGCTCCTCACTAAAGCTAAAAGTGTGTGTTCCGAAGCTGACTGTAGAGTCTGGGCCACATTATAGAAAATTATGTGTGTTGAGAAAGAACGTCTTATCTGGATTGGTAAATACTACTAAATACACGAATATTTGATGACTATGGATAATTCTCCTGGAAAGTAGTTGCCTCGCATTTAGTCCTAAATAATGATCGGAAGAAAAGTATTACTACATTTTTTAAGGTAATTCGCCCAGCTCTGGAGGAGCGCAATCTCTGTCATCTTGCCTACGTCGGTGCCGTTCTCGTCTCGTACACGTACAAACGCTGGTTTCTCTTCCTGCCGCAGATATTGAGACTGGTGATCCGGCATGTGGATTCCCCTGACGATGAGGGTTGGAAGGGATATTTGTATGCAGGCACCCTGCTGATATCATCGGTGCTCTATTCATTCGCCTTCAACCACTCCGTGCATCAGCTCACCATTGTAGGAGCACAGGTGAGACGCCGTGAGTAGGTGTGTCAGGTACACAGGGATACGGGACAGTCCATTGGTTGCTGCTTGTTAGCTCCGCGGCGGCCTCGTCTCCGCCATCTACGCCAAGTCCCTCCGCCTGTCCGCCGACTCCAGGGCATCATTCTCTTCCGGGGAGATCTCCAACTTCGTCTCTGTCGACTCCCAGCTGCTATTCGACTCCGTACCTTATGCCAATCACTTGTGGGCAGACCCGGTGATTGTTGTCCTCACCATAGCCTTCCTCTACGCTGAACTTGGACCCTCGGCACTGGGAGGAATAGCTTTCCTCGTCATGTTAGTCCCTTTCAACTTCTACGGGAGCAAGAAGATCGAGGAGTACCAGGTGAGCAACGTGACGTTCGACAATGTAAATATCTGCGCTTTTTCCCCAAGTTCATTGTTCTAGGATAAGATTCTTGCTTCCAAGGACGAGAGGATGAAGATTACCAATGAAACGTTGTCGGGAATTCTCTTGATCAAGATGTTTGCCTGGGAGAACGCGTTCAAGAAGCGAATCGAGGGTTTCCGGAATGCTGAAGTGACTCTGCTGAGAAAGATGGCCAAGCTCTTCGCTCTGTCCGCCTGTACTTTCTCCTGCAGCCCAATCTTCGTCAGTCTCATGGTCTTTGGCCTGTACATTGCCGTTGACTCAGTCAATCACGTCCTCACCCCGGAGAAGATTTTCGTCTCTATTTCTCTCTTCAGCATCCTTCGCATGCCCCTGGAACTCTTTCCCGTGGTCCTCTTTGACGTCATCAGATTGGGCGTCTCCCTCGGGAGAATTGAAAAGTTCTTGAATGCTGAAGAGCTGGATCCAGAAGCAGTTGAAAAAGAGACGGTGGACGACTACAATGACGTGGAGATCCTCAGCGGATCGTTCTCCTGGGGAAGACAGAAGGACGCCACGCTTGCCGACATCAACGTCACCATTCAGCGTGGCTCCCTCGTGGCCATAGTGGGCAAGGTGGGGGCAGGGAAGAGCTCCCTGCTCTCGGCCATGAACGGCGAAATGGTCAAAGACGATGGAAGCGTGCGAGTTGGAGGAAACATTGCGTACGTTCCCCAGCAAGCGTGGATCCAGAATGACACTGTCCAGAACAACATTGTCTTCGGAGGTCCGGAAGAGCCCGCCAGATATCGCAGCATTCTCAAGGCATGCGGTCTCCAGGAGGACCTGAGCTTGCTGCCGGCCGGAGACAAGACCGAAATCGGCGAGGAGGGCGTCAACCTGTCCGGGGGACAAAAGCAGAGAGTGTCGTTGGCTAGGGCGGTCTATTCCGACCGAGACATTTACCTCCTGGACGATCCCTTGTCGGCAGTGGACGCCAACGTCGGCAGCCACATCTTCGACGAAGTCATCAGCTCTGAGCACGGCCTCCTCAAGGACAAGACGAGGGTCCTCGTCACTCATGGGATTCATTTTTTGGAGCGCGTAAACGAGATCATAGTGCTCGACAATGGCAGAATCATTGAGCAAGGACGCTACGACGACCTGATGTCTTACGAGGGCGTGTTCGCCGACCTAATCAAGGAGTACGGCAGAATGGCCAGTGAGGAGGAGGGACACGTCGAGGACAAGATGTTAGAAATGGAGCTCAAGCGAAAGCATCTCATCTCGCAGTCGTCCGTCACGAGTCATGATGACGTCACTCACCCTCTGCTGAGAGACGGGGCTGCGGGTCAGCTCATCGGCGCAGAGCAGGTCATGGTTGGGAAGGTCAGGTGGAGCGTGTACATCGACTACATGAAGGTGATAGGCCTGTCCTATTCAGTGTGCATGCTGCTTCTCTTTGCGCTGGGCCAGATGCTTCACGTGGGCAGCACTATCTGGCTCTCGAACTGGTCCAGTCACAACACGGATCACAACGACCGACCAGTGTTCCACATGTCAGTGTTCGGCGCCATCGGGCTGACCGAGACCGTTGTGGCGTACTCGAGGCAGGTCCTCCTCTACCTGGGTTGCGCCAAAGCGTCTCGCATCCTCCACCACAAGTTACTCTATCACGTCCTCAGAAGCCCCATGAGCTTCTTCGACACGACACCCATTGGTCGCGTCACCAACCGATTCTCTACTGATCTGGACATCGCAGATGAAACGCTTCCCCAAGAAATAACCGATTTCTTGTGGTGCTTTGTCGAGATGGTGTCCACCATGATCATCATATGCACGGTGACACCGTATTTCATCATCGAGATCACACTCTTGATGGCCATTTTTTCGTTCATCATCTATTATTACATCGGATCTTCACGCCAGCTCAAGAGACTGGAGTCAATATGTAGATCACCTGTCCTCTCTCACCTCCAGGAGAGTCTTTCTGGGGCCGTCAGTATTCGATCGTATGAGTCACAAGACAGATTCATCCAAGAGAATGAGGACAAGTTGGAGGAGGACATCAAATGCAGTTACCTCAGCGCCGTCATCAAGTTTTGGCTGGGCACCAGGTACAAAGTTTGATTCTTTAAAAGATCATTGGCGCTATTTATGGGCTACAACGTTTTTTCACATGTTGATGATGAACAGTTATTTGTTAGTGAGGCTGTATTTCACTGGCTTTAAGACACTTCGGTCATTCGGGAATGCGTCTGACTTAACGTGATCCTTTTGAAAACAATCTTGAAAATTGCAGTAGTTTAGTTTGCATAGGCGAATTAGAAGTGAAATAGGAAACGTACTTAGATAGTGAAATATAATACGTACATTGATAGTGAAATATAATACGTACATTGATAGTGGAACATAATGCGTACATAGAAGGTAAAGCATAGTACGTACATAGACAGTAAAATATAAGTAAAAAACAGATACGTGAAAAACTGAGCCAAGTCCAGATATTGTAAGTCGTTAGATTTACTAAGGCTTGAGTTATTTCTGACGAACTCGGAGGGGACAAAAAGTCTCTAAGATTTTCGATGATCTGGAGAGTGATGAAGACCAAGCTGGATGAACGCCGAGGTTGCTCAACAGCTGGAACATCTCAAAGCCATCATAATCGTGCAAAAAGTTCCTAAATAGCAGTGTGTGACTTAAGAACCTAACGTCGTCGTATTTGCACGTATTGAACCCACCCTTAACAGCTCTTTATTTCCTCCAGAACGGACTTTCTTGGTAGCCTGATTGTGGCTGGCTCTGCTCTACTGGCTGCCGTTGGACGCGTCCCTCCAGGGATGGCGGGCCTGTCCGTGACCTATGCCTTCGAGGTCCTGGAAGCTTTCACCTGGATGGTTTTCATGGCGTGCAACCTCGAAACCAACTCTGTCTGCCTGGAAAGAATCATGGAGTACTTCGAGCTGGAGCAGGAGGCCCCCTGGAAGGCCAGTCACGACGACCACACTGACTTTGATCCCACAGACGGACAGATTTCCTTTAATCGATACTCGACGAGGTAAGCGAGATCCAGCTGTTGTGTAGATGAGATTTTATCGCCTTTCAACGTTATCCTGCTTTGCAGATACCGCCAAGATCTGGATCTGGCACTTTCGCATGTCAGCTTTGACATCTCATCTGGAGAGAAGATTGGCATTTGCGGCCGTACAGGTGCAGGAAAAAGCAGCATCACCAAAGCGCTGTTCAGGTAAAAAAAAAAAAAGAAAAGAAATTGCAGGCCTGTGCAATTCATTGTAGACTATTTGTAGCAAATCCGACCAGCTTCACTGGTAGTTCCAATGAAGCCCCCAACTGTAAAGTCACTGCCTGTTCAGTTTGTGCCCTTGTAGTCCCCACCTCTGTAGTCCCCCGCCTATGTAGTCCCCGCCTATGTGGTCCCCGCTTATGTGGTCCCCGCCTATGTGGTCCCCACCTATGTAGTCCCCATAGCCTGACAAACAGACACACTCACACACACTACAGATGGCGGCGGGTTCAGCTTTTGAGCTGGACCAAGTCAAAAATACCAGGAAGAGACAGTTTGACTTGGCTTATGCAGGCAGGCAGACTCGGCCCAAGCGTCAAATTGTGCGAGTCATTTTCTTCCTTGAACGCTTTGACTCTCGGGCCGAGTTTAAGAGACTCCATCACTGAGGTGTGGCCAGACATTGAGAGACTCAGTGACAATTTTGCTGTTACACCCTGTACCATTTTTTGCACTAATCCCACGAGCCTAAGAAATGGGAAGTATATATGTTACTCTTGTAATCTCCAGGATCATAGAAGCCTCAGAGGGTAACATCAACATTGATGGCACAAATATCTGCCTTCTGGGCCTCCATGATCTCCGAGAGGCGATAACCATAATCCCGCAAGACCCGGTGCTCTTCTGCGGCACCCTCAGGTTCAACTTGGATCCTTATGCGTCCCATGCGGACTCCGAACTGTGGCGCTCCCTGGAGTTGGCGCACTTGAAAGACCACATTCAGACTCTGAGTCTGGGATTGGATCACACCATCCAAGAGAGGGGCCAGAACTTTTCTGTTGGAGAGCGCCAACTCATATGTCTGGCCAGAGCTCTGCTCAAGAAGAGCCGCATTCTCATCCTGGATGAAGCTACTGCTGCCATTGACCTTGAAACAGACTCGCTGATCCAAAAGACCATCAAGAAAGAATTTGCACACTGTACTGTCTTGACGATTGCTCATCGTCTCGACACCATCATGGACTCTGATCGAGTCATGGTACTGAGTGAAGGCGGTGTAGTGGAGATGGATTCCCCTGGGAAGCTGCTGGAAGATTCCAGGACGGTGTTCTCGTCCATGGCCAAAAGCGCTGGGATCAGCAGGAATCCTTCCAGCTTGAAAGTATGATTCCGCTGAACTGTGATCTTTTTCATAACGTAATCAATGAGAAACAATTATCCATGCATAAAAGATCGGTCACGCCGAGAATGACAAGTCTGACAGTGAAGAAGAACCTGCCACATTTAGCACACCAGCTCATACTATGATCCTGTCCGAGCTTAGCCTTTGCCATTGGTTTTGCCATCAGCGACGCTGCCAACTTGTAGCCTCAGCGCAGACCTTGAACCACGAACATCTATTCCAAGGCCACCTTTGGATGGCTGTCAGACCAGATGCTTGATACAAAACTTGGCTTCGGATGCTTCACTAAAACATATGCAGAGGCTTTTGCTTACTGAGGACTTGTTGACATAGAGAGCAAATGAAGTGACTCATTCAACCCCTCGGGGTTACCGTGCTTCTGCAAGAGGCGTGATCCATGATGATGAACAAAGTCCACGTGACATCGCTAGGTGTAAGCACTACAAAGTGGACCGACTGTACTAAGGACATTGCATATTCAGTGCTTTCAGAAGCAGCTCCGGAGTTTCTAGGCCTGTAATGCTTCAGGTCCATCTCTCTGATATATTTTCTTGTGCAAGCACAAATGTTTTTAGAGAAGGTTGCTTCAGACGTAAATCGTACAAATGTAGCTTGAACAACTGTTCTCTGGTCACAGTGTTTCAACTTATGGAGCAACGGGGTCAGGAACTCATAGATCCAACACCTGATCTTAGGAAATTAGCGGAATATTTAAAACACTGCATGTGCGCGTCATACGCGTTGGCTTGGCTGTCCAAGCGGAGTGCGCTGGCCTCAGGAGTGTGACAAAACAGCCTCGACTGCTGCAGCTGCATGACTGGCGTCAGTTCAGTTGCGGCTGAGACTCAAAGATAACGCGGAGCTGTGATCCCAGACGAAATGACGGAGGGATCGTCATGGAAGTTCTGCAGAGATCCTCTGTGGGATCCTTCGCTCACTTGGTACACGGACAATCCGGACTTGACTGAATGCGCCCGGAACACGGTCTTGGTGCTGGCTCCGCTCGCTGGCTTGGCCCTGGCCTGCCCTCTGTGGCTGATGTACGTGCAGAGAGTGAGGGTGCGACACCGACGGAGGATCTCTTGGATATTCTGCTGCAAGTTGGTGCTGACATTTGTGTTGACTGCCAGTGCTTTCATGAAATTTTCCCTGGTTTTGCTCGGCAGTGGAAGCCCGGACGGGGCCAAGCAGCACTTCTTGTCAGACTATGTCTTTGTTATCGGACTTGGCGCAACTTTCTCTCTCGCCTTGTACGTCCAAGTGAGGGAAGTGATGCTGGGCGTGAGCAACTCTGCCCTGATGACTTCCTTCTGGTTCCTGTTCCTGCTCTGCACAGTACCTACGACTAAGGTCGATCTGGAGGCCACCGAGAGCACGCCGGCTGGAAGACTGCTTGCCTGCTGCTACGTGACCGCGGTCTGCCTGCAGGTGGTCTTGCACTGCTTGCCCGAGAACCAGGCGGAGGACGCTTCAATCCCTCCAGAAGACAGAGCCACGTTTCTCTCTTATCTCCTCTTCGGCTGGATGGACCAGACCCTCCGGGTGGGATGGACGAGAGCACTTGAAAAAGAGGATCTGCCTTCCACCCCCGACTCAGTGGGACGCGAGGAAAACCTTCAAGATTTTGCCGATGCTTGGTCTCCCAGTGAAAGACAAGCCCATTTAGGGAAGATCTTCACAGTCCTGGCCAGGCTGCACTGGAAGCGCTGGCTCCTGGCTTACGTCCTCGGCATAGCCAGTGTCTCCTTGATCTTCGCCAAGCCGCACTTGTTGAAATGCCTCATTGGGCACGTGACCAGTGACGAAGAGCAGTGGAAGGGCATCCTCTACGCGTCACTCCTGCTCATAACGCACTTTTTCTGCACGCTTTTGCTGACCCACTGCAGTCACCAGCTGACATTGGTCGGCATACAGGTCCAGAACGAACTGCTGTCGGCAGTGTACATGAAACAGTCGGTGCTCTCGGAGAGCTCCAGGCGACTTTGGCCGCCGCAGAAAGTCGCCAGGGTTGTGTCCAGCACGGCCAAAAGCTGTTGTGAGGTCTTTCCTCGGCTGCACCACCTCACCAACGGTCCCATGCAGGTGGCAATGGCGACCCATTTCCTGTTCGAGGAAATGGGCACTGCTGCCTTGGTGGGGATTGCCACGTTGGTGTTGAGCTTGTGGGTCCATTCTGCAGCAAGACTGGGAGAGGAGAAGAGACAGGGCAGAATCAGGTCTGTCCGTGGCAAGAGGACAAGTCTGGAGAGGGAGATGCTCGAAAACATTGAGGTGGTCAAGACCGGCGCTTGGGAGGAGCCGTTCATGACCAGAGCAAACGCCATCAGGGACACGGAAGTCCAGCTGTTGGGCGCCGTCGGCAAACTGAACAGCGTGAGCTATTTCGCCTTTCTTGGCGGCATCTTTTTAGCGACACTCGTGACATTCGCAGTGTACTTCTACACTGACTCAGCCAACAGCGACCTCACTCTCGAGAAGATACTTGTGACCATCGCCATCTTCAAGATTCTCCAGGACCCAATACAATGCTGTCCCGAGATGCTCTTTCGGGCACGAAAGCTGGCCGCACTCGTGGAAAGCACCCAAGAACTCTTATGTGCCGATGAAGTCACCGTGGACGACGACGCAAACGGGACCCCGAGTCCCAGCGCGGCTGGCAGAAGCAGCCAATGTGCGGCTCCGTTGGGCTGCGACGCGGTCCCGGACAGAGAGGTGTTTCGGACCAACCGTCTGCCTCCGAGGGACGTCCTTCCCGAGACCGCTGCTGGTCGTGTCCGCTTCCCCATGACGCTGGCCACGCTCACGTTAGGGGAGCTGGCGCGGCTGGGCGCCATCTGGTGGGTCTCCTTCTGGACAGCTCCGAGCTCGCCAAGCGTGGAACCAGCTTTCTTATTGGGAATCTTTGCCTGCATTGGGGTCATCGGCGCGCTGTTGACGTCGCTGGGACGGATGAGGATTGGCACTGGCTGTGCAAGCGTCTCGGGCAGACTTTACCGCAAAATGCTCTACTGCGTCATGAGATCGCCCATGTCTTTCTTTGACTCGACCCCGGTGTCCTCCGTCCTGAGTCGTTTCGGGCACGACCTGACAACAGTGGACTCGGAGCTCCCGAAGGACCTCTTAGACTTTCTCAGGCTGCTGATAACGTTGGTCAGCACGCTCGCAGTGATCTCAGTCGTCATCCCAAGGTTTCTAGTGGCTGTCGCACCACTCGCAACAGTGTACCTGCTGGTGTGGTGGTACTTTCTTCGCTCGCCCCAACAGCTGCGGACTTGGCGCAGGTTCAACAGCACGGACGTCCTTGCAGCCGGCCACGACTGCGCCGGCCACGGCGGAGAGCAACTCCCCCCTGGAGCACGCGTGGAGGAAGAAGAAGAACATTTCCACCGGTTGGAGACCTTTCATCAGTATCACTACTGCGTGGCAGCTGCTGGCCGCTGGCTGGAGGTCAGAAATGGTCTGATTGGCGCACTCGAGGTATTTTCCGCGTCCATTTTACTGGCGCTGCACCGAAGCGCTGTCAACGGAGGAGAAGCTGGCATGGCGATCCTGCTCTCGTTGGAGATGGCGGATGCGCTGACGCCGATCATGCACGCGTTCTTCCAGCTGGACAACGATTCAGGATCCTTGCAAAAGATCCTCGAGTATTCCTGCAACGTGCATGAAGACGAGTGGGAAAAAGTGGGCGATCCAGATCATCCACTTGTCCGTGGAAGAGTCCAATTGAAGAGCTTTTCGATCTCGTCGAACTCTGTTTCATTGAGAAATCTCAACGTCGACATTTGCGAAGGAGAGAAGATTGGCATGGTTGACCGCTCGGGCTTGGGCAAGGACAAGCTGATCGTGAGAAGCCTCCTGAGATTGGCGGAGCCGCCCCACCGGGGCCTCGTGCTCCTGGACAACACCGACATCACGACTCTCGGGCTGCACAAGCTCAGGTCCTCGATCGAGGTCATCCCGGCCAAGCCAATGCTGTTCAGCGGAACCACCCTCAGGTTCAACCTTGATCCGGGCAACTCCGCCGGCGAAGACCTGTTGTGGGAGGCGTTGAGCCAAGTCAAGCTGAGCGATCACGTTGACCGTCAGTGTGGCGGATTGGATCACGTGGTGAGGCCGCCAGACGATTGCTTATCCGTGGGCCAGCGACGACTGTTCTGCTTGGCCAAGGCTCTCCTGAAGAGGAAGAAGCTGATCATTGTGATGGAGGCCAGTGAATTGGTCAGCCAGGAGGAGGACGAGCAGATGGCAGAAGCGATCCAGACCGCCTGCGCTGACTGCACCACCATTACAGTGGCTGACAGCGTCGATAAAGTTGCGAATTCAGGTCGGACCCTCGTTCTAAAAGATGACTCCGTCGAGATCCTGGATTGTCCCGAGGAGTTATTGGTATCCACTGATTAGTCATTCGTTGAGCTCGGGCGCGACTATAGCATGGCAAAGCAACTTCTGGAGTAGCCCGAGAAGAGAGGATTGTGCTACGACTAAGGTAAATGCTCTAAGTGTTATTTTGCTACAATCTGTAATTTTGCAAACTTTTGCCACTTTCCTTCGCCCCCCAAAAGTGCCTATATCAACAGCTTTCGCCGGGAAATCATCCTGACTTTTGGGTCCTCCAACTTTTGTGTCCTTCTTGGCCTTTGTGGCCGGTCTCACCCACCATGGAAATAAGACTTGGTCTTACCGCAGTACAAATAATTTTGCACCCACCCTGACAACCAAAGATATCATCGAGCCCAAAGATAAAAACTTTTGCAGTCATAAACGTTGACCTGATGAGCCTCATTTTTAAGTCCTAGTTACTCATGTTCATATTTTGACCGGAGATTATTACAGTGGACTCCGGTTGTATCATCCACTTGACCCCCCTTGGACAATGTAACCGGAGATGTGTTATAGGCGGAGAAGGAATTCTGGGCCTCCCGCGATCACTTGAGATGAATAAAGCCCGACTTGGCCGAAACAGCAATGTTGGTTTCGTTTTGACAAAAGTTTGATTTTGCACAAAAACTTAACTTTGATCTCTAGTTACCCGAAACACTGTCAAGCAGTGATCAACGCTCAAGAGTTGCCACGATTTTCCCCTTCCTCCACACTTTTTGGATGCCTTAACCAGAGACTGTTGTTGAGAACAAGAAATGGACCGAGAGGTTTTGGACGATACAGCCACAGTTGTGCTACATCCAGAGTCCACTGTAAATGAAATTTTGGGTCTCTTTCCCAAAACAAATGACTCTTCTTGATACGCTCATTTGTTCACTCCAGAAATTTATTTGCCATTCTGTATTTTCCGAGAACATAATGATTTTCTATACACGTACGTACATAAAGTCCTATTGGCAAGCATATTATTTCATGTTGAGATGTACTGCTAAGGTGACGAAATGCACTCGATTCAGTTTGTTCCTACGCACAGTAAGAGCTTCTTCATTTCTTTACTGCACCGTACTGCGGGAGAGGTCCGCTGTAGAAGTCTGAGTTGGGTGGCGGTGGCAGTGGCGCCGCGTAGAGCGTCAGTGGCAGTTGTGGCGCGGTCGTTGTTGGTGGCGCTGTCGTCGACGTGGGTGTGACTGTCGTCGAAGTTGTGGTGGTGGTGGTTGGCGCTTCCCGCTCTTCCCCGGGGGGAGGAGTGGTGCTGGAGGCGATTGTCGTTGTGGTTACTGTTGCTGTCGTTGTTGCTGTCTCAGTGGTGGTTCCGCCGGAGGTTGTTGGCGAATTTGTAGCTGCGCTGGCAGTCGTTCCAGCAGATATCGTTGTGCTGGAGGCTGTGGAGGTGCTACTCGTCGTGGTGGCCGTCGCTTCCGCCGTTGTTGCCGGAGTACTTTGGCCAGCCGATCGAGAGCCTGAATCTGATTCCTCAGAGCTAAAGAATGTGAATTCATGACGTTGGCATTCGCTAAACACGAGCATTCAGCTACTATTGTGTTGGCGCAACTGCACCCATGTACGTACGTCTGCACTCCCGGACACGATGGCAACTCCTGTGGATTCATGCTTGAAGCTGCTTAAAAAGGGTTCAGATTAGGGCTAGGGAAGAAAGTTTCGATCGTCAGTCATTATGTGCAAATTTGAGGGCCACTTACATCTTCTGCAGTGCAACTGTCGTACCTACGTGAAGCGTCTCATCGTGCTTTTTTAAGGGGGAAAAATATACTTATGCTAGCTGAAGCCCCCACCAACGTGTACCCCTCGAGTGTTTGTACAGAGAGTGTGACAAAGTTGCCTCCCCCTAACATTTTCTGTCTCTCACATCGATGGTTGCGTCAGCATCTACGGAGGCCACCAAAATGCTCCTCCCACCTGTTGGCAACCCTGGCGTCGCGACACAGAATGTACATGACCGCAATGGGGCTCGATTCTTGAGCGCAGGGGGGCAATCAATCTTGCTATACACCCTGTACGTACATACCATGTACAGTACACAGTGCTGCATAATGGGTGGGGGGGCACACATTTATGGGGGTTCGCGCTACACAGACAATGAAACTAGTTTACAACTACGACATGCAAGCGTACTAATGTACCTGTATATAGCATTTAGCTATTTTGATTTATTGGTACGTGCCTTTGCCTCAGTCATGTGAATGGACACACATACTGTAGTGGACGGATACTGTAAGCATAGGAGAGGATGTTGCACATGCGGTGTAGAAATGCCAAAATTATAACGTTTGGTCTAAGAACGCCAGGTCAAGACATTAGAGAGAATAATGCCGTGATATATGAACATGGTTAAGGTGTAATGCCAAGTATAAAAGCGTCTGGGTGATTTTTGAGCAAAAAAAAATAACCTACGTTACATGTGTTGTGTACGTATACTTAAACTGGCATCATCGAATGGGGGACACTGAAGACTCACTACTGCAGTGAAATCATCAAGATATACACAAATCTCCCCTAGTGGAAGAGAATACTATCATACAGCTACAAGCTAAACTAGGCTACCTAACTACGTTTTACGTGCGTATGTGTGTCATCTATAAAGCTAGTTAACTAAGCTTGTGGTTTTTTTTGTTCTGTGCGTGCACAATGATGCTTACTTTTAAGTTGTAATAACTATCCTAACAGGTAATGAATGGCAAGTATGTGTCGTCGTTGTGTGTCGCTTGAACAGCACAGGCAGATCAAGAGGGTGTTTCCGTCACGGTCGAAAAGGGGAATCAATGTCCGGTTCGTCGTCGTCTAGTTGTCCATGCATTTCTGTTTAGCTCGTTCATTTCCCTCTCCCTAACGGTTCCACCGCCTCCTGCACGGTGGACACGTCCTCTTCTAGGTTCTCTTCCTGTTCAATGTTCTCGCTGACGTCGTCAGCGTCGGTGTCGTCAGTACTCAGGTCGTCGTCAGTGCTATCGTCAGTGCTGCTGGTGTTAGTGCTGCCGGTGTCAATGCTGCCGGTGTCAGTACTACTGCTCTGATCAGGCTCTGACCCTTCCGTGGTCGGCGTGTAGCACCACTTCTTGATGACCGGCCGCTTGACCTTGCGCGGGTTCCGGCGGGCGCGCGCGCATACCTCCTTGGGCACGTCCACGCAGTTTTCCTGGGGCTTCAGACTGAGGAGGAGATAAAGAAGTTATTACAGTGGCTAAGCAACTCGAGCTGGGATGTGCAGGGTTGGCCACATAGATTCACCCCAAGTTCAACTGCATCGAGAACCAGAGCAAGCAGAGCATTTCGTTGAACATTCTATTGATGACGCCCTCTTCTCGTGCCCCAGAGTCTCCACGACCTGCATGGGTCAGAGCAATGACGGCGTCACTCTCGGCCATGCACAACTTCTTGTTGTGCCAACATCTCTCGAGATGTACTGATCCGACCTCGACTCGAACCTCCGTCTAAGATATTTCTAATTGCACACCTTAGGGTTCAGGACAATGTCAGACCTGGCGCAAATTTATGTGGCCCACCCTGTGCACATGTAGCATATGCATGGGTAGATCGTGCTTCTCCACTTACACTGGGACGAGCTTGGTGATGAACTTGCAGACCTTCTGCGGCTGCAGGTCACAAGTTTCCTCGGGAACTTCTTGCGTTACCTACAACAGAGAAGCAGGTCAGGTTTACCTCACCTCGCCCACAGGAACGTGTGCACACGCAGCGTGTACACGTACGTGTAATGGGACATGAATAAGATTGCTACTGCGTGGGGAAGACGGTGCTTTGTCTGTTTTCGTACCGTCTTGGTCTCCTGCCTGCAGTTCTCCGGGCCCTTCTCGATGGGGCACGGCCCCGGGCCGCACACCTCCGTCGGCACCTTTTTGCACTCGGTCTCCGGTGAGTAGCGCTTCACGTTCTTGCTCTCCAGGGTGCAAATCTGGAAGCATTGTCTCCATGCAGTCAACCATGCAAATATGGGCTATTGATGTAGCACTACCTGCTTGGGCCACTTGTCGCACTGCTCCACGGTGGAATACCCCTTAACGACGTTTCTGCACTTCTCAACCTGCGTGGGTGACGGTGCCGTAGTAGTAGTATGATAAACAACATTCTCCACGTATGTACTGGCATAATAAACAGTGCTTGGGCAGCTTCGTCACCTGCATCATCCTGCAGTCGGGCACGTCCTCCTCGACCTCGTGTTCGTGGTACGATGTCGAGCACTCGGACTCGTACACGGTCTCGCAGACGACGGGACCTGGGGAGGGCAATCAAGCATTGTCTCTTGAAGGCCTTTCACATGCCTATAGGCATATTGTCACCTGGCTTGTCGCAATTTCTGATGAGGTTCTCCGAGCATATGTCCACCGGCTCCTGGAACGCCACCGTCTTGTACTCGATGTAGCAGTTCTTGACGAAGTTGTCGTCGCACTCCTCCTCCTGCTGCGGCTCGTAGTCCGTGGTGTAGGTGGTGTGGCAGCGCTGGTCGTAGCTGTGATGGCACTCGATCTCCTCGTCGTACTGCGTCTCTTCCACCATCATCACCTGGAATGACGATGCGAATGCAACACTGAGTGTCTTGACAGCCAAAAAAATAAAAATAAAAAAATGCATGCATTTTTTGCAATGCACCGAGTTTTAGAGTACTGTACTTAGAGTGGTACTTGCAGCATAGTAAGGCAGTACCAAAATTGTACTTGTGCCATGCATGTCGGCGCCAAGCAGACAATGTATTGGCAATCAGTATGCATAGATTGTTTTCAAAAAGTATCCTGCGAAATAGTCAGGTGAAAACTTTCAAAAAAAAGCCACATCAGCTGAAAATAGCCTGCAAGAAGTGCAAAAAAAGGTATGAAATGACTTATTGGCATTCTCCACAAATTGCCCACCTTGGACACACATCGCTCTCCTGCCTCGGCCACTCCTGCCAAGTCGACCTGCGGGTCTTCGTCGGCGCTCTGGGCCGGGATGGGGGCGGCCCCCTGACGGCTGAACCTGGGGTCAAGCACGTCTGGCAAAAAACGCCGAGAAGAAGATGTAATGGAAGAGGTAATTTGTATCGCAAACTCTGCTCACTGTGTGGCTGGTGGAGATCTGCGTCTGCGCTGCTACCATGATGGGCCTGGTGATGCTGATGATGCTGGTGCTGTCGTTGCTGATTGAAGGGGAAGGTGAAGGAGAGGGTGCGGGGGTTCCGCGGGATCTGTCCGTACAAGGGCGTCATCACCAGTGGCAGTGGGGCAGCATCTGCGGGTGGATGAATGACACTTAGTACACGTCCAACGTGTCTCTGGGGGGGGTTCAGGTATGCATGCACACGAACTTTGTTGGTAACTGTCGAGTCCGGCCTGATAGCGGTCGCCGTACTCCTCCCGGCCGTTGATCACGCCAACGGTGACCACGAAGAAGAGTTTCGTCAGGAAGTGCTGGAATGAAGATGGTCCGGATAAAGACAGGGTCATTTGGGCCCCAATGTTCGCCCATTTTCGTCTGGCACGAGCAACTCCTTTCAGATCTGCGACGCTGTCTGACTTTGGTCATGCATCAGATTTTGCCACGAATCTTCTGGATTGATGGTCCACAAATGTCAAGACAGCAGCACCAAAAGCATCGTTTGCAATCTCAGTGTCAAATATCAGCTGGGACTTTGTTGTCGAGGCGCGTGGGGCTGTCAGAGGTTGGGTGGAAGTCATTATTCAAGCCAAGAGGCCCCTATTGATGTTGGAGGAAAAATATTCAAACCCAGCATTTTCCTCCCCCTTTTTTGGGCAGTCCCTCCCATTTTAAACGTCGAATCCTATTTAATGGGTGCTCTGTGGGGCTTGAGTAAAAAAAAAAATCAGCATTCTGCGTTGAATGAAAGTGTTTCTCTGGCAAACAATTGTGTCAATAAAGTGTTAGTCTGTAAACAACTTTAGATCTTCATCTTTTCTCCATTCTGAGTTCAAATTCAAGTTTTGGTCACTGAGGCAGTGTCGTTATTTTAGAATAGCAGCACAATATTTTAGCAGAAAGAACAATTTTCGCCTAATATTTTAATTGCTGGTGTTCAACGCATCAACAACGTTGGAGGTGAAGAACTTGACAAAGATGCCGATCGACAGCGAGGAGAAATGAGCATCAAGAGGGTTTTTTTGGGGGGGGCCACATTCAGCTAAATGCTGGAGGGTCCACATCAAATTGTGCACTTGCAACGATGAATAGTTCGATTTTTTTGCCATCAATGGCAACACTCGACACCATACGATTCTGGCAACTCTGTTGCCAGGACTTACAATGACCCAAAGCAGTGTCAAGCAGCGGAAGACAGTACTGATCTCTCGTCAGCCTAGGACCAGAGGTGACATTTTGGTTGCGTCATTTCTGCTCCAACAAAGTTTCTTTCTTGGAGGTGAGGGCGAACCCCAATATACAAAAATGGGCTTTTTTGTCTAACGACGTCTCGTTATGACCTCTGCTTCCGGTGTACCTGGGACGTGATGGCGTCTGACAGATTTCCTCGGACGCCTCCTGCTCATTTTTTTTTGCCTCCTACGGTCATTGATTCGGAGATCCCTGGCAACGCCTGCACAGAGAGCCGTAATTTATGGCAGTCAGCAAAAATTGCTGCTTCTTCTCTGTCTGTTTTTACGTGTGCGTCTTGGACAGAGTAAACGCGCACAGGGTGCTTCAAAAAAAACAAACAGAGGCGGGCATTTCCTTCACGGTTTGAATATGTTGGCTTTCGAGTGTCTCTCGGTACAATCTGAACTATATATTCATCGAGGACCAGAATATGACTTCTCCACAGACATGCAGAGCAAAGGTGCTTTAAGGTTGTGTTGAAACTGTCAAAGTGTTTAAATAAAGTCATACTTTGCGACTCAGGCTGTACAAGGAGAAGCCAAGGCAAGAAATGTTGTCGAAGCATCAGACAGAAATGAGCTACAGTCATTGACCCAGGGTTCATTTCAGCATCAGCCCAGCGCAAAAGGGCTTCCAGGACCAACACCGACGCCAGCCTGACCACCGAGGAGTTGCCGGCCTCCACCCTCAAAGCTGGAATGGCCTCCTAAACCTTCTGCGTGCCCCCAAAAAAGCTTATGCAAATTCCATCCCCTCTGGGGGTCACAAACACACATAGACACGTATTGTACGAGTGTGCGGAACTTTATCTCTAGGCTTATGAAGTTGTTTGCGCTCGTTCAAGTCTCCGGGCAAACAAAGCTCTGCTTACGAGACGTTCACGACTCGGCTGAAAGCGCCGCAGCGCCAACAGCAGCTACGGCGGCGAGGGCGGGGAGGCCGGGGCAAACGCGTGCGAGCAGGGGCACAACAGCGTGGGGGACTTGGATGGTTTTCTCATCGAATTTGATGATTTTTCTCGTCAAATTTTGGCATTTTTCTCATTGCCTTTGGTGATTCTCTAACTATAGAAGTTGGTGCTTGTCTAATCATCAAACTCGGTGATTTTTCCCGTCAAATTTGGCATTTTTCTCATCAACTTTGATGATTTTCCTCATCGAATTTGGTGATGTTTTCCGTCAAATTTGGTATTTTTCTCATTGACTGTGTTGACTCTCTAACCATCAAAGTTGGCGTCGAGTTCGGCACCTTTTCAATGATTGCTTGACCAAATTTGGTAACTCTGCTCACTCCCCCAGCGAGATGCACGAGCGAACGTTGTTCTCGTTGTCGTCCGCGATTGCATCTTTGCCACTCCAGATGACAAAGACGTTTGGTGACGGAAGCAGCGCTAAAACAATCCCTGCAAATTCGTTACGTGGCTGAGGTGACTCAGGTCTTGCCAATGTTTGTGTCACCGCTGAGAGCCTTGTTTGTCCACCACTTGGACGCTCAGAGGAGCTTCCTCGGAATTGATCACGTGGAGGCACTTTTGCTCCAGCGAATTATTTTTAGCACACTCCTCAGTGCAAAAAAGACCTCTATATTGTACGTACTGTACACACACTGGCGTCTGTCTTGTTTGAAGGGTCGAGTAGCTGTAGCTCTGTCTTATTCTTCTAATTTTTGGTCCGGACTTATTACATAAGAGGCTGAGGAAACAAAGTTAGACGGCATCTGATTACACGCATATCTTGGTCCTGCTGTTTTCATTCATTGGCTCTCAATGGGAGACTTTTTTCTGCTTCCCGTTATTGGCTTTGAAGGAGCAAAGAAATTACGTGGGGGAACCAACTTATTATAGTGTATATATTTGTTAGCTGACAAACTTCCAAGTGATATTAAATCAAGCAAAATATCCACATCCTCGCGTGCCAAGTCGATCTCGTCTTTGTCGACTTTGTGCGGCAATGGAAAACCTCTACTTGGTGACACTGGAGAAAAAAAATGGCTTAGTTTGACCTAAAAGCACTGTGCAAAATTGCCCTCGCATTTCATAAATTATAGGTTTAAGCAGAATAAAAAAAGTCTTAGGGAAAGAAGACATTATCCAGATCACGACCTTTTGACGTGCAGCTGCGCTTTTTCAGATCGTCGGCGAACATGCACTAATTTGCCCCGTAGAAACGTTATGGGAACCCTTCTTCTCCTACAAGTGTAATTGTGCTCGTTTCCCACAGCATTGGGAAAGGACAGATTTTTTTTTTCTCCAGTGTTTCCAGCCAGGAGGAAGAAAAATTGAGCGGAAGATCTTGTCCCAGCAGCTCAAGGTCAACATCTGTTTGTCTTGGTGCGATCATCTCGTCAAATTGCTACCCTTTCGTCGGCAAAGCAGTGCAGTAGCGCTGAGCAGCCTTGAAGCCGGGGAAATGCGGGGAAATTTCCCGGAGATTTCCCCAATGACTGTGAACAATTCCAGGAAAACAGAAGTCATATAGAACTGGTCAAACGGCGCAATTGACTGATCAGCAATGAAAAAGTCTCGTCTAAGAAAAGCACAGACCGGAAAATGTGTCTATGGACGTCTAATGTCTATGGATAGGAAATATGCTTGGTTGACTGGAATTTCCCATGACTCCCCTACAATTGTTCCGTGCCAATTTCAGAGAAGATTTTTGAAGTAGCGACTCTGCCACTTTTGGCACGTGTGGGCGACGGCAGTGCCAACTTGGGGCACCTCGAGACCATTGTCTTCTAGCAGTCAAGGGTACAGGGTGACTGGCATGAACGTCTGTCTGCCCAGAGGCATTTGTTGAGTCACCCTCTTAGCATGAGTCTCATCAAACATTCACCTATGTGAGAACACAAACATGCATTTGACAGCTGATAGGTTGAGGCTGCCCATCAAATAATTCTGGACTGTGACATCATGTGTAGATGCATTGGCTGGGACGTTCACTCTTGTGTCACCCTGTCAGGCGCAGTCTTGCTGTCAGCATCGGAACGCTTGTTCTGCGTCGGGCTTGTGTGTCACCCTGTACATTTTACATGGGCTTGACTGAACTCCGTCCGTGGGGGAGGGGAGGCAGTCGTCAACCCCTCGAAGCTTTAGACACTTGTAATAATCGACGTAAATATCGTTATACTGTACAGTTGCTAGTTTCAGTTTTGAGTGTTGGAAAGTAAAGGTTGGTGGGACTTTTTTAACATTTGCATCCATCCTCAAAAGTGAGTGTAGCACTGACTTTTCCCCCATCACATCTAAGAAGTCTTGTTCTTATCTCTATTTGAAAGTACCCGTTGAAAGTACACATTCCATATCCGAGTGGCAGCTCTGACGTTGACAGCTCTGCTGCAGATGTAAACGACTTTAGAGCTCATTTCTCGGTTTAAAGTCAAGGAAGTCTGTTTGCTGGGCCGCCGCCTTCGCCGCCTCCGCCGCCGCCGCCGCCGCCGCCGCCGCCGCCGCATTCCTGCGTGCCCACGTCAGACGGGCACTTGACTCACGACGTTGACGCGGCCGGAGGAGGCGGACGAGAGCAGAGACATCATCCAGCGGGCAAAAAAGCGCCGCCCAGAAACTGCTTTTTTGCGCCACTTTCTTCTGTCTTACACAACGAGACAGTCCAAGAACCAGGAGGACCTGATCCCGCTCTAACGACCCCGGGCCGGGCCGACATCGGGGGGGGGGGGGGGCGAAGGGGTTTTTGCCGGTTAAGAAAAAAGATAAAAAAAACCATGAGGGGGAATCCCCAACCCGTGTGTTGCGAATTTTTAGGTTTACAACACCCGAAAGCCGA
>JAAUXU010040308.1_pt1 | contig 23201 bp, 29 predicted proteins | sample 7278151 | NCBI WGS metagenome assembly JAAUXU01 (sample SAMN14350113, study PRJNA611818) | marine sediment metagenome | isolation source: surface marine sediment (1.8m) | place: French Polynesia: Moorea | collected 2018-08 | reverse complement strand
GTACTTTTGGCGGTATGATGCGCTTGAGCTCGAACAAGCTGTTTTTGGCATGAAGCAAGTCCAAGGATGGTCTGGAGGGTGCCATTTTTGGCATCTGTGGCACTAGAGGGGAGTGGCCGCAACCCAAGAAAGTTTCAGCAATCTCCACCAATAGAAAGTGGTGGAAAACATCAACAGCATCCGGCACGGCGCCCTGTCTAATTCAGCACACTTCAAGCGCTGAAAAAGAACTCACAAATATGAACTTCCTTACTCAAAGTTATGTCTCACTGTCTGAATAATCAATGTCACGTCGAAATTCAGCCCTAGAACACTCCACAGCAGAGCAAGCACCACATTTGCGTGCCGCGACATTACGTCCGGCAAGGACCGTATGTTTGCTCTATGACGTTGTGAAGCCCTAAAAAGGGCTTAATTGTCGTCGTCGAGTTCATTGATTCATTTGCTACGTCAATCTGAGTCAACTCGGGTCAGATATTCTTCCCGCAAGTTCGAGGTGAGTGGCAATCGTAATGAGAGAATCTGTATACGAGTTAGAATGATTTTCTGGTGATTTCTGGTCGGCCGGTCAACACTAGAACGTACGTGCATGTCCATTACACATGACTGAGACGTCACTCACTTGATCTCTGAAGGGAAGACTTGCAAAGGAGGTGAGGTTTTTCGTCCACTTCACCGCCATGAAGAGAAGTCTTGCTGAAATCTCTCTGCTGTTCTCATCCCATCCACTCTTGTCTCCCGATGCTGCCTTTTCCAGCGCCGAGGCGGTTTCTTGGAATGATTCTGCTACGCGGAGAAGGCGAATACTTGTCTTGACTGCATTGGTGCATGGCTACTGCATATATTGTAAGTTATACTTAAACGCAGCTGACTTTTAAAAGAAACGACAAATGAACTCGGGGGCCATAGCCGGTCTGGTCAACGAGAGCGGACAGTTGGCATACGTTGCTTTCGGTGCTTACACCTCAAACTCTTCGTCGAGTTCTACGTCAAGCAGTGCTCACTGCCCATTGGTCTGTGAAGTGAGAGCAAAAAGCTTCTTACCGGCAGACGACAGAGAACTGCTCCACGTGAACTGGCTTTCATGGGACAACTCCGACTCTCTTTTATCGAGAGGAATCCTAAAAAGACAGCAAAGTGACAAAGGAGGAAAATGCATAGACGACTCTATACACTGTCGTGCACGTGTGTTCCTGCAGTGACCCCGCCATCACTTACCCGAAGACTCCGGCGGCGTCTTTAAGGCTGTTGGTTCCTGCTAGCGATGACAAGCACTCCGGGCGGAGAGTTGCAGTGTTCCTCGGCTGCCGCTCATTTTGCACCGCTGAATGGGAATAAGAAAGATTTTTCTTTTGTTTGCTTCTGTTAGGGTATTTCCAGCATGATTCGGTCTCCAACGTTGGATCAGTCAACGTCTCCGCACAAGGGGGCAGCAATTGGCCGCTCTGCTACTTCGTGATAAAGTACACGTTCAGGGTCAAGAGATTTTTCTTTCGTAACACTCACTGATGATGAGCTCAAAATTAGGCAACTTTTCTCTGAAAAAGCAGCTGCGTCAAGTCGAACACTTGACCGTTGTGGAAATGATTTCCACTCAGTTGACAACTTGTGCAGAGGGGAAAAAGTCTTTGGACGGAATCCAATCATCAGCAAAAATCATGCAAGCAATTTTTTGACTACAGTCAGACCTCGGTTGCACCAAACCATCGAGGTCACTCACGCTTAGAATGATCGATGGTTATTACTCTAATGAGACTGAAACGAGGTTTTCAGTACCGTAATTAAAGAAATCTGTGATTTTGCTCCGTTGACTTGCACTTTTAGGCTAGCTGGATGATTTCACCTCTTTTTGCTGCTATTCAGGAAATCATGCGCAATAGTGAACTAATGTGGTTCTTCAGCAAGTCGGAAAGAGTAGATCGGTCTTGCTAACTTTTCAGTTTCGGACTTCAACCGAGGTCCCACCACTGTTTTAGTAACATATGTAATATGATGATACCATCTTTATTCATGCCCATTTGAATGCACTTTTTGAGCCTGCACGCCTGGCACTGGTTTCTGTGGGCCTTGTCGATGATGCAGGTGCCGGTGCCCGCCTGACAGCGGTAGATGAGACGTCGGCGCACGCTCCTCTTGAAGAAACCCGAGCAACCGTTGCAGGCCAGGATTCCATAATGCTTGCCAGAGCTGACGTCTCCGCAGACAACGCATAACAAATTGATCTCCTCATAGCGCTGTCCTGAGGATGACAACTCTGCAATCAGTACCTCGTTTGAAAGCTCACCTTTTGGGGCGACCCCTTGGGGGTCGTCAGAAAAAAAATTGCTAGGACTGTCAGCAGTGCAATTTTCTAGCAAATTTTGCCCCCAGCTCCTTCGTCGAAGGTCGCGGGAGCGATTTATCACATTTTCCCGCACGAAGGATCCACCCTCGCATAAGACGAACCCTAAATTTCAGAACGATTTCTCACTTCATTCTTGAGAATTTCAACCCACGTATGGGTCACAGGCTGATTTCAGAGCTGCTTTTTGGCCCTCCTTCTCAAAAAAAAAGAGATGCGTCTTTTACTCAGGAAGACACTCTCAAAAATTCGAAGCAAAAAGCAACCTTTTTTTAAATACGTGCGATTCCTATGTGAATACAGCAAGCCAAGTTCCTCCCAGAGGGGGAACCGCAGGCTAAGATACGACTTTTCTACGCATTATAGAGGCTTAAAAATTCACCAAACGCTCAGATCCGCAGTTCTTCGCCATGGAAGCGACTCAGATGACGACTTCTTTCGGCCATTTAAAAGAACAACGAGTAAAATTATACCTTTTGTGTGGTGCATCTTTAGGGCGTTCATTTCAACAGAAACTCCCTCTCTATCTGTACATGGCGTCAGGAGGCGGAGCCTGCCAAGAAAGGACCCAAATTCTATTGGTAGACAACCTGTTTGGACGAGAGAGAAAGGAGCGAAAAGAGCAAAGAAGGAACATCTCCCCTTGTTGCATACTGGGGTAGATGAAAGGGACCAGGGGGTAGAAAAGAGGTTTGGAGAATATGGAAAAACCTGACCAAGGTGCGGCTCAGGGACGCGGACGGACGGACGAACGGACTCACTGTGCAGTCAATCGGAGGCTCTGATGGATGACAGTCGAAGGAACAAGGACTAAATCGGAGTCTTACTGTGCTGCATTTTGCGCAGAGAATATCTGTGTATACGAGTTTATTGAGAACTACGTGTACTGTACAGTCTTATTCTAGTAACTGGATCTAATGACGTTGTAACACACGATACAAAGCAAAAGAGAGAAATACGACGACTTCATGACTCGTCCACTGCTGCTCAATATGTCTGTTTGGTGATTCCTCTGGTAGTTGTCAGTTTGCCGCAGGGTGTACAAGTAGGACTCTGAGTGAAGGGCTGTTGAGAGTGACACCGGTGGTGTTATGCGAGATGAAGTCTTCATTTCTGCAAAGTTGAAGAAGAGGACGTGAGAGGACTGGAACGCTTTGCACTGGGGATGACATTTTGTAGCCAATGTTTTCGAATCCAGTCACACATGGAAGTTAGGAAATTTTCATACTTTATCGGGGTTTCGACATCCCTGGTATAAACGGACCACAACTCTCCCGTGAACAGTGCTTAAAGGGTCCTGTCTGAAGAGGATGCAAACAATTCCGACGCAAAATCCTGCTTAACCTCCTGATCTTTGAGGGCGGCTTGCCATGCCGACTTTACGCTACTCTAAATAGCTTGGTACGTGCTACCATATGTTGAGCTAGTGGGCGAGTGAGCTAGAACATGTCTGCTACTGACTGGGCAACTTCACACCGACACACTTTTGAGACGTGTCGATTGAAGTTTCAACGATGCTGAAGTGAACTTGAGGTACAAGTTGCTAAGTTTTTTGGATGCGAGTTCTGTACTCATGGATTGAGCACATAACTTCTTTATGCAGCGTATCTCTTCATACCGGTCAGAGCTGCATGATGTGGGACTCTGTTTTCTGTGTAATATTTACCTACCAAATATGCTAGTTTTCTTTGTGCTCTTCCCGATGGTGTTCTTCCCCACGCACACGTAAGTCTTGAAGTCTCTCTTGGTTGCGCTCTTGATGACCAAGGTCAGCTTCATTTGGAAATGGTTGATTTGCTGCGTCTTTGTGCGAATATTGTCTGAATCGACAATCAGCGCCTCTGAAAGACAGGTCGTGCCAATGGTTTGGGACAGCACCGAGGACGTCGACGTGTGTCAAGTTACCTTCAGAGTCAGTCCAGTAAGCTATTGCTTTAGGGAACGCATGAATTGTGCAGGCGATGGTGATTTTGGTGTGTCTCGGAGCACCGAAGACATTCTCAGATATAAAGATTTGAGGCTTAACTGAAAGAAAATTTTGCACGCATATATGAAGTAGTACGTACATCGTGGGTGAGGGCAAGACACCGTCATACTCACAATTAACTTGTAAGGTGACGCTCTTGCTTTTGGCTGGAGGTATTCCGTTTTGAGCAATGCAGATGTACTCTCCCATGTCATATCGGGACACGTTCGTGATAGTAAACTTGTTGCCACGGAACGACTCTACGATGAAGTATGATAGTGACTACTGAGCGAGTTGACGCCTGTTTGAGCGCATACTTCCTAAAATCTCTCCGGATTTGTGCCAAGTAATTCGTGGCTTGGGGATGCCTTCTGCCCTGCACATCATTTCGGCCCGTTGTCCTTCCTGGATGCTGAGGAAACTGGTGCTCATTGAATCCAAGATTATTGGCGAGACCACTACAGTTAAGCGTCCCTTCTAAAAAAAAACATGCACGTATAACATGAAGCGAGAACAGTTACTATTAAGGAAGGCAGAACTTGTCCTCACCTTGAACACCATAGGCTCTGAGTTGACCTGGCACATGTAGATTCCAGCATCTGATCTCTTGACCTCCTTGATCGTTAAGGTCCACGTGTCTTTATCGTTGTGGGTGACGGAGATTTTGTGGGTGTTCGAAATAACGTGGTCGTGGATGGCAAGAATTGCCTTCGAATCCGACTTTATCCAAGCAACCTTTGCGAAAAAGTGCACGAGCATCAGTAAGACCAGTGTTTCCCGACCAGGAGATGGCAGCAACATGCGATTCCTCTGGCATCGTTGGATTGAAACTGAACTTGCTGGTGTGTGTGTGTGTGGATGTGTGTGTGTGTGTGGATGTGCATGCGCTTGTATGGGTGTGTTTGTGTAGATCTCGTGTGTGCGAGCGCTCTGTTCTGGCCATGTACGAGATGCCATCATTGGAAAACAAGCAAAAAGCATGAGCAAAATGGATTTTTCCATGTTTTTCATCACATCCACTCATAACTGCGTCACATGGCTCTGTTGTCTCACCTTGTGACCCCCGAGATTTTCCACCGAACAAGTAAAAGCTGCATCTTTTCCTTCTGGCACCGTGATATTTGGCAGCTGATTCATGAGAATCGGGGTTGCGGTGAATTCACCTCGGACGAACCCTGAAAATCCAACATACGAGACATCTGGATCAATGTTCGTACCTATGATGGAAGCGACACTTCTGGTCAATTTTTAAACAGGTGTTGATTCCTGGTACTGTCACGCACAACCTGCGAGCTTGCTGTAGTTATAGAACTTACCACAAATGACGATGGGCAGGAAGAGCAGTCCAAGATCGGAATACATCTGAAAAGTAAATCGAGACTTGCACCTTTACGAGAACATCTCGTAAAAAACTTCTCCAAAAATCGCATACGCATTATGACGCACACTCCATACGAGCCTCATACCCTCGGAGAAAGGTTCATACTCTACTCGAGTTCGCGAACTGCTAGCAAAAGCGCAACTAGGAGTGGGGATGTGCGATGGATCGTATCGATATCGCGATATCTCCAACTTTTCTTATTTTATTCTAAAAAAACAATGAGGACAAAAATATTTTGAGAACCCACTGAGCCAGTGAGTTGCGAAAGAGACTTCTGGAGCACAGAGCAGCCACTACCTCATCTCAAGCCCCGGGCGACAACGCAGCAGCTGTCGACTCACGTTAGTGATGGGTATCTTGAAACTAAGTTGGACTCATAGGCCAATCGCACCCACCACTAATCATGATTGTGGGACTCGGGCGCTGACAACGTCACTGCTATTTTCTATCTGCCCAACGTGACGATGTCGTGGATACGTAGAGAATAGATTGAAATTGCTGAATTTTGAACAAAAAAGTACTGTTTTCATCTCCAACTCTTAACTGTTGGGTGTACAGCTCTTGTGTCACTAAGGAAATATCACAGCACTTCATGGAAGGAGTGACTTGTTCAGGAGGCTCTGTATACACCACAATATCGTATCGACATCGCAATGTTTCTGCCTCAACTTATCAACTATTGAGATAATTAAAATCTGGCTATATCGCACATTCCTGACTACGAGTATCGCAAAGCGATACTTACAGTCACAGATGCAATTCTACTACGTAGAGTGTACACAGATCCCATGTGAGACGTATGCAATCTCGTAGAGTCTTTTTTTAAATCCTCCCTTGATCCCTTGAGGATTTCGAGGCTATCTTTCCCCATGGATCCTAACTCTTTCAGTAATGATTCACCCCAATGCCTTTATCGCATTGCAGTGAAAAATGCTCATTAGTTATTTCAGCGTCAGCGGGTGTTGTATATGGAACAGACAATGATATTGTAGATTTCTTAAAAAGTAAAAAGGCGGTCAGCACGCAAAAAGACACTATAGCGAGGAAAGCTGTTATAGCGAGAAAAGCTGTTATAGCGAGAAAAGCTGTTATAGCGAGAACCCTGGTATGGAGTGTCGACTGCTATAGGTAATGAGCATTTTTCGCTGCAATGCGATAAAGTCATATACAGACGTAAAACAACTCGACATGCAACAACAGTGCTGCTGACTCATCGAGTGTGACGTTCACTGATCAGCGCAGTTGCGGGTCTTTTTCTTCTCGGAAAGTTTGGGTCAGGACTGAACTGCACCATACTGTAGATGAAAATGCTTTAGACACTCAAGTGTATGCTGCACACACACGTACACACACAGTGCACAAGCTCATGCATGGACGTGCAAAACACAGTAAGTAATACGTACGTACAGAAAGTTCTCGCGTGAAAGACGCGAGAGTTGGAATCGCATTGAGGAAGAAGAACATATCCTTCTTAGTCAAATGTCATTCACTGGCCAAAACCTGCCACAGTCGAACATGTGCGCTGCACGCGGATGTGCGTGCATTTGCGTAAATGGCACTTCATGACAGTCACGTTGCATTGCAAGAAACGATTGCGGTTCGACTGCAGCGATATTGGCTAGTCTACAGCGCTAACCTATCACCAAGCGATAAGCTAAGCAGACCTGTCACTTCTACGGGATAACTGTAGTAGCTGCCTTTATCAGAAATTGTACGTTCAAGCAGCGATTTCTTTTTGTTTCAAACCCAGCATTTCTAAGACTTTGTCGAGTAAATCCGAAAATCAATAGAGAGAGTCGAGGACGGCAGCTTTCTCTTTTCGCACCACAGCTCTCTTAGTCTCCTACTGGCAAAATTGGGTATAGACTAAGAAGAGCTCCATTCCACCGCTCACAACTCTGCGTTGACCATGGTGCGCGTTCTCCTCGTAAGCGTACGTGGGCACGGCAATAATTGTCACCTGTATGTGCGTGCCCGCACAAATGAGCGCTGACGCAACAACAAGTGCACGCACGCACTGCTGAGCGCCACCTACAGTCATGAGTACTCATTCACATATGACATGGTGAAGCTCACGCACGCCGTGATCGCAGCTGCACTTCATTTACGTCAGTGGCAACTCGCCCCGACGTGCATGTGCCACGCGGGTTCCAACTGGATGCTGACCCCTGCATGTTCTCTTCAACTGGGTCCCTGTCAAGGGTTATCTGTTTTGTCGTAGTGCAACCAAACGTAGTTTCAAGTCGTTCAAAGTCTCGGAGTTCAGGGTCTGATTGTCTGCGCACATACGTATGTTATGCATGGTGAACAGCGTCCACCCTTGTCCGGACAACCGTGTCCCCCATGTGGATCTGAGCAAGGACATACGGAAAAAATAACCCACGACGTCTGCGCGGTACGAAAAATGGGTGAAAATCGTCGTGCACGCGTGGTTTTTTGGGACTAAAGAACGCCCATGACAGGGGTCTTTTTTCTGTTACAGTGCCATGAGAAAGCTGAATACCGTCTTGTGAGCCCATGGCGAGAACGAGACGCTATCGATAATTTTTGCCGCCCTCTACTTTCACTACTTAGAGAGAAGCCCATCAAGATGAAACTCCTATGTTTGTTCTTATTCTTTGCGACGTTTTTGCTGCAGCACTCACAGGCCAGGAGCTCCTACAACCTGGAGCCCGACTTGTGGCAGAGTCAGATAAGCAACAGTCGCTTTGCAGATCCTTCGGACCCGAAGAATCTCTTCTCGGCCATCTACGGGTAAGAAAAAACATCCACATTCATTCATTCACCCATGAAAATTGAAGTTGCCGCATTTCGACATATTCTCCAGATACAGTAAAAGGACATTTGACGGCAACAACTACCAAATGCCAGCCTTCGGTTCCCCCCTGACCAAACGAAGAGGCTTCAGGGATCCGTTTGATCCGCGAAACCTTTTTCGGGCCATCTACGGATATCGGAAGTAGTAAGAACAAACGATGATTGCCCTTGGCGCCTGAACGAGTACACGTAGAGGGACGCGGTATTGTGTCCCTCATACTCATATCATCAATCAAAATATGTCGGTCTACATTACAAAGCATAATGCAACCCTATTTATGTAACTTCTGCTGTGTGCAATTAGTTCTTTACGTCTTTATTTATGACTAACGTGTTCTTGTTGCTGCGTGGTTACACCGTTCAATAAATCAATAAAAAACTACGATTCAATTCACGTAAGCTAACTTGGATTAGCTGCCGTTGTAACCCACCAACCCATTGCACTCGCACTCCGTATGTACAGTGACAACATATTATTGCAGATTCGTACGTACTTGTGTAGCGCCTACGTGATCCAAGATGCATAATATACGTATCATGCTCCAGAACACTTTGGCGAAATATTACTTATATTTGCAACAAGATCAGAATCACAATTCAAGAGCTAATGACCACGCTTACCAATATGTTCGGGATACACTTATCATTACAGAGATTTTGACTGCCCCCATGTACACTGGCCCAAGATCTCGTACAGGTCCAGGGTCATGGATTCCTTGGCAATAAGATTTTCGACCTCGTTTTTGAGGTTCTCTGGCAGGATGCGCATGAGAGTCTTGGAGGCGAAGCGGTACTTGGCCCTCTTCTTGTGGTCGCCTGAAACATTGCCAGAAGTGAGGACTACGCGGTTTACAGACTTTTTTCTTCCACAAATCTCACCCTGAGGCATGTCCTTGAACAAGTTGTGTCCAGTGAGATAAATGTCGTGAATGATTTTGCCCAAGTTCTTGTGGAAGTCGGAATTAGCTAAACTCTGTAGGTTGTCCAGAGCGTCTTGAGGGATGTCCCTTTCCCATTGTAGTTTTCCTGAAAGAATTGTCAATGCCAAGATGAAGGAAGTCTGTGGTACCCACACCCTACTTAATATCTGCTCATATACTGTTCTCCATCCTCGTATCATAGCAAATAGGACGTTAGCCTCCTGACTGTTACAGCATACGTATTTCGTAGGACGAGCTGTATCAGTTAATATTGCGTGAGTTTAGGATCCCGCACGACACATGTTAGCATGAGAGAGGATGGCCCACTTTACCGCACCTTTGCCGTTTTCACAAATCTCCCTGAAATTGGCATGGTCGTCCATCCATTGTTGGAATGTTTTTGTAAGCTTCAGGTTCTCCGTCGGCGTGCTCACTGGAAAAAGTTGCAAGGATGCACAGGATGTATAAGTATATACGTCTACTGTGATGTAGTACATGTATGCATGCTTGTGTACCTTTGCCTCCTGTTAGTGCGAAAGTCTTCTTCTCCTCCTCGGTCACGCCGTCCTTGGCGATAACGCTCTGCTCCCTGAGGTAGCCGGTGAAGCAGATCAAATAGAAGTACTTCTGGATGTTGTCCATGATTTTAGTCTTCAGGAAGGCTTGCGCAGCGTCGTCCATGATCTCGTAGCTCAGCTTGGACTCGGCGATGTTTTCTCTCAGCTGCTTGATGCCCGTGCCTTTTGGCTTAGGCCCATTCTTGTCGATGACCTTGTCGCACTCACGCTTCGAGGCAGCGCCGTCCTGAAAGGCCTCCAAAAGCTCCTTGACCACCTCAAACTCTCCCCGGAAGAGCGCGTCCTTGGACTTGTCGATCTCGTAGTTGTCCATACGCAGCAGCTCCTGATTGACTCCGGGCACCGTTTCGATCAGGCCCTCGTAGCTGGCTGACAGCTGGAACTCCCTGAAGAGGCATGCACACACGCAGCCGGTCGTTGATCGGCTCAACCCCACCTACATGTGCACACGTATGTTTTCGATTACATTGCTTCATCACAGAATAACGTTAGTTCGTGCGCAGAAAGTAATGAACAGTTCTTTACACGTCAACTTGCCTGGCAGTTAACAATGACTGGTGCGTTCACATTCGTTCCCAGGAGAGCCTTGCAAATGGTGTCAAAGTCAGACTCCAAGGGAGCTGCGGAATTGCACACCGGGATTCTGTTGTGGGTGAGGCCCGGGTACTTATTCTTGAGGTCCTCCATCACTTTGTGCAGCGTCGTCAGTTCCTTCACCTCTACGTCGCTCTCGTTTTTGTTCACGTCCACGATCTTCAACTTGCCCTCAGCGTTTTTCGCTCTCGACTCCAGTACCTTTAGGAACTCTTCCTCATCTGCCTTGACGGAGGCTCCTGGTTATGACAATGAGAGAGTGAAACCCAAACCGCATTGATTATACTGACAATAGAATTGTCTTCTTACGTGTGACCCCTCCGAGTTCTGCATACTCTCCAATCTTATTGGGAGGTCTGGCACACACTGGGTTGCCGTTGACGTAGATGATGGGCTCTTGTCTCATGTTGATCCAGATTATAGGCTTGTCCTTTGGATACTTCTCGCACACCTTGTCGATGACCCTGTCAAAGCCTTCTTTGGTGGGCTGTCCGCAGCAGTACACTTTATAGCCGGGGACCCGACGGAAGTTGGGTACCCCATCGATCTTATTATCCGTCAACTTCTGGATCTTCTCGAAGTGGTCGGCCATGGCGACGGCCTTCCACACCTCAGGGTTCTTGTCGGGTGCGTCTGGTGCGGCCATCTTTGCTGCCTGCCTGACGATATCCTAAGGACAGACGGTGTACTGCCGAGCGATGGAGAATCACTGGCCGCTGCGAACAAAAGAAAGCGAGGTACTACGACTACTACTACGGCGACACTTTCTTGGCACAGGACCCGTGGAATGTCAAGGGCGGGCAGCACATGAATATAGTTGCGGGATGGATAAAAATAGGCGCGCAGGATGCGTTGTGTGTCCTGCAAGGGATGGAAAAACTTACTGCTAATTATTACCACTGTTACCGCACATAACAACAAAATGGGTCATTTTAACCCTTTCGTCTTCTTCCGAGGAGCTCATGTTTGATCCACACTGTATTACAGGAATGAGAGTAGGTTCGGTTCCTGGTGTACAGAGGTAAATGAAACAGAAGTCATCGGTGAAGAAAGCAGCACTTTTCCAAATCATCCTGTAGTTTTGTCGGCTTTAAATCAGGCAGTGACTTTCTGAGGTTATACGTGGACGTGAGGTAAGACAGGAGGCAGAGTTCACGCACTAACGTGGTCTGAAGAGCTTTTAATTCTTATGCTAAGTTAACGTAATTGCAAAGATGTTTAGCACGAACACGTTCCTGCCACCGTGCACACCTTACTCGTACGCTTAACAACTGTCAAGAAGACAATTACTCGTGTGCACAATGAGCGTCAAGTATTTGTAGCAGCAATACTCCAAATGAGAGGCCCAAGAACTTGTCACAGCTAGGATGTGTCACGGCGTGACTTCGTGGAGTAGATATGACATGAGGAGATGCGGCATCATCGACGAAATAGGTAGCTTCAGTCGTCCCTGGGTCATGGAAGGTGGTGACATTTAGCCTTGACGTTGCTGCTCTGCTAAAAGCCACGGTTGCAAGGGTGATATCCGCATCAAAGGTGCCTTTGTGACCTAAAAAGTATGGGCCTACTTTTTGAGCGACCAATAAGTAGTACAGACGGATAAGAAATATGCACACACACCCCGCACTGTAACGCTCTTGACTGAGTTGCCCACACTGTTCTTCGCGAAACATCTGAACCTCTTTTTGCCCACGACCGGGACTTCGGCCGCTATGACGGTCTCGAACCCTTTCTTCTTCAGACTGTCGTCGGAGTTTACCACATGAGGAATGCGCTCGTTATCTGCAATCATGCAGATTCAGTAGAAGAGACTCAACAACTCGTTAAGTTTGATAATACTAATGATTACCCCTGCTTCTTATCGTCACATTTAGCAATGGAGGATAGGAAATGACAGCGCACTTGATTTCGTGTAGTAAGCTCGTCAGTTTTTTGACGGTCATTTTCAGACGAGGTTTGTCTGGAAAAAAACACAAACTTACGCGTGTTCGTACGTACTTTGCATCGGAGACAAGATAGAATTATGGAGCTCTAGAGTTTGTTCCACGTTAATAAAGGCTCACACAGGACAAGCAGTTGAAAAGTATGGCTAACAGGTGGAGGGTAGCCGTTGCTAGCGATGCACATGTATTTTCCAGCGTCCTCGCTGCCCACGTTGCGCAAGTGCATCATTCCTGGATAACTGGGATCTGAAAATGAGAAAAAATCTGTCAGTTACAGTTTAAGCAGATCTTGTGGTTACTTCATGATTCACGAATTCTGGAGGAACAAGATGACCTCACCGATGATGATGTCGTCGGCTCGATCCCGCTGATGCGCCTTCTTCCACGTGATGTTGGGCTTGGGGATGCCCTCAGCTAAACACTCCAAGGTGACCGAGTCTCCTTCCAAGACCTTTACCTGATCGGAGAGATTGTCCGCCGGCCTGATATTAGGTGACTTGACCACGTATAAAAATATAACCTGTTCAACAGACAGCTGGATGAATGACTCAGTCTGTACACCATGTACGTACGTGCAGTGTGTCGACAAATTGATATCAGGTTCGAAATTTCTCTTTCTTTGCAAAGACTATTTTCGGTTTATGTTGCCAGGAATATCTCATCTCTTGCTCAGTACTTTCTGACCCCATTCGTCAGTAAGACTTTGCGTCAGTTTCTTCTATAGACAAAGGGTCAAAGTTTGAGGCGCTTCTAGAAGGTGACATCAGTTTCTCGACACATTGTAGAGTAGGCATCTTACGAGGTTTTTCATAGGATCCGAGTTAACTTGGCAGATGTAAGTTCCAGCATCTGATTCTTTGACATTAGTGATACGGAGATCGAACGATCCGAGCTCCCTTTTCTCTATTGCATATCGGTTGGACTGAGTGACAAGCTCTCCATGAAGTGACAGAATCGTTCTGGACTCATTCCTAATCCAGGCAACCTAAGTCAGGCGGGTCAAGAGAAATGCTCGTGTGCACATCGACAGTATGAGACCTCACTCTGTGATTGTTGACGTTGCTCGCGGGACACTTTAAGGTCGCGTTCCGTCCGGCCACCGCAGTCAGCTTCCACGGGCCGTGCTGGTCATCCACGGTCTTGGACGAGGCATGGTTCTGCCAGCCGTCTGTTTGTCAGGGATGACAAGTGTTCTCAGGTGTTTCTTTAAGTAGCAGCTGTACTTGCTAAAGTTAGCGCTGCCTTTTCTTACGTGCTAGAGCCAACAGGCCGAGGGAGACGGCCCAGGCGAGGGGTGAAGTCCTGTTACTTCCAAGCATCTCCATATTTCTGGGCGACTTTGTCTGCAAAAGGCGTCGATAACGCTACAGAGCGGAGTTAACGAGCAACGAGATAGTGCTTCCTGACATTAGCTTGCAACTACGGTTTAATTGGCGGCTTTAACCGAACCCGGGTACTCGGGGCAGCAAAATGTTCCGGAGACATCAAAATGTTCCGGGTTGGTCTGCAGTCACCTTTTTGCCCGGGTTTGAACTTGAAGCAACCTGGTGCTTCCTCCTTCTGATCTTTTTCTAGCAAACAGTAGGCAACATAGCTGTACTCACATTTTTTATGTGAACTTACTAGGGTTCAATATGAGTAGACTATCCTAAACTCGTCAGGGTACTGGGGTCTTCATCCTACCCGACCTAAAATATCGACTCCTGAATTGTCACAAAACCCGTTTAACTCTCCTTGCATCTAATCTAACCTAAACCCAGATATGTCACGCATGTGACAAGATATCCGTGCACGTTGCAGGCCTAACTAAGCGGGTGCTCTCTCACATGGGGCACCTTGAGTCTCGAGCGATTTGAGGAAGAGAACTTGATTCCTACGCTCGGAAAACCAACGATATCTTTTCTCCACGACTGACATGACAGCGTTCATATTCAATCTGCCGTGGGCAGAGGTGAGCAAAAGCTGTAATTACGTTGTTGCTTCCATTAAATGCGGTCCAGCCCTTGTCGAAATGAACCTTTCTCTGAGGGGTGAAAGTGTCGAAACACGAAATCGATTGAGAGGAGGAGGAGGAGGAGGCCTCCCAAGGAAGCAAGTAAAAAGGAAGTCCAACTTGCGCTTTCTCAACCGATTTTCTTGGCGGGGTCATTTGTGCTCCACCCTTAAGGTCATTGCAGCATGACTTGCAGCATAGATGTGACATCTCTCTGTCACCCTGATGCCGCCAAAAATGCTCATTCATCTTGTTGCAGGCGCCAACAGCTCTGAGCTGAGGCTGTTGTCCACCCAAGCCAACCAGCCATGTCTGTCTGCCCTGTCTCTGTGCTGCGTCAGTTGGTGCTCTCAGCTTGTGTCCTGTGCAGGAAAGTCTGCCAGTCGTAATCACGCAACCTTACAATTAGAATGACAGTCGTACTGGGCTGCTGCAGTCCTTGTACGTGTACTACCTACAACAGCAGCTGCTTATCAAGCTTCCTCAGGCTCATATTTCTCTCTCGCTCTTTTCCAGCTAGAGGAGGAGGAATTTATCTCGGTGCGCAGCAGAGTTCGTTGTGTTGATGTGCAGAGCAAGAGTAGGAGCGCGGATATGTCAGTACCGGACTACATACATAGTAGTGTCACTCGTAGCACAGCCATTGCAGCCTTCCTGGTCTGCGCGTCCTGATTCTACGCATTTATTGTAAGGGTGCAGTGCGGCACTGACACACACTTGTGCCCCTGTGGATGCTTTAACGTATATTTATTTACATTTATATGTGAGTATTTTATTTTATGGGGAAATGCATGCCAGCCACAAGACGTTCTGTTCAACGTTACGTAATAGGATAGACCAGAAGAAGACCTTTCCTACAACGGCCGGGAACGGGGGGGGGGGATCATCGGTGCTTGACAGAAGAGAAGGGGGGGCCGAACTTCATCTTGCCGCAAGTGCCACCGTAGGGGGAGGTTAGCGTACCCCGCGTACGCCCTGCAATACGTGTGTAGCGCAGTGTCAAACACTTTCGGTCGATCGAATTCGGCCGCGCGACGCCAGCAGGTGAGAGCGTGGCGGCGGTTGTGGCATCTGCACCGTCGGGAGGAGGGGAGTGGGGAAGGGGAGGGGGATGAGACGCCAAATTGGCGCCAAAATGGGCCACATCCACCACAGCTACAGCGTCGTCCCAACTCCCATTGCTTCTTCGCCCACCGACCGTTTTATGCATTTGTGTCTGGTGTAGTCGTTTGCAACAACAAACTATGATCAAACTATCCCATTTTAGATTTGAACTATATTTCCCTCCTTGTCTCTCTCATCCCTCCCCCACCCCCTCCAGACGTCTGCGAGTCCCTCGTCTGAAGGTCCATTGCCGACTTTTTCGCTCGGGGCTTCGCTTGGCGGCTTCGCGCTTGCTTCCCCTGATCGGACTTGCAGGCGTCGGAGGTGGGGAGAAGAAGAGAAGCAGAGATCTGGCTGCAGAGCGCAATATCCCTGTTCCGCGTCGTGCGCGCGCCGTCTATAGCGCCCTCGTGGCCCGCGCCTGCTTCTCCGCCGCCGTCCATGTCCGCGGCGAGGCAGGCGCGTGCGTCGGGGAAACCGCCCTTGTGTCCGGGTCTCTCATTGGTCTCCGGGCGCGTCCTCCGACCAATGAGCGACCCCAACACACACCAAGCTGTCTTGGCGCTGGGATCGAGCGCGCGCGCGCGGTCGCGCGGACGCTCGTTCGCGCTCCCACTCGTTCTCTTTCCTTCTTTTCGTTGCTGCTCTCTGGTCTCGGCGCTTCTTTCTTTCTTTCTTTGCCCAGCTCAGCTCGGCTCAGCTCAGCTCGGCTCAGCTCAGCTCGGCTCAGTGCGTCGGCGTCGCTTGAAGCTTGTTGAGCGCCGCCGTCCGCGCCTCCCGCCTCCTCCGCTTCGCTCGCTTGTCGCTTTGGCTTCCCCGGCTCCTTGGCCGTAGCCTTAGCCGTTGTCCCACCACCACCAGCACCGCTCCACCGCAGCGTTGCCCTCCCTAGCCTAGTCCTACCGTCCGCGTCCGGCTGTCTCTGTCCACCGCTTCCAGACTCGAGCGGCTTGAGCCGTCCCCGGCAGCCGTCGTCTCCGGCAGCCGTCCCCGGCAGCCGTCCCCCGGCGTCACTATCCGGCTTGCCGGCTCCGGCTGGGCGCTCGCTTAGGCGATCAGCGGCCGGAACGACCACAACATGTCGCAGGACGGCGGTAAGCAGCAGAACACAGCCTACGGCGTCTTCGTCCAGGCCTGCTGGGCCCAGCACAAGCGCCAGTACCCCGACGAGCTCATCCACAAGGAGATCGAGGAGTTCAACAAACAATGCTCCGTGTGGTGGTACAACCTCTCGGAGCAGGAGCGCGAGCGCTTCCAGGAGATGGCGGACCGATCCAACGCCACCCAAGCTCTCAACACCAGCTACACACACGTCAACAACAGCGGCGCGGCCATCCACTCAAACAGCAGCCTGGTGCAGAATGCCGTCAGCTCCACGTCTGGTGGAATTCCAAGCTTTGGTTCAAGCTTCAACTACGGCGAGTACGGAATCCAGGGAGCCTCAGGACAGGTCGTCAACGCTGTTGTCGACAACACGGGGACCGTCCTCAATTACAGTACAAATGCAGCTCCCGCGGGCCACGGTATGATGCAGCAACGCACCGTCATGACCGGCGTCCAGGCCAGAGCGCAGCCCGCTCAGGCCAAGCCCAATCAGAAGCCCATGAAGGACCCTAACGCACCCAAGAAACCCCTCTCCGCCTACTTCCTCTTCTCGCAAGAGGAGCGCCTTAAGGTGAAAGCGGAGTTCCCCGACTACAGCATCACCGAAGTGGCCAAAGAGCTCGGCAGGCGCTGGGCCACCATCAACCCGGCCATCAAGCAAAGCTACGAGCAGCGCTACCAAGAGTCTCGACGGCAGTACGAGCAAGCCATGCAGGCATACAAGCCGCAGAAAAAGAAGAAAGACCCGAACGCACCCAAACAGCCGCTCTCCGCGTACTTCATCTTCAGCAGCGAGGAGCGACTCAAAGTGAAGGCCGAACACCCGAGCTACTCCATCTGCGAGGTGGCCAAAGAGCTGGGTCGTCGCTGGGCAGACATGGCGCCAGAGGTGAAACAGCGCTACCAGCAGATGGCCGAGGAAGGCAGACAAAAGTACGACCAGGACATGGCCGCCTACCGCCAGGGCAACTACCAGGGGTCCGGCGGTGGTGCCGCCGCAGCTGGCGGGACTGCGACTACCACTACAAGCGGCGGCAGTGGCGGCACCGCCGCGGCGGGTTCGTCTCCCTCCGGGAGCGCCGGTGGAGGCGGCGGCGGCGCCGCAGCCGCTTCCGGGCAGCAACAGACGTCGCAGTCCTCCCCGCAACAACAGACGACCGCTCAGACGTCCACGGCGCAACCCACCGTGTCGCAGGCCACGGCGGGAGGAAACTACAGCGGTATTGTCACTAGCAATGACTATAGCAGTTTGCTTCAGTAAACAATAAGTTATCATCTCGGCATTATGTTATTTAACATGAAGTAGCGGAGGCACAAATACATTCGGATAAAGACCACTTCTTCATTAATCCTCTTCCAAGATATCTCATGTGCTACTTCTTAAAGTACAAAACTTGCCTAAGAGCCGAAATGTGCTGGTAGTGACGCAAAGAAAAGATGGAAAGAACTTCCCCTTTGAGAGCGAGAGTATCACATCTGACGAAATCAGATGGGTTTTGCTTAAGTGTTTTTCTGCATACATGATCTTTTCATTTTTCATCACATGTCGCGATACATTGTAGATATTAATACGTATAAAGTGAATGTAAAACATAAAAGCTTGCGTTGAACACTTTATCTCATGTCGGGATATTTCGAGTTACCTGTCGAAAGATGTGTATTTGTAAATAAAGTCTGCTTGAATGTGCGTGAGGTATATTTTTAAGTCCCTGAGAAAAGGCAATAAATTCGTAGAACGATTTTATCAGTCGCACCCTGTGTTCCTGGAGCTGGTCGCGCAAGTCAATGATGTACTAGGTGCTGCAGGTGTACCGTACGTGCAGGCACAACTTGACGTGAATTATACATACGTACGCAAGCACTGTATGAAGTAGTACATCTTACGTAACAGCAGGCAAACACTACTGCAGGCGGGCATCACTGGGGCGAGTGAAAAATCTCGGTAGGATGACCCAAACTGATATATTGTACGGCCTCTATGGAGTTGCATAACATTAATCAGTTATCGCAGCAGCTGTGATTTTGTATCATGTCCTGTAGTAACCAGGCAACTTCAGTGCTTGAAGTTTGCAAGTTGAAGGCCACTGAGGGTAGTTATACAAAGAAATTTTTCACTTTTTACTCAGTGCATTTGAGAGCTGCTGAATCTGTCTCCCTGATACGTGGAGTCCTGTGACAGCAAGTCCGACCTGATGTGGTCAGTGGCGAATTCAGCCTGCGAGAGTCCAGCATGCTGGGATAGCGAGGCACCGGAGAGTCCTCCGGTGCCGCTCAGTGGCAGATGACCCTGAGTCAGGAAGCTGCTTCCTCCAGGATCCTGTGAGAGCGATGCTGCTCGGACTACATCTGCAAAAAAAGACGGGGCATCAGTCATGGTAAAGAGAAATCTCAATGGCATTTTTCTTTTTTCTACCTTGCTCTGACATCATATGCTGCTGTTGCTGCTGCTGTCTGAAAAACCTCGGTGGCACGTGCTGCATGTTCATAAACATCCCCATGGGCACGGGCATGCCGGAGAAAGTGTTGGCGGCTGCTGGCGTCATGTGAATCGCGGACATTTGGTCCCTCTTTACACGTAATGGGTGCGGGTGTGGCTGTTGAGAGGCAAACACCTCCTTGGCGTTATAGGAAGCCGTCTTCATGAAATGCGACCCTGGATTCTGTTCGTTGATGAGGCGCTTTGGCTTAGGGAGTTGAATGATAGTCGGCTTTAAATTAGTGAGCGGACCCTCCACCAGCAAGCCTCTCTCCTTGTAGTAGTGAAGCAGGTTGTTCCACAGGGCATGCTGCAGCGACAAATGATCGCTCTCAGCAACGATCCACCGACAAAATGGATTCTCTCACCTTTGCAAGCACTTTGGGATTTCCTATGATGATAACTGCGTACTTGGCCCTGGTGAGGGCGACATTGAGTCTCCGTGGGTCCGCGAGAAACCCAATTCCCTGGTGATCGTTGGAACGGACACAGGATATGACGATGATGTCCTTTTCCCGGCCTTGGAAAGCATCGACGCTGGCGATCTCCATCTCTTGGTAGATTTTGGAATGGAGCGAGCCCTGATACTGCATGTACTGCACCAGGTAGGCCCGCTGACCCTCATATGGAGTGATAATGCCTATTTGACTCGCGAGGATGCCAGACTTGATAAACCTGGGACACGATTCCTTTAGTGAAGTACATGACAGTGACTCATAATCTGCCTACCTGGTAGTGAGCTTTTCCACATTGGCGGCCTCTACCCTATTGAGATATGAAGTTCCTGATCCGGCGAGTTCTTCGTGGCCGCTGGACACGTAGAAGTACGTGGGCGAGTTTTGCTTTGGCCAAGGGAAGTCAATGTGAAGTGCGCGCTCCTCCCCGCTCACCCCGTTCTGGAGCGATCCCTCGTAGAAAAGGTTGGAAGGAAAAGCAGATAGCTCCGGATGCATTCGGTATTGGACCTCCAGCCTAAATGGCCTGATGCCCAAAACCACCAGCCTCTCAAACAGAGACTGCGCCAGACCACCACGAGCAGCCTTCTTGCACATGACTACGGGTCCCAGCTGACAGTGATCGCCTACGAGGATCAGTTGTTTGGCGCCAAGGACTACTGGCACCATGCATTCTGGTTCGGTGGCCTAGGTACAAAAAATCGATCGTATGATGGAGTCGACGACGGATATTACGAAAGTTTTGGGAGCAGCCCGAAAGTTCCTTATATCCATCATATTTTACATGCATTGTCGACTGTATGTGCTCGGGATATTCATACGTTAATAAAGCATTCTGACCTGCATACTCTCATCGATGAGTATGGAGGAAAACTTCATTTTCGCAAGTCTTGAATCCCCTGCGCCAATGCAGGTGCAACTGATGACGTCCGCCACTTCCAGCAGCTCTTTCTCGGCCTGTTTGCGAAGACTGCGGTAACGCTTCTCGTCGGACGAGGACAACTCCCCAGTCTCGTCTTTCAACTGCTGCAATTTCCGGAGTTCGCTCGAGCTAAAAAATGAAATAAAAGATCAGAAAATTGAAGCTGTTCACTACTCATTTTTGTACCTGTCCAAATGCTTGATTTGATTGTGCAACGCCAAATAGCCTACCGGAGACTCGATAGCCTCCCTGGACTTTGCACATACGCGCACCACTTTCAGTCCTGCTTGATGAATCTTCTCGGTGAGTTGATCGACAGCGATATTCGACGGTGCACACACGAGTACGGGTCCACCTTGTTGCTTCACTAACTGATACACGATGGTAGCAGAGGTCACGGTCTTACCGGTACCTGGGGGACCTTGGATGAGCGACAGGGGACGTTGTAGCGCGTGTTTCACAGCATAAACCTAAGGAGCGAAGACAAAAACAGAAGATGAGAAACACACCAGCACGTCTGTGTTCACGTAAGTAGCTTTAAGCTGGGCAGACTCGACGGCCGTCACTTTCAGCAATACGGTGCACTTCGAATGGGCAGCAGACGGGCAAGCGGGAATATCGGTTTAGGAGGTGAGGATACGAGGAACCAGACGTGGACATTTCTTCCGAATAAGAGGGAGAAAAACCTGGCTCTCGAGGTTTCCCGCTTATCCTAAGTGGATTGTACCTGCGATCTGTTGAGGTCTGGCAGATTCTGCGCGGAGAAGTGCCTTGGTAACTGTGGACACCTGAAGAGCACATCTTCCACCTCGTGACCCAGTAGCTTGTGGTAAATGTAAGTGGAGACCGAGGTATCGTCCACCGCAAACTTTTTCAGTGCCGCTTGCATTCTGTCAAAGCTGGTGGCTTTCCACACGAAGTCGATTGAGAAGTTAGTCGAAGTCTCCACAGGGACCCCAGCGTTACTTTTCATTTCGATGCCCACTTCGTCTCCATAGTTGTCAGGGATCTTGATAACGTGACCAACGCCGCTCCACTGCTTGTGACGCAAGCGGAGCTCATCTCCATGCATTAACTTGAGGTCCGAGTCATTTTTGGGCAGGTGAAAAAATGCCATGTGTTTACGATTGAGTCCAACGTCCCAGCGAACGTCTAGGTTCTCTTGCGTCTGTGACTCTTTCAGCCTCTTGTCGTAGTCTGCCTCCAGCTTCACAAGCGGACCAAGAATGTTTTGGTATTGATATCTGAAATATGGAGGGGCCGCCATGACTTTTGGATCCTTTCCTTTCCAGCCGTATGGAACTGCGAAATCGTAGTCTGCGATCAAACGCGTACTTCTAGACTCACTCAACGAGAAAAGAAACGTACCCGTCTTCATAGCGTAACAACACGCGGGACACGGTATCAGACTCGTCCTGATTCTTCAGGTCTCTGAAGTCGGCCTCGATGTTCTCTTTCCACAACTCCTCCAAGTGATTGATCTGCTGCGCCGAGATCTGCCTGGCACGGAGCTGCTCCGCGTCAGAAGGAACTTTCACCAACCAGGACAGAAACATCCTAATAAGAGAGAAGAAGTCTTGAGACACTATATGCTTATGCCAACGGTGGAATAATCCAGATACCTGTCTTTGATGAGGGGCCTCCAGCTGTCTTGGTCCCAGTTCATGTCTTTCAGCGAGTTTTGTGCAGCGCAGGGCTGCCTGCATAGCAGGACGACCACCGAGTCGGCCTTGGCAGGGATAAAGCCTAAAACGAAGACGTTCCTGTTGCCGCAGGCATAGCACTCCAGCACCGTCTCGCCCAGTGGACCCTCCTTGTGGAGACTGATCTCCTTGTGTTTGGCGCGCACAAGGTGGTTGACGATGTGCGAACCGCTGGTGTTTCCTCTGCCGTTGCAAAACCAACGCTGACATACGTTGCACTGCACCACACTGGCCGGATCATGAATCCCGCAGTACTTGCAGGCACTCCAAAGGGAGGCGTCGTCGTCGTCCAGAGTGGGACCAGCGTCATCCTCATCGTCTTCGAACTGCAGCAAGGCGGTTTCCCCGACGCCTACGTTGCCAGCGGCAGGTGCGTCTTTTTCAAGCGGAGGAACATCAAAGTATGCGCCCAACTAAAACAGAGTATCTTCGTCAGACGTCACATGTTCAAAGAAAAAACACTCACAACTCGATCACGGTGACGAACTCGACTTACCCCCGTTCCAACAGACTGGGGATCGCCTCCACCTCCTCCGAACTGATGCTGCTGGGACTGCGAGTTTACAGTGAAGTTGAACTTGTACTCGTCTCCCTGCGTGTCAGCGCCCAGGAGGTCCTGCTCCTCAGGGTCAAGGAACGTCAAGGTGTCCATGCTGGCCTGCTAGGTCACCGTGCCTCCGACAGTTTGTTGTGCAGCTGTTCGTTGACAAGCTGATCACTTGAGCACAGTGAGCTGTTAGTAAGACTGGAGGGGCGTCTGGCCTGCCGAACGGCGTGGCATTAATCACGTGACGAGCGGAGCTCTCTGATTGGCCGAGACAAAATAAGCAGGCAAAACATTGTTGAAGGACTGCGTAAAATCTAACATATGAATATGTTGTGTCCTTCTGCCTGGACTTTGCTG
>JAAUXU010003711.1_pt1 | contig 23206 bp, 30 predicted proteins | sample 7278151 | NCBI WGS metagenome assembly JAAUXU01 (sample SAMN14350113, study PRJNA611818) | marine sediment metagenome | isolation source: surface marine sediment (1.8m) | place: French Polynesia: Moorea | collected 2018-08 | reverse complement strand
TCTTAGTTCTTCTCTCCTCCCTCCCTCCCCCCCAGAAAAAATACATACCCTCCCTCCGTTCATTCGACACGCCCACATGTTGCCTCGTTGCCTTGTCGATTGCTGGCGGGAAGTCAATTTGGCTTTAACTCTCTCCCTCCTTCCCTCTCTCTCACCCTATTTTGGCCATGAACTATGACTGAGATGAAAATAAAGCAGTGTGAAATCGGAACTCAAATCTCTCTTTTTTTATTTTAAGCAACAGCACTGAAGTAGCTGAATTTTTGGAGCCGTGAGAGAGAGGGAAAGAAAGAGTCTTTAGCGTAAGCAAGGAGTTGTCGTTGATCGACCGCAGGAGGTCCTAGACGGGGTCAAAAGTTTAATTCGGCATGAGTTATGTTTGGTAGTGGGATGGGATTAACGACGCGAAGCAGTTTACTGCTGAGCGAGCTTCACTGTTGCATCTCGGTAGGCTCAGTAAGTTGGAACGACGCAGCCGATTGCAGGAAACAAGTACATGATTGGAAGTGGGTCAAAATACGTACTTTTGCAAATAACCTCTGTTCTCTGACCTAAGCGAACTACACAGTTTCGGAATGTGATGTCGCTTGATGTGATGTCGCTTTGAGTTCTGCTGACTGCCAATGGCGGAGATTCTGTTGAAGCAAAAAAATTGCATGTGGAGCCTTTGGCCGGGTGCGAAAAGCCGTTGCTGATGCATTGTGAGCGATTTTTTTCAACTTTTACTATTAGCTTTTATTGGCTGTGCACTGTCCCGAGAGCTCCCGCGGTCTTTTAGGTCTTGTTCAGGCACGTGGTGGTCACGCTATCGAAAAATATCGGCAGTGGGTTCAAAGTGCAAGTTTACCTCACCCCTTGATATTGAACTGCTACTTGAGTGAGGAGGTTAGCGATGGTGCGAGAAGAATTCGCTTTGTCTCTGTCGTACAGCTAAGAACTAAGGATCACTGAAGAAGTGCGAGGAATTTTTTCCCTCTTTAGATGATCGTGACGAGCCGAGGTCAGAAGCGTTACTGGTGCTGCTGGAGACGATCGACGACGAGTTGGACAAGCACGAGGTCAACTTGGTCAAGGTGAGCGACGACAAAGCAGCCAACGAATACGGGATCAGCCAACAGCCGGCCATCGTCTACTTCGAGAACGGAATTCCAAGTCTATTCTCAGGTGAGTCAAAGCATGGGCTATTTTAGGAGAAAAGAATTATATGTTCATCATATGCACTCATTCTTAAGTCAGTTAGTTAACATTTAGACTTGCCAACAATTAGGCTCGGCTCATAGGTGGTCAGTTTTTCTTCGAGCAAAGTAAGGGTAGCTCGACTCACTCTTGGCGAGCACAACCTCGATGCACGAACTCTATCAGATCACTTTGGCCTCTTCAGAACCGTACGATTCTGCGCGCGACATCCTGGACTGGCTGGTCGAGCAGGTGGAGGGCGACGAGATCGAAGACGTGACGGACGAGATGCTCAACAAGATGATTCGCGGCGAGCAGGGAGGCACTGGGGCAATCTTCTGTGAGTTTTGCTGCCCCGACAACAACGGTTTGGAGAAGGCTCACTCATTCGTTAATCCGCCGTCCTTTCACACCAGTCATGCTCAGTGCTTAATGGCCGGCAGGGGCTTAACGAAGCATCCCGCATTGGACGTCTCCTGACGGCAATTTGGGCTCGTTCGAGGACGCGTGACTGATGTCGCACCGTGGACTCCGCTTATAGATTCAAGTTTTCAGCTCTTAGAAATCGGAATATTACGTCGAACATTTCGGTTCTGGTCACAGTTTAAGCTGGGGAATGCGGGGAGGAGAGAAGTGAAACAAGTGGAATTCAATGATCTAAGACACAGAAATCATGAAGAAACGTTGGTCTAAAGTCCACTGTTCGCACTCTAATCTTGACTATCACTTACATCAGATAATTTATAAAATGCCCGCAGTGGACTTCGACCCAACCCAGCCGAAAGACCGATATCGGTGACAACAATATTCCGATTGGAGTCCACAAAATGCCGGAGCCCTAAGCTATGTCTATAGGCGGAGTCCGCTGAACAATTAGAGGGTGAAATACATTTGACTTCGTCACAGACTGCTTAAGTCACCGTACTAAATCAAGTCGAGTGGACTCGACTATAGTGGGATAACCAGTCTGTGACAAACTCGAATGGTTTTTCCTCCTACTAACGTAATAATACATAAGCATATCAAGGTGGGTGTCTTATCTATATATCAATAAAGTGCATGCAGTGATCTCTACGGCTGGGTGTGAATAGAATAATATGATGGCTGATCAATGCGTAATATATATTCTACAATTTTCAGTCAAAGTAAATACCTTTGAAGGGAAGACAAAATATAACATCACAATTATCTGTTGTCCCTCTTGGAGAGTCTGACTTGATCCAGGTTGCAGTCAAAACATCTAAAGAACAATTTCTTCCATCGGCCCAGATTCTTCCCATCATAGTATCAAGAAGACACCTTGCAGTTTAGTGTATGTACGTATATAATTTCGTTTAGTATATTAAACTGGGTCCTTTTCTTTCTTCTTACAGCTAGTCACAACGACGTGGGAGTGCTGTTTTGTAAGTACTGCTCTTAGTTTTACTTACACACATTACAGAAGTAGCTTTTGTCACTTTTCCTTCACGTTCTGACCCTCGACTTTTCTTTTCTTGGGTTGTTTTTCCAGATGAGGAATTTGGAAGCAAGTTTACTAGGGCGTCGCCCATTTCTTCCTTTGCGTTGACTTGTTTTGATGCCAGGTGGCGACAGTTTAAAAACCATTTTTGAGATTCCTCCTTGTCGTTGCTTCTCTACTCCTAATGTGATTTACTTTGTCTCGGCATGCAGCAACGATGACTACGAGGAAGCGTTGTAAAAATCACCCAATGAATGGGGTGCAGCAGCAGGGCGCTAATGACAAAAACAGGTCACATTTTCTTGGGTGTTTCGCTTTTGGGCGCACCCATAACCCAACCGCCAACTTGAGGGTTGTCTCAGTTTTTGCTTCGTGCGGATCCGACGGAGGTATCACAAAGATGGTGGCGTGAATTTGCGCCCGTGGCACCAATCGGACAAATGTGCACGCGTCCGCTACGGAGTAGAACGCACTCGAGGTTACGTGATTCTCCTCGTAAAATCCCGTATGATGTGCAAGTGCGTAACTGACATTGCATAACGTAACAAGTCATAAGATGTGCGCGAGCTACTTTCTTATCGTTCAAGTAGTCGACACCTTCCTGCTGTACAACGTGAATCATAAACAATGCAAGGATGACTGCCACCATATATATGTCAGGGTCGTCATACCCTGATAGCTCCAAAATCCGAAAGAGGCTAAAAAAAACATCCATAGACTGTGTATAACAGCATTGTCGTCTGGCCGGGCTCTGTAGTAAAGGCAGTATTAAACACAACTGTGCATGAAATTAAAATCACAAGAGAATCATATCAATTCAAGTACAAATGCCAGAAACTGCCTTTATTGGTTGCTTCCTTAGACTCTAATATATCGATAGTGCTCTTCCTTTGAAGGAGGCCTGCAAAATCCTGGGTCTTCCAAAGAAGGCCAAAATGATTGGGGATTCAAGAAACCTTGACATCTGTTTACATAAAATCTTAGAGAGCAAGAAACAAGTGAAACTTACAGACTTTCTCATTTAGTATTGAAGGAACAGTAACCTTTACGTGACAGTCATACTATAAGTACGACATAAAGCATCAGCCTGACGCAAAGCTCTTTTGTGGCTACTTCGACCAAGTCAAACCCTCCTATTTCGTCAATGACCCCTGCTTTCCAACCTGAAGGACAAAACCGAAGATCGACTGCGACAGCTTACCTGAGGTATCATCATATTCTTCTCATAAGTTCCAGCACTGTCCTTTTTCAACCTTGTGAACAAAAATGACCTCACGGGTATGCCCAATGCAATCACTGCGCTTCTGTCAAGGATTACACTGTGCTGGTCAAACGGACAAACAAGTGAGCTTCAACAGAAGCTTTGTACGCAAACATTTGACTCCCTTTTTTGCATCACTTCTTTAAAACATCTTCGTCCTGTTAAATGTCGGTCAGCTCTTTTGACACGAGCAGTCAGTCAGGACATCCCGCCTTAACATTAGCTTTTAAGATTTGCGGTTTCGCTAGCACTGCATAGGAATAGTCTTTGCCTTTTGTCCTGACTGGACGCAAACTTCTAAGCAGAAGTACATTCGTACAAGATTGCTTGATGAGGCGACTTATTCAACTTCACCATACCCACCTTTGGTGAAGAACAACAGGGGAGAATTTAATGGAGGAGGGTGCAAAATGCTTGGAAGAGTTCTGACAAGCCCCGTGAGTGGATCTGACGCAGCTGGACATGTTCAACACTCTCCTTCAAGTCTTTTTTGCACATTCGCTTGGTCAAGACGAGGGGAGCGGCACACCAGTTTGAACTTGGGAGTCTCAATGATACTGATAAATATCCTGGCAGCCGAAAGTTGTCTACTTTGCTGCTGTGCTTGAAGACTCAATCTTTAAAGGTGGGTTCGGGGTCCGACTGACCTATCGATGTGCTCAAATCTGACCGAAGCTAAGCGAAGCTAAGCGAACCCAATGTATACAGTGCCGAACGTGTCCCGTATCCAGGTTCACCCTCCTTGGTGCCCGGTGCCCCTATTATGTGTGGCCCACACGCTGAGACAATGTCTCCCTGATAATAGCGCATAATAGCAAGAGTAGAGTTTGTCCAGTCCCAGTTATCCTCGAACTCGCTTTCGCTAGAAACACATATCCATGCCGCAGTTCATGAGTGCATTTGTCTTATAACTAAGTATTATGATGCGTCGAGACTTTGAAAACGAGGGTCCTTTTAAGATCCCATGAATTCTCGAGGACTCGACTCATCTCTAAGTAGGAAGAGAGTTGTTGGAAAATATCACACAGGAAACGGGAAACAAGAAAAGGGGGAATGGTCGACTATTCTTTCTCTGCTATTGCTAGTGTCATCATGCCCCCCTACCACTCGTCCATCCCGTACAATCGCTGCCTGGGCAATATTCCGATCCTGCCCCTGCGCATCACCTCCAGGGCCACCTCCACTCGCGGTCCCGCCCCACAGCCCGCGGATCCAACCCAGCCAGACATTGTCGACTTGGCGCTCGACGTCTACAAGGCCAACATCTTCTTCTCCACATTTGAGATCAAGGAACGCTCAGACTTGCTCCTGGTCTACGTCACACTCTACGTGGGGCTTTGCCTCAAACGTCTCGTCAACTGTCCCAGTCGAGAGAAGGCCGTGCAGGAGATGTTGTCGCTGTCCGTGGACTGCTTCGCCCTGCCCGGAGAAGACGGATTCCCGTTGAATTCCTTATTTCATCGCCAGAAGAGCGAGTCCGACGCAGATGAGCTGAGGCGCTACTTGACCCAGGTGAGGAGCGAGGCCGGCCAGAGGCTGGTCCAGCGGGTCTTTGATCCCAAGATGGAGGGAGAAGATGGCAAACCCGGCAAGTGGTGGATCTGTTTTGCCAGAAGGTCCTTTTTGAAGTCACAACTTCCATCATGATGCATATGAAGAGTATCAAATGTCGCTACAAAAATGCATGCTGCTTAGTCCTTTGCATTATTTATAAATTCACCAATTCATATCCCAAAATTCACGAAGGACATTTTGAGGCAGTCACTGGATTTCCATGAGGCTTTCAAATGCGACCTGAGCTCAGAGGAAACTGACAAAAATAATGTTACACATTAGAAGTCGTGTGCACGTCTTTGACATTATCTGCTCACACTGGTAATTCTTGGTACTGTAGGTGGTACCAACCTATGTTGTCCACGGAAACAAAGCATCTGCATCTAAACAAACATGCGGTGCGTTCCACTAGGGTGCTGTCTGACGCTTTAAGATGAGTTTGTGCAATAAATAGAATTTTCCCCGTTTGACTAAACTTACAGTGGATGATATCGCCATCATTTTTGGAAAGGGCGATACGATATGAGGCTTCGTATTGATTCTTATGAGTAAACAAACACACAAAGACTTCAGTACTTGGACGCACGTTGGAGAACACCAGAAAAAAGTGTTGATCACGGAACTGTTGGCACCAACACTTCAGACGGTCTCTACAAATTGGGGTGAAGATGGAGATTCTAATCTTCATTCTTACAAACTTTGTCGATTTACTCAAAAAGCATAGTTTAGAAGTGATTTTAGTGTGTCAATACTGGTATCTGGTTCGTGTTTGTGCTGAAAATGTCTCATTTTAAGGCTTTATAAAAGCCTAGAAGTTGATCTGTACAAAACCCTTGTCCAGAGCAACCGATTCACCTCCTCGTCTTAGAACTATTTCGCTTAGCATAGGCTAGAACACCAGCAAGCTCGATGCGCACGGTTGCACGTTTTCGCAATAACATGACAAATTCGTTGCCAAAACCTAATCAAGAGCTGCACTCAGAACTCAATTTCTGCTCATTTGATGCTAAAACCTCAAAAAATCGTTCCTAACTAGCGTTAGGAATTATATAGCCAATTCAGACATGCCCTGCATATTTGCTACAGCGGTTCAGGGCAACTTTTGGACATTTTGGCTTGACTTTAGGTTGGGTTTATCGCTAACGTACGTAAGTTGCAGTGCTGACTGCACTTTACGGACTGGTTTGATACATGATCCACATGCAACATATCAGTTGCAAAGATAGGAGGGCAACATTATACTAACTTTGTTCTTTGCTCATGCACCAGATTCCAAAGATGACCTTGACTCCACTCGCGTGTTGAATGCCCTTGAGACTATTGACGACGATTGCGACCGTCAGGGGATCGCTCTTGTGAAGATCGACGACGACGAATTTGCGCAAGAATATGGGGTGGACAAAATCCCATCACTGGTGTACTTTGAGGAAGGCATTCCACACCTGTACCAAGGTATGATCATGCGAATGCTGAACTTGTTGCTGCCTCCAAACTAAAGCTAAAAATGTTGTCAGGCAACTTGGCCAGTGAGGACGAGGTACTCGGATGGCTTATCCACCAGATGAAGAGCGACGAGATTGAGGAAGTCACTGACCAGATGTTGGAAAGGCTCGTCGAACAACATGAGCATGTAGCAGTTGTCATTTGTGAGTCAAACAATGTTACGTTCGCACATTTCTGCGGCAACTAAGCATATGCATGGTCTTCTGTCCTAAGATGACAAAGAGGATCGTATGAGTGAGAGGGTGCTGGAAGGACTGGAAACCATTGACGACGAGCTCGGTCGCAACCACGTTCTGGTCGTAAAGATGATGTCTACGCCTTCAAACAACTTCTCTGCGCTACAAATCACGAACCTTCCTGCAATCGTGTTCTATGACAATAAAGTCCCAACTATATTTGACGGTGAGGACGCTATATTTTCACCCTTGTCCCATTTAACAGCAGCACTTAGCCTACAATCAATCATGTACATTTTTAATTTCAGGTGATGAAACTAGAGAAGGAGCAGTTATGGACTGGATTTTGAAGGAAAGTGTCGATGAAGACGGTGACGGCGAGGAGAAAGTAAAGGAAGCCATCAAAGAGGCCTCTGAGGCTGGGGCCCCAGGGGAAACGTTAAATACAATAAAGACGTCGACATCCACAGAAGAGCTTCCAAGTCCTTCGCCTGGCGATCGCTCGGCTACTGCAACAGCGTCCGAGTCTAAGTTAGTGACAAAAATGCCATCAAAGAAGAAAGGTGTCTTGGAAGGAATCTCTAAGGGAAGAGCGGCCAAGGTGGATATGACTAAGTCCGAGGTGAAGATTCAAGTTCAAGGAAAGTCGAGATCTCATGGTGACCCAGAAGAAGCTGGCACCCAAGTCGAACAGCCACGTAGGAGACGTGTCAAAAGGAAAGAAAAAGTAACCCAAGCGCCTGATGATAGTGATGCCAAAGGCAAATCAAGAGTCCTGAGGAAAAAGGCAAGAAAGGCTGTGGATCAAGAAGACCTTAAACCTCAGTCTAGGACATCTAAGGAAACTGAGCGTGTCACTCTGAACAGAAAGACCAAAGTGACAAAGCCAAAGGCTTCACCAGGGGACCCAGCTTCAGAGTCTTCTTCCAAAGGAACCAAAGTCAAAGGTGACCCCGAAGGGATCCAGACAGAGGAGATCTTGCCCAGGCCAACCAGGAGAAAAGCAGCTAAGGTGGTAGCACCAGCCGCTGTTAAGCGAACAGTCAAGACCAGCAAGACCTTGAAAGAAGATGAAAAGTCCGATGTTGCTCGAAAACGGAAAGAAAGGATGGCTCAAGACCAAGTGCGTGAAGTCGACTCGGTGGCAACTAAGCCAAGACGGAGAAGAGTGAAGACGACTGTAAGAGGCGACAACTACCCAGATGAGGACGAGGAGCCACTACGTGAAACAGAGTCAAAAGAGCCAGCGGTACGGGTCTCTGAAGAAGCTGAAGAAATTGAAGGAGTTGAAGAAGTTGGAGAAGTTGAAGAGATTGAACAGATTGAACAGATTGAAGTGGTTGAAGAAACTGAAGAAATGTACTACGACGATAGCAAGTCTGACGATGAAGTATTTGACTACGATGACTACCAAGCGGCAGAATCTGAGAAGGAGGACGACTTACCAGAGGTGGAAGAGGAATATCCCGCCAACGTGATTGAGGACTCTCCCAACGTCGTTGCTGTATTCTGTGAGTGTCCACAAGTCTCGTAAGTTTGGAAGTACCGGTATACTAACGCTAATTCATCTCGTATTCATAGTGCAATGAATCTGGAATAGTACTAGGGCTGAGCAATGACGCTCTGTACATATATGAAGCTACTCCCAATGTACTTAAACAGCCTTTAACTGTGACGTCCCTCAGTCTCGTAGAACCTACCTAGAATCTTCGTTTACCCCTTCCTCCTCGTGTGCCTGCATGTTTGATTGACTATGTTTTGCTCAGCAGCAAAAAAAACCTCCCCTGAAGAAGCACCCTCAAGTGGTGACATCCCAGCCAAGGGTGAAGCAAGTGCGGAAGACAGCGACCTCAAAGACAAGGCGGAGGTGATCAAGTCATCAGACAACCTCGTAGTGTTATTTTGTGAGTACACAGTAACCGTTACCTTACACACGACAGGATTCTTAAATGGTTGATGGGTACCTAGTTGACGTTGGAAGACTTTCCTTCACTCGTATCACTCAACATACGTACTGCGTGCATGTATAAATTTAAGAGAGGGAAATTTCAGTTCTCTTCAAAAGTCACTAATATGAAAGCCCCCATACAGTGGACTGAGAGGGCGTAGCAATGGCGATGTCGTTCTTGCGCCTCTCGAAGTCACCGCAAATGAAAGGTTGCGTGAGTGCGACTGAAATGACGTCAGTGGTTCCGACACTACTGTTTTGATCTCATGGACTGTTTTTAAGTCTATTGTGGGTACAACATTGAAGGAAAAACTGCCTCAGATGTTTGGATTGAGAGTGAGAAGAGTTTTTTTCTTTCAAGATGTCTTTACGTCTCCTTCTCTTTTGTTAGACGAGCACCTGGACAAGGTAGCCAGCAAGATCATCTCCGGCCTGGAGAGAGTGGAGGCAATTGTAACCACCAGAGGGAGCAAGATCCGGTTTCTCCACATCGACATCAATGACGTTGTGGACGTCTCAGTCACGTCGGTGCCGTCCATCGTGTACTTCAAGAACGGAGAACCCATTGTCTATGACGGTACGGATTGTGCGTTATCGTTGTCACAGTCAACGCCAGCTGAAATGGGTGTGTGCAACTGACTTGACTTTCGATACAAACATACCAATTGTAAATTTGGTCTCGTAGAACAGAGTCAGATGAAAGTCCTGGCAAATATTTCTCGCATAACTGGGCAGTCTTACTGCAGGCAACCTTATGAACGAGGAGAACATTCGCATTTGGGCCGAGGCAGAATACAAAACCAATCAGGACGTGATCGAAGACCTCAGCACCACTCAGATCAGATCGTTGGTGGCCGAAAACGACCACGTCCTCGTCTTCGTTTGTAAGTCCTTCATTTCCCCCGCACTATGTGTGTGCGTGGGTGTGCAGACATACGAGCTACTGACGAGATTGTCCCACTTGACAGACCAGGCGAACTGCAATGAATGCTCCGCGGCCAGCCGCCAGCTCGAGGAAATTGACGATGACGTTGATGCCGTCGGCGCAAAGTTTGTCAAAACCGACGACGCCTCGTTCATCACAGACTTTGGCGTGAGCGACTTCCCCACCATCATGTACTTCGAGAAACAGAACCCCAGTATTTATGAAGGTGAGGCAAAGTGTGCGCAGTCACGCAACCTTCTTTATTAAAATTCCGCTCTTCTTTTTTGCTATCCTTTCTCTCTGACAAGGCGATCCTACGGAGGAGAATGAGCTACTTACTTGGCTGCTCTACCAGATGAAGGAGGACACCATCGAGAACATCAACCGGGAGTTGCTCTTCACCATGGTCGAGAAGGTCGACTTCCTGGCCGTGTTCTTCTGTGAGTACAAATTATACGTGTCATTATCAGAAAGTAGCACTTTTCAAGCAATTTTGGGTTTTGCAGCCAGGGTGGCGCCCCATGGTGGTCATGCCCCGAGAGCTGATAAATCCAAATTAGCGTATACGTTGCTGCTACTTTGCAAAAATGACATTTGTAGTTAAGGAGTGCATAGTGTTACGAGGCTGTGCGAAGGGGCACAGCCTCCACTTCGTTGCTGCTTACCACATTTTCTGGCCACCTTATGCATTCTGATCGTCCTCACGCGTCCTGACCACCCCCAAATAGAGATCCAGTTGTGTAGCGTGTGGTAACCGTATATTACGTACATTTGGCAAAGTAGCATTTTACAAACACGAGGTCTCTGCAGCTCGAAAGTTATTGAAAAATAAATTTAAAAACTTAAGTGATGAATAAATTTAACAATTTACGACTTGTAATAGCTCACTTTTAATAGTTCTGTTTCTGTTTGAACATGAAGATGATAGTTCACTTTTTTTCTTTTACAACACAGTTTTTGGCAGTGTCACAGGTGAAGGTCTTCGAGTTGTACCCGCCCTGCAAGTACATGTACACATGTCCCAACATGCATGACAACACTACATTGAGGATGTTGAGCTTACAAAACCGGACTCCTTGTGGATTCCATCATAGCTCCGCGAGTCATGTCGTCAAGCTGAAAACTGGAAAAGCACGAATGACAGCATCGTGCACACTATGCGCATACCGTGTGATGCAGCAACAATCGCCTAAATGCGTACTCTTAAGTGTAGAGGGTGTAACAGCTTCAAATATATTCACGTCAAGTTTTTTCATCACAATCCTGATTTTGGTATAAGTGAAATATGGTTGAATGGGACAGAAGCAATCGGTGCCTCTAGTGCTACTTTAGTGGACATATTGAGCACCCACCTAAAATATGGACGTCATTATTGGGCCGTCTGAACATTGTCGGACAGAAAAAAACATTCGGTTATGTACGTACTTCTCCGCTTGAAAACTTCTGAGGCATTCTGTATAAGTGCGTACTCGTACAAAATGCGCTACCGTATGCATAGTATAGTCACGGCTGGTCACAGCGATACTTATTTATATATCCATGTCTGAGTGGCATTTAGGGTGCACGATTATACAACAGGGTGGAATGAAAAACTTTTTTGCAACTCTCTTATGTTGTTTTCCACAGCCCAAATGAGTTGCAAATCTGCTGACCCGTACAGGTTGTCGCAGTGAAGTTGTGACTGACGTGTTTAGGTTTGTTTCGTTCTCACACGACTGGAAAAAAGCTGCAAGTCAAGTTGTTCATCTCGCATCAATGTTCCACCCACCGTGTCGCTATGTACTACGTGGGGTAGAACTTGGGCAACAGCAGCATGCCCAACATCTGTATCCAGCTCACCCCTTCCTGACTTCAAGCTTGAGGTGAAAAAGCATTCCAGATCACGTTCGTTCGAATCTTCGTCACCATTTCAAATAAACAAACCTATGTTGGAATACCCAACTGAGACACCCAGTACATGCATTAGCATTAATAGTGAGCGCTGGAAGGGAAAGGCCAAAGACAAGTGACGCGCTGCAGCCTGCGCTGGAGGAAAATGCCATCTTAATTACATTGACAGCTGAGATTCTTTGTCCGGGGACAGTCATGAGATCCCAATGCATTTTACGACCGTGTCGGAGGAGGACCAGGCTGAAATTGGAGGGTGGGGTGGGGTGAAAAGGGGGGGACTCCAACAGGCTGGGTCCAGAGCTTGGAGATCGGTCAAGCAGTGCCTCCCCATGGACGAAAGGGGGCCGTTAGTGATGATCAACCCTGTTGCTGAAGCATGACGGTGGCGGGCAAGAAGAGGGAGCGGCCGTGAATATGCAAAAAAAGGGGGGGGGCATTCCTAGAGATATTCTATGAATCTTTTTGGTCGAAGAAAGGTTAATTGAGACGTTTAAGGGTGACAGAGGGTAGTGCAACAAAATATAAAGTCGACTTAAGGGGAATTCTCTGAAAAATGAGCAAGGCCAGGACTTAATTTGTAGCTTCCAACAATTAATGTGACAATTAGAGAAGAATCTTTGGCATGATCTTGCACGCACGTACAAAAAATGGCACGTCAAGGTGGTCAAGTCGAAGTATTATCTGTGAGTTTTATCTGAATTTGCCAACAGCTTTATTTAGGCGTTCTCTTCATAAAGCAACTAGTGCAAACTCGTGCATATTTTGCGAGCATACCTTGTTTTCCAGACTTACCCGAAGACGAGGATTCTGCCAAGATGCTCAGGCATTTGGAGCTGATCGATGACGAGGCTGCCGACTACGGAGTGCGGATGGTCAAGCTGGAAGACCAGCTGATGTCCAAGAAGTATGGGCACAGAATTCCTCCAGGGCTTGGCTACTTCAGACAAGGAAATTACATCAAATACGATGGTGAATATGTGCAGGGTCGCCTTTGTACTGGAGATTTCCATATACATACGTACACTCATCCGATGACTTATTCCGGGATTCATTGGATTGTGTCTATTCGTGGATGAATTATCAGTGTGTCACCTATCAGACACCCAAACTCTAGAAGGTGGAAACAGATTTTCAGGGTATCTTATGCGGTGCTAGCCACCAGTCAGGTGGGACTGGACAAGGAATAGAAGATAACACGTTGACTGGTACTGTTAAGATAGCCGGGCATATCATTTGGGACCACACGCTTTATCATAAAATTTGCATTCTCTGCACAACTTTGGGGGGTTCATTTTGAGGGACTCTCCAGCACCCGTCCGCGCAGATCGTGCTGAAGATGAAATAGAGATGGTAACGGACGTGCAAATGTGTAGTGCAGAAATTTCGCAACTCAGCAACGTTGTTACATAAAGTTATGTGTCCTTAAAGGAAACATGCTGAAGTTTGGGAAATTATCACGTGCTAATACGTTAGGACTTGGAAACAGTTTCGAGTTTTTCGATATCCCAAACAAGACGGGGCGAGTCTTGTCTAAGTTTCAGCGTATGTACGTGTGTGTAACTAATTATGTGTACTACAAGCACTGTCGTGTACTATGCAAGGAACACATACTAAGATTGCACACACTCATACGGTCCGGACGTTTGTGTAGCACAACCCCAGAGATCAAGGCCAGCCACTTGATGCTAAGCCATGTTGATGGGAAGGCACACAGTTACCGGGGTTCTTATTTATTCAGATTACTTTTTTTTTAAATACGAGACCCAGATGGCATGATGACCTCAATTACTTTTGACTCAGGTGACATTTTCGACTCCGAAGAGATCCTAGACTGGCTGACCGATCCCAACGTCATGGAAATCAGCGACCAGATTGAAAAAGTCAACAGGAAAATGTTCGAGAAGCTTAAGATCAGAAATGAGAACTTGGTCGTCTTGTTCTGTAAGCAGTGATTTCTGTAACTCTTTATTATTACTTTGCGTCATTATTTTAATGGCATACCTTTAGATACTACTCATGATTGTAAGCAGTGTGATCACGTCAGTCAAGTCTTGGAGAGCATCGATGACGAGGCCGAAGCTGCAGGTTTGACAGAATTGACCCATACTGTCAGAGATGCCCTATACGTCCATGACTCGTCAGGTGTTCCCATCGTCAAGCTGGAGGACAGGCAGTTGGCCAAGACCATTGGAGTGTTCGCCCATCCGTCCATCGTCATCTTCCGCAACTACGGCAAGGACGCTGTCATCTACTCCGGCGATCTCAAGAGTGGAGAGGCAATCTTGGAGTGGCTGGTCATTCAAAAGGATCCCAACAACGAGGCCATCGAAGACATGGAGGGCGACGTCCTATTGAGAACCATTCATCGGACTGAGTCCGTCGCAATATTCGTGTGTTAGTACAAGTTAAAATTGTAAGGTTTAAGTATCAATAGCCTTACTGGTGTTGTTATTGAATTCCTAGACAAGCATGACGACTGCCCAACTTGCCTGAGCGTGCTGCAGTCTTTGGAGAACATTGACGACGACACCGAGCGCCAGCAGATTAGGCTACTCAAGACGACTGACACGTCCTTCGCCCGCAGGGTGGGTCTCGTCACCCCGGACTCGCTGCCCGCCCTCGTGCTGTTTAGTCGCGGCGTCCCTGCCGTCTTCGAGGGCGATCTCGCCGCGGAGGAAGAGGTGCTGGATTGGCTCATCGACATGAAGGTGGACAGTCACATCGAGCTCATCACCAGGGCTATGCTGGAGGATATGATGGACGACGTGCAGTACATGGCAGTCTTCTTCTGTGAGTGCCAGCCTTACGAATATTGACATTTTTTGACATCCGACTGAAACTCGGGACTCTCCGCCTCACGTACGCACTCCCTCCCCATTTCCCGCCTGTGCGAACCTTTTTTCGCAAAGAAAGTACTTGCAGGCCTACGTGTAAACGGCAACAAATTTGCAATCACCATTGCTCTCCACATTACTACATACGTGCTCTGTCGACTCCATTGACATGTACGAGTACGATCCTGTATCCGGTAATGAAGCACGCACATCCAGCACTAACAGTTACAGTAGAAGGACTATTCCAATTTATGCAGGAGCTCTCATACTTTCCAGACAAGCAAAATTGCCGTACGTGCGACCAAGTTCTGGCGGAGCTAGAGAAAATAGGTAAGTTTCTCCCTCGATTGTCAGCTTAAGAACTAGGGCTACAACGGGTACTCGAATTTGGTAGCCCAGGGTACAGGTGCCGGAATGGGTAGTCAGAGTCATCGTGGGCGACAAAGCGGTTAGGTTACTCGGGTGCCAGGTACTGACCCGGATGCCCGTTACAGCCTCAGTGTGTCCTATCGACACAAGTTCACATAAGGTCACCCACGTGTGAAACGCTCTCCAATGACTGACTTTGCAGACGACGACTGCGACAAGTACGGCATTCAGATGGTCAAGCTGCAGGACCCTCAGCTGGCGAAGCGATACGGCATCAAGACGTTCCCGGCTCTCGTCTACTTCAGGAACGGGAATCCGTTGACTTATGATGGTAAAAACATTGCGTACAAACTCTTACGACAGAGCAAAGAGCTAAAATTTCTGGTAAAAATAACTCACCACACGATATAGTAAGTTAGTAGTAATTATTGATAGTCGACATCTTTCCAAAACGCTCGCATGCACGAACATAGAGCGAGTGACATGATTGAACTTTATGGCAAAAGACTTCGTCCACACCTAGTGCATCAGTTGGGGTTTTTCCTGCTTGCTAAGAAAAAGAAAGACTGGAACGTCCTGAATGAACTCTCCTCCGTGGGTTGCACAGGATTTTCACACATTTCTGGAAAACTAGACGTTACAGCAGATGTGGCAATTGTCATAAAGTTCTGGATCCTGTCTGGGGGGGGGGGATTTCCTTATAAAGCTTACAAATTGAAGTCAAAGCTAACCGCAAACCCGGTGTCTTTTAATATTGTAAACGTCTAGAGGCACATCAAACATAGAATTTAACTGACGCATTGGCCATTTGAGATCAGTATTGATTAAGTTTATTTTTTTATTACTCAGAAATTAGTGTCAGTCACGAAAGTTTTTCATCAACATTACGTGTTGGGCAGGAGCATTAACACGGGATGGGTGGGGGGAACGAACTGGAAAGGGTGAGGAAGTTACATAAGTGTGGCATAGTTGTTATTCATGGGTGTGCGATCGAGTCCTGATTTAAAAATAATTCGCAGCTTTTTTCCCTCCACAAAACTAGTCAGTGATGGAAGAGAATCTGATTTTAACGAATAAACTTTGGTGATCACGCTTGAATTGGTAGTGGAGGCTGCAGCTGACGAGGACGACAAGAATGTAGACTGCAATGACGATGAGGAAGACCGAGACAATGAGCCGATCAAAGCACCACAGTTGTCGACACTGGAGAGTGCTTGCTTTAACTTCTCCTCCCACTGCATGACAGTGATTTGAGTAAAGTAGGTCTCGATTTAACTGTAAGCTCCAGTTGACAAGAAATATTGTTACGTCGAGACTACTGCACTTACACGCAAACATTCTTGTACGTCCGAAGTCCCTCTCTGTACATGTGTTATGACTGACGGTCTCAGCGCAGCCAACATGAAACGTACGGAGTGACTCCGACTTCACCCAGCATGCGCTCGAAGTGTGCATCTAACGTACAGGGTGACCCACATGTCTCTCATGCACCGCCACGGCAACGTTACGTTGACTTCTGGCATCAACTTCAGCTCTCGCACACTTATTCGTCAAACATTGATGTAGAATTTGTATCATCACTGAAGTCTAGACGTGAATTGACCTGAAGGTAGCCTTGAATCGTCCGAGATCCGGGCGTTTGAGCGGCGAATCACGAGCATCGACTGCGATCCAGGCTGAAGCAAGCAAGTCTGGTTCTAGCGACAAGTCTAGATTCAACGGCGACTTGAGGGACGAACTTCCTACGTAATTTCTGGTGCTAAGCAACAATTCTGTTGTCCGATATTCACTTTCTGCGCCATTTTGGCGCTCCTGGGCACACCTGAGTGGCCACCCTGTGCGCATTTTCTCCTTGGCGGGGAAACGTTAGCAGAATAACGCAAAGTTGAGTATGTCCATGGCCAACTATTTAATTCAGATGTTGCCGTTGTCGGGGAAATGGGCTCGTAAATGCAGGAGCAACGTTGGGTCCAAATTGCTGGAAATCTTCTCAGGTTACCTGTCTAGCTTTTTGTCTCCCCAGCCTCTTCTCTCTCAATCTCAAGCGATAGCTATCGCTTCACAGCATGTCTGCGTCCCAGGTCTGCGGGTCCGTCGCCTCCGTGCGTATGTGCAATGGCGGCGATTTGCCCAAAATTATGGATGACATTAGTGGCTCCTGAATCAAGTGGGGAAGAGGCGAAAGATAAGACAAAAGAAGGAAAAATATGACCGTTCACTTTTTTTTGTTGTCCTTCTGTGTGGGTCAAGGCTCTTGCGTTGTTCTCACGTTGTACATACAGAGTGCACCCTCTTTAGAGGCACTTTTTATATGTTTATATTTAGGAGAAAAAACTTTTGAGATCTGTCCTGAAGATCTGAGGGTGCGAACACTGTCAAATCCTACGATACCCGAAACAGCGACCACGAGCAGCATTTTTGACATGACAAAGACAGCAACTTGGAAGTCGCCTCGTACGCACGTGTGAACTAGGAGCCTTTTCAGTCACTTCAAGTCATGGCCAGACACCATTTATGAGTTATGGTACAGATGTACGCAACTTAGTCTGTTCCTGCAAGCTCTTAAGTCATGATGCTGCAGAAGTTTCCCCGGCTTAGGCGAGTTAGCAGTGGACTACGTAGGTTAGGTTATTTCTGTAGGTTTCAACATCCATCATAGAATGTAAAGGTGTTTTCCGTGGAGGCCATTTGTCTAGGTGCAAATGTCAGTGTTAGGTGTATTTTGCAGCAATTTACTGCAACTGTGTTACTACATGCGCTACCTGTAGTCCACCGATAACTGAGCTGCTCCGCTTTCCTTGTACTTGTGCGGAAGTATTTGTAAGGTATTACTTTTGTGTTTGCAATATTTTTTTTGTGAGTCACCATAACTTGTAAACTCGTCTGACGTTTTTGTCTCAGTTTCTGAAGAATCGATGTGCTGACAACAACAACAACAATCTAGGCTACAACTTTTACTTTAAAAAAAAACCTACATTACGAACCCATCGGGCTGTTCTGGCTTCAGGGTGAACGTTCCCGCCACCGATTCTTTGGCAAAAATGCTTCCTGCAGAGGTTGGCAAACAACTTCTTCAGGTAATTGGGGGCCACAGAAAGAATATCTATAAGACCACAGTTTTAGAAGAAATTCTGCACGGGTGCAACAGCTTGGAATGGACTTGCACAGACTCGACGTTGTATCTTCATGAGTCGTAACATTTCATACGCAGACACATTAGCTGAAATGTTTGTGTGCAACGCATCTTAATACTAGAATTGGTCGAGTTAAAATATATGAGGACACATAAAGACAGCTGAACAATCTGTCTAGACGAGAAAACAAAATAGCCCAAAAAACAGACAAGGCAAGGCAAGGCATGTCAAGGCAAGCCGAGCCGAGCCAAATTAACTTGAGTCATATATGTTGTGCACATACATTTCAGCTCTTTACACATCATATAGACAGGGCATGTGTGACATGGTCGAGGCAGGCAAGTGACATGACTCCAGCTGTTTCGAGCGATGGAGCTGACAAACCATTGTCTCTTCTACGTTTCTCCTCATATCTAGGTGATCTGAAGAATGAGCAGTCGGTGCTCGAGTGGTTGGTCGACGACGATAACAGGGAGCTAGACGATCAGATCGAGGCCGTCAATTACAAGATGCTCGAGAAGCTCATGGAGACGTCGCCGTTCCTGGCAGTGTTCTTCTGCAAGTGGATCATGCTTCGTGCTTGATTTCCATCAGTATAGCTATAATGCGTGCTGTGCCTTCAGATGACGAGGACTGCATCGAGTGCGAGTCGATCCTGGAGGGCTTGGAGAACATCGACGATGACGCAGACGCCTTTGGCATCGACTTTGTCAAGAATCGCGAGGCGCTGGCGGCCAAGCAGTATAACGTCTACACCACGCCGGCCTTGGTGTACTTTAGGAAGAAGACTCCCATTTTGTTCGACGGCGACTTGCATGACGAGGAAAAGGCGAGGAAGGAGTGGCGAGATATGTTAAAAATCTTCAAAAAAAACTTGCTTTGCTTACAGGTTCTGACATGGCTGACGTCGCAAGACGTGTTTGAGATTAAGGACGAGATCGAGGAAGTCAACCGGAAGATGCTGGAGAAGCTCTTGGACGAGAATGACTTCGTCGCCGTCTTCTTCTGTAAGTCACCCTGCCTTGTGGAGCGCCCATTTGTTTACGTACACTGAACATTCGCAACTCGACCATGTTGTACTTCTCCTTCGAAATCAGTTGCCAAACTCAGCCCAACCTGACCGTTTCTTCTCGTTCAAGTTGACCATCCGAACAACTGCGCCTCGTGCGCGCGAGTGTTGGAGGGCCTCGAGACCATCGACAGCGACACCGACGCGCTGGACATCACCTTCGTCAAGGTGAATGACCACCGCTACGCCAAGAAGTACGGGGTCAACAAGCTGCCTGCGCTTGTCTACTTTAGAAAAAGGTTTCCCAGCATTTATCGAGGTGAGATTCACCATGTGCTTCGTGCTGTATATGAAACCATGCGTACAAGCAACGTACATTGCTCTAGATGATCTGCTGAAGGAGTCTGACGTGCTGGAGTGGCTGAAGAAGAACCGCTTCAAGCACATGGAGCTGGACCTGTTTATGTACACCATCATTGCCATCGCAGTGACGTTTGTGTTCTATACACTCTTCCTCCTCTTCGGATTCATGCCCAAGGAGAAGGATAAGAACTTTGATTTGGATGAGGCAACCAAGTGATGATTATTGTGGTAATCCTAAAGCAACATCTTCAGGCTGTGTATTCAACGAGTGAGAAATAAACTGACATTTTCAGCTCGATGCCAATGTTATGACCGAAACTTTTGTGGGGGCTTTTTCATACTTTCATACTTGATCAAAATCTGCATAGCATAAACAGTTGCAGGTGCACGGGAAAATGCATATGTTTGAGACCACCTAAAAGATAAGGCCACAAACACTCCAGGAACTCTTACAGCTCTGCAATCTGACCTACTTCAGTAGGCAGAGATTCTCTAACTCTGCTACGAAAATCAGAGATGACACTTTGATTGTATCTGCATAAGAACTGCCAGAAAAAGTATGAAAAAGTATCGAGGGTTTCCCGCCTCCCCTCGTACGCACGCACTTGCGGGAGTCTTAAGATTCTGCTCAGACGCAGTACATACGTACAGTGAAGTGCGACATCACATTATGTATACGTACACATGATAGCTCAATAGGTTATGGTAGGCGTCTTATTTGCACTCACTCACAGCGCTCGTGCTGAGACGAGGAATACACTAGTCGCTCCTGCTACAAAATCTGACAAAGTCAGATATTCTGGAGGAGTTTGAACAAAGTTCTGACTTGCCACACGCAATAATAATAAATTTTCTGTAGAAATTGTCACAGTCTGAATTATGCCGGGTGTGCAGCAGAAATACTGTTACAGACGTATTGAAGAACTTCAGTTCTGTGGTAGGTAATAGAGTATAGTAAAATATGAGGAAATAATCAAAATCGTTTGGGGGAACCAACACGGACTCTTCTAGGGCAAGAAAGTCAATAGTTCGGTCGTGACAACGAAGTTCCTTTATTCAGACAATAGGAAATGTAGGGTCAGCAGCTTTCGGTAGGGAATGATGACTAACGTGATGAGAGTGCAACATGACATCATATCTAAACCTGAGTGACATTGTGCAAATCTTTCCTCAAGAGTTGAGAGTCCGATTTATTAATTCTTTATTGGAGCCAGCTACTTACAGGACTTCTAGCTGCTCGATTAAGTCACTCATCATATCATATCGACGTGGAGGAATGGAACTTTAAGACTCCGTTAGCTAACTTGACTTTACTAGGGCAAGTGCTCAATATGTCTGCCAGAAATGTTCAAGTGGAGAGTTTTCAGTTGGCGGTCGCCTCTGGCGACATTTTTTTTTTTTTGAAGAAGCATCCAATACCAACCATTTTTCATCTCACTAGAGAACTTTCGGTGGAAAGTTCTTTGAATATTGGAAGCATAATATTAAGAATGAAGTTTGGTGCAAGGATTCTCTCCAATAGGAATAACACAACTATGCCGGCCAAACCTTGTACCCCTGTACTTCAATATAGCATGTTAAAGAGAAATTGTTTTGTAAAAAAAAACATTACCAACCTAACTCCATGTACCTTCATTGCACAACTAACAGATGTTCACCGGGGTTATAGTGTGAGCACGCGTGAAAGTTTAAAAGGGGATTGGTAGTAATTTGCCTGACTCACACTGTAGGCAAGTTAAATGTGTTTCTTACGTTTTCTTCACTCCTCTTGCCTGCGACTTTCAGAAAATGAGAAATTACTTTGAAATTTTTGCAAAATTACAACACTTGGCGAAAGTACATTATGAAAAGTTTAGTTTTTGTGAAAACATATGCTGAGACGCTTATTCAGAACATCCACAGTGCAGTGGCACCTGGATTTTGTGAGCCTTAAGTTAGAATCTCAATTTTAATTTTGCTGATTTTCTCAATTCAATGAAGTTGGTCAAAAAGAAATATTAAAAATGACTTTTTCGATTGCTTCAAATGAAAACTTCTGGCGTTGGCATTTAGGAAAGTTCTAGACCCAACTGAGTCCAGAGACAAGAAACTCGACGGTCACAATCAAATTGGGATTAAGAAAGTCCTTATCATTGTTTTTCCTTGACCTCCTTGACAACGTTTTCACCAACATGGTCGTTGTCATCAGGAACTAGGACCAGATGGCTGCTTTCGCCTTCAGTTGAGCCACTGCACACTGATGTTCGCGCCAAAATACAGGATCCGCTAGTGAAAAAAAAAATTAGCACCCTTTTGGACTGTAGATCCCGCTGCTTTCCACAGGACAGCTCCACTTCATACGTACTCATTGCTTGAGTGCTGAACAAATCAGACCAGTTGGTGACAGAATTTGATGTTTGTTGAGTCTACAGACGAGAGGAATATTGATCCCTGTGACTTCGGGTCACTCAACTCCGAAGTCCAAGAAGGTCATGAGGAAAAGTTAACTGCGAAGAAAGAACTAAAGCCTTCAGGTGATTTCAAAAGTGGGGCAGGAGTGCTCAAAACTTGGGTACCTGTCAAACCTCCAGGGGTTCACGCCAGAGCGACCTTTATCTCGTGACTTTATCCCTAACTAAACATGACAGAGTTTGCAAATGCATCATGCGTGTGACTGAGGGTGCATAAGCAAACTTATACCACAGTAGGAGAAGGAGACTCTGCACACCTTGGTTATTTGTGGGGCTGCGTTCATATGCACCGCAGTAACATCTTGGAAACTATAGCATTCAAGTTATCGTATGGAATCCCATGTTTGTGTAGTAATGACGAAGCATCCAGTCAAACCCGAGTTATTAGAATTTCTATACTTAGGACTGCATGTGTCGTGCAGGGTGTCTCATGAACACAGTTCTAAAGTGCATCATTCCAAAAAGAACTGTGGCTGGACGCATATGATGGCTGCTGGGGGATATCTCTGGGCAGCAATGACGACTTCAGATTCTATTACAGAATTCATAAAGCTTTGAATAAAGATGGAATGAGTTGTATTACTTAGGGAGATCTGAATATGACTACGTCAATTCTGGGGGGTATTCAATGAATAATTTTATGCAGCGTCTCATGAGACCAAGATTGTCTGCAATGAGAGATTGGGAGCTTTCTTAGTCACTGCGAAAATAAGACACCCTGTACGTACGTGATCATCAAGCTTGCTGGAAATGGCCGCAACACGTTTGCGAAAGCTCAGCATGCCGCAGCCTCGTCCTCAGCAGAGTACACGTACCCGATGCCCTCTTGCTTTTTTACTGTTTGTTTTTAACTAGTAACAAACTTAGACGAGAAAGTCATCTGTGCGTCAGCCTGCACTTGGATGGGATGACAGCCTCCCCCTGACCCCGACCCCACCCACGCACACCTCCCGGCGCAGTCATGCTGAATGCATCGTCACATGTGGCAATAAGTACCTAACTGTCTCATGATCCGATCCAATAACAGGTTTTTTTCTCTGAATGTGTACGAGAGGTGCTGGGTGGAAATCTCTAGAGAGGGGTCAAGGTTCACGGTGCCGTTCTCCTCGGCGGGGGGGGGGGGGGGGGGGGGGGGGGGGGGGGGGGGGGGGGGGG
>JAAUXU010092093.1_pt1 | contig 23208 bp, 27 predicted proteins | sample 7278151 | NCBI WGS metagenome assembly JAAUXU01 (sample SAMN14350113, study PRJNA611818) | marine sediment metagenome | isolation source: surface marine sediment (1.8m) | place: French Polynesia: Moorea | collected 2018-08 | reverse complement strand
GTACAGCTACCAAAGCTACGTGTACAGCTACCAAAGCTACGTGTACAGCTACCAAAGCTACGTGTACAGCTACCAAAGCTACGCGTACAGCTACCAAAGCTACGCGTACAGCTACCAAAGCTACGCGTACAGCTACCAAAGCTACGCGTACAGCTACCAAAGCTACGTGTACAGCTACCAAAGCTACGTGTACAGCTACCAAAGCTACGCGTACAGCTACCAAAGCTACGTGTACAGCTACCAAAGCTATGTGTACAGCTACTGAAGCTTTTTCTACAGCTACCACAGCTTTTTCTACAGCTACCACAGCTTCATCTACAGCAGCTACCACAGCTTCATCTTCAGCAGCTACCACAGCTTCATCTACAGCAGCTACCACAGCTTCATCTACAGCAGCTACCACAGCTTCATCTACAGCAGCTACCACAGCGTTGTCTACAGCTACAAAGGCTATCTCTACAGCGATGTCTAAAGCTACGGGGACAACGTGGAGCGAATGTAGAGTAGTGGTAGCAATGGCTTTTAGAGCAATTGTGTATGTGTCGATTGCAAGTTTGGGGACGACCACTCCAGAGGTTGGAGATGCAGACAGACACACAGACATAGCACCCCACCTCCGCCCTACACAGCACTTTGTTTTTGCCACTTTTTTCCACCCAGTAAAGTGGGTACAATCTGCTAGTCACCTTACAAAATGCCTGGAACAAGAGAAGATACCTAGTTTTCCCTCAACAAAGAAATTTGGAGGCAAAGAAGCCACGTAAATTTGACCTGACCAATAAATCTTCATCTCCGTCTCCGTCTTAGTCGCGGTCTCGCCCGTCTCTCTCTCGCCCGTCTCTGTCTCGCCCGTCTCTGTCTCGCCCGTCAGTTTTTGCCGACTCATGAGCCATCAGCATCTATGCAGACGGATTTCGGACCATTCAAGCCCATACATTCAAGTTTTAGGTAAGCATTGATTTATCTCAATCTCCATCTCTGATCAACAGCACATGCTGGAAGAGTTTTCCACTGACCAATTTTGTACAAGACGAGTATTTATGTCCCAATATTGCAGAGTAAAATCAGAACTAATTAGCGATTTAAACACAAAAATATTCATCACATATGTTTTGTTTTTGAGAACATAACTAGGGCACAACTTACTTCAGCACTGTACGTCACTTATAATATTGCAGCTCCATAAACTTTACTTAATGTTACATCAGTGGAAAACTTGAGGCCTAAGCCGTTTGGTATTAGCTTTATTTTTGGACAGTACACTGGATTGGATATTAAAGTCAGCGCTCGTGTAGACCAGTTTTTCCCTGACCATTTGAAAAGCCCCAGACCAATATCCTCTGGACAACTTCTCTATCGACGAATCGTTATGCGGCCTCGTGATCGCATCCACTACACAAACGCATTCCTAAAGCCTAGCCTTCTCAGTCTACCTGCTCTCCGATCTGTTATGACAAGCTGTCTCAAGGGTAACAAATCTACTCGATAAATTCGTTTTGGCTGGGGTCATAAAGTAGTTCCCTGCCAAATTTGGTAAGCAGAGTGTATGATGCGCATGCTTTCTAAACAATAGATGAATTCGTGGCTACGATTGAGAACACACTAAACTTCGATTTATGTCACCTTTGGGCAAGGGAAAGCTTATGTTCTATTCAAAGTCACTCCAAAGAGGCTGCGCACAGGGTGAGCAAGCACTATTTTGCCCGTATTTTGGGCTCCCCATTTGGAGTAAGTCTGCATCAAACAATGCAAAATTTCGCCCCGCAGAACGACAAACAGAAAGTAGAGACCTTGTGCTGAACTCGTAAGAAGGTTAAATTCCAACCCATAACTTTATGGACCAATTTCAAGCACTTTTAGATTCACTACCTGGATCTGAATTTGGACCTGTGTAACCGCTTGCTTTTTTGTATCGGGTAAATGCGCTTAATCTAAATTCATTATTAGGCAAAATGAATTTGATGTATTCATTCAAAACCGCACTTCTATGAACTGTCACGTCATTGAAAGAAGTGTTATTGAAAAGACATTTTGAGACGTCAGTGCGACTGCTTAATTTTAGTGGATCTTTCATTTCGAAGAGCTGCGTGAGGCCAGAAGGTGATGAATATCTGTTCCCTGGAAGGATATGTGACAACTGCACACAGTGTTGTACTGGTCGGTTGAGAACTGGTACCTCCAGGACAAGAATAGGCAGTACAGATCAAAAGCTTCATCACAACGAGTCTTACCCCAGGGGAGAGCACATCATGATGCTGGGATCGAACCCGCGACGATCTCATCTGACTCCAGAAAGATGAAGCATCGCCCTTACAACCGCACGCTGCCTCCAGCGTGCGGATCACTCAATCGGATACAGCAGCTAGCCGAGATGCAGGCGCAGCAGCTCCGACAGCAACTTCGAGCTGGCGAAAAAGTGGCCGATCCAGCTAGGGAAATGGAAGCGACAAGACCGGGTTACCGTTTAGAAAAAACAACGCAGACCATCGGCGTCTAGCCAACACCACAAGGAGTTAAAACAACAAACCTGAGGAAGCGAGAGTAGGAAACCGGCACAAAAGAATGAAACACGGAAGGAATCACCGGATACCATGGCCACTCTCTATACCAAGATCATCGCCATCTGCGTCAAAATCATCGACAAAGAAGATCCTAGCACCAATGACTTCACAAAAGTCTTTCTCAACCAACCCAAACAACTCGGAGATGTACGTCTGCTCTGGAGCAACCAAAGAGTATAACGAAGGAGAGACGCAACAGTGCCATGCAGGCATCCTCATGTGAGTGGTGGCGTGCAACACTTCTGGACTACGACACCATAGTCCCAAAAGAGCATGATGACTATTGCCACCCTTCAAACACAGCTTCATTGGAGTCGGCTAGGGAGGGGTGCTTGGCTGCAGCAGGCTGTAACCACCAACGACCTGCCACGCCTCGTTCTTATAGACAATGTTGCGGCAGTGTGAGAGAAGGCTGCTGCACTTATCAGCACAGCTAGGAACATCAAGAGAGTCATTTTACACAAGCTTGACAGACAAGGTGACCACCCCTATCTACCAAGAAGTGCTGCAGAGATTGTCTTCACGTCTCAAACAAGTGCAGGGCAGAACGACATCACATACAACTCCGGCGTGGGAGACTCTTCATCAGTTTTGGAACATGAGACGGTCTAATGTGTCTCTGTAACAACCACCATTGGCATTGGTGTCATCAAGTCCTGCTATTCTTTATCAAAATGTGGAACTCCTGTGGCTGCATTGGGGAGAGTGGCCCATGAACAAACGAGGCAGTGGAAGGCTGAGTATCCCTTCCAGGGATCCAGCTGCAGGGCACCCATCCTACTATGTGGAAGGTGATTGACGCCTTCCAGATAGAAGAGGGGCTTCAGCAAGTGCATCATCATGGAGGCTGTGCTGGCAAGCCTCAGCCACAGAAGCAGAAATGCATTGCCCTGGGATCCCGGATCCAGAACATTTTGCAGGATTGGGAGAATCACCCTGTCCTTGAGTACTCATGCACCCTAGCCAACAACATCTGGGGTGATTCATTGTTGTTGCCGTTGTCCATGTCAAGTCGTCTCGTGAGGAAGAATGAATGTATGCCCCTGTGTGACAAATTCAAACAAAAAACTCAGGAAAAAAAGTGTTCAAAACTCACTCAAGATCTTATCAATGAAATTTGCTCATGAGGAAAACTTTTCTTAATTTTTGTCAAACAGATAATCTTTTGCCACCTTACTGTGCAACCTTAAGAGGTGATTCAGGCTGTTCTTTAAATTGGGAGATTCGTCTCTTATGAAAAAGTGACTGAATGAGTTGATGCAGGAGTGGTGTTCGAGTCACTTAATCTGTTGGACCAACTTACCAACCAACTCTTAATAGTTTGAACCAACTAATTGAACCAATTTGTTTTAATCGATTAAATTGTGCCATCAGTACAGTGCACAGATGAGGTGCAGTCATGCCCGCAGCTAATCTTTACACACCAAGGACTGTATATATACTGGTAAATATAACTGGTAAGAAAAAGGGGATGTTACAAGTGACAAGCTCAAGCCCCAATCGGCCCCTCAGGAGGTTCTCAAGTGCATAAAGAAAGAGATGGCTGTCCTGGAATGCACTGAGCAGTGGCCCAGTTGCTTGGAGAAGGTGCACCAGGCCTTAAGAAGCCTTCCTCCAAGCTCCACTGAGGCAGAGAGGAGCTTCAGTGCTGCTGGACTCTTCATCACCAAGCTGAGGACTAGACTAAATGACGATACGATTGATACACTGTTTTTCCTCCATTGCTTGTTCCTGAATGAGGTCAAGTAAGGGCTAAACTCATGCGTCATTTTAGTTCAAGTCCATCGATTAATTGGTAGAAAAAGAGGCAAAGTAATCAATTAATTTCAGTTGGTCCTCCAGATTAATCAAAACTCGAACACTATGCAGTCGAGAGTTGGTCATGAGCTTTTTACTGAGGAAGATGAAGCCATCGTCGAAGATGGCAATGGTTCACCGGTCGGCCTAGCATCATCGGTCGAGGCAGTGCAGCACAAGGGAATACCAGTTGGTAGGTATGAAGGCTCAAGACAGCTCATTGTCTGAGTCATCATCTCAGGGTTGTCTGAGCAAAATGTCAAGTGTCTAGAAAATATTTGAGAAAGTGAGAGGCGTCTCCAGCATTGCCCACTGCCAACTTGGCAAAAGAAATTTTCCACCAAAAGGAGCAGTCTCTCGACCCTCATGAGACATGCCTGAAAGCAGCAAGTGCGCAGGTGGCAGAGCTGTAAGAAGTGGAGCCAGCTGACACTCTAAGGTTGTCCACACAAAGGAATACTATGCCATTGAGCCAGGAAAAGGAAGATCAATGCTGCTCTTGTTTGGGTGATTGCCGAAGTCCTCCAAGCAATGTCGGATGAGGGGTTCCAGCACTACCTCAAGGTCCTAGATGGAAGGTACAAGCCCCCCAATGACAGGAATCTTAAGGAATTTTCTGATGCCGGAATTGTTCAACAGGGTCAGGGAATAGTTGCAGAAGCTGTCAGAATGCAACTACTTCTCTTTTATGATGGACATGTGGCCTTAAGGCCACCAGCCATTCGTGGCAGTGATGAGACACTTCTATATCAAGCTGGACAGCAAGCTGCAGTCTTTACTCTTGGAATGTGCCGCGTTTACAGGAATCTACATGGGACAAGCCATGTGGGAGAAGCCTCGTCCTTGAATTCCTGGTTTTCTGGTGTGTAACGTAACATCCTTGAACCTCTCCAAACAATGTTACGTCTGCAGGGGTCTTGCTGTTAGTGAGGTCGGGTTTGGAGGAAGGACCTGGCTGTTGGCAAAGACTAGGCCATTGAGGATCTATCTCCTGATTGCATGATGACTTTGCTCATGGGAGCAAAAGAGCTTTTCACATGCCTCAAAAGTTTAGGAATAACCTGGCGGCCTCCATCAACATATTTTGGTTCAGTCGCTCAGAAGCCTTTACCATTGCCTCATGTGGATCTTCCATGTGCGTTCGTGAGGCCATCATGGAGGTCGCAGGTGGCCACATTGAGTGAACATGATACAAAAACAATTAAATGGTATGTGCAGAAAACTCAAACTCGTTCAGTGCACGTGTATATTATATAAGGCCGTTTTTGCATTGTTGTGTGACATGATTGATATATCAGGTGTCTACCTGAAAAACTACTGGGTAGTTACGCAAGAACCACAAAAATGGTCAGAAATTCTTACAAGGTCCATAATTACTAATGGTGGATACAGAGCCTCAGTGGAGACAGTTGGAATCCTCATGAAGTTGCTCGTCCTTGAGGAGGGAAGCACAAGAGTTTCAGAAAGTCATTGCAAAGTACTTCTGAGCAAAAAAGTAAAAGAAAAACTCAGAATTCTGTGGGACTTCATGAGGATCCCTAGTGTCTCCACATCAAGCAATCAGGTCAGTCATTGGTGCAAATAAATATTTTTCCTGAAGGTTTTCTAAAAATGCAAGAAAGTTTTGGTTTAGAGCACCATCAAGTGCACCAGAGGGTTTTGCCATTTTAACCTTTTCCAAGATCGCAGTGTTGTACTTCATAGACCTGCATATTTGCATGAGGGAGCTGCAGAAAAAATGTAAAATAAGAAACGGAGTGAAACCATGTCCAAATGTTATCTTAAAAGGTGGGAGGCTCTGCATCCACCATAAGAAATTCTATAGACTTGTAAGAATTGCCGGCCATTTTGGTGGTTTCTGCGTACAAACCTGGTACTTCGTCCTACCCTGCCCGCCAAGAAAGTCAGACCCCCTGAAATGGTGGGTGACAGAGGGAGAAAAAGAGGTTACCTGAACTGTTCCCTCTGGCACATTAAATACTTCATTCCAGCAACCTCATTCCCATCAGAGGGGGGTCTTCTCATCTTCAGGACATGTCATCTTAGACCGGAGAAACCACATTGGTGGCAAACTAACAAGACAGTTCTCATGTTAATTGTCTTGCATGGAAACCTGAAGTAAACAGTTGCCACTTTAAAAGGATAAACTTTGTTCCGATGTTTTTTAAATGCTTTCGCATTAATAAAAGAAGAAATAGTGCCGAAGGACGGTGTGTATTTACTATCAGCCTACAGTCCAGCCCACAACCTGCATTTTGTCAAGCCGACCCGAGTCCGCATTTTGGTCAGGCTACTCCACCCCTACAAGCTATACAGCTCCTTAACAGTTTTCTATCACAAATACCAAAGAGGTTTTACGGTCATCCTTGTGCTCCTGCTCTCCTCTGCAACATTGGCCATGTCGACTTTCCCCTGTGACACCATCATTTCCATGTCATCCCCATCACCGGGAAATGATACCCAGAGTGGAAGAAGCATCAGCTTGTTCAAGCCCCTGCAAAAGGGAGGTCCATGACGTAAGAGGGGGCAAAAGAATCATACAGAAATGCGTATTCAGTAGGCAAAACCACGATTCACTTCTGCTTGTTTACTCTTTTTACCTCGCCTTTGAGCTGAGCAGCTTTTTGCAATATCATTTAAGCTGGTTTCATCAGTTCCTTTTCGTCTTTCGCCCCCTCGCTTCAGCTGATTCAAAGGCTTCATTGCTCCAATCACTTGCTGCCAAAATATTTCGCTTAGGCAGTCAAACAAATCATGCCGCATCTGCCTCGCTCCTCCACTCTAGGTATCCTTTCACTATCATCACCATACGCTTGTTGGACGTCATCATCAACATGTTGCCCTGAGAATTCGTCTTTTGTGACTGATCGACAAAGTCTGATCTTCTAAGTGAAGGGCTTGATACATTTTCCAGAATAGGCATGGACATCCTACTTCAAATATTTGATCCAAAATAATCAGAGTGACATCCTCACGTATCAAGTTACTCGTCCAGGTCAGGAGGAAAAGAAACCTAACTGTTACCTATACTGACACTTATGCACCACATTCTCAATTGGATCGTCGCTTTATTGGTTTTTGTTAGAAATAATGCATATATAAATTCTATAATTATTGAATTATGCTTTACGATTTGTGCAGTTCCAAGAAGGTGCTATGCAGTGTGTGTGCATTTTACTTTCTTTTCTTCAAGTATGTAATCGAGGGGAGAAAGTTCCTTTATCCGACCAGACTGTCGCGTCGCCATCACGGTTACTCTTACTGTCGTAATAGGGGAAGAAGAAAGAGTTTCCAGAGGCTAAACGCCAAAATTGGTCGATTTTTTTTCTTATTCTTCAACAAAAATAACCGCTTCTCCTCTCCCTTCTCTGCTTCTCCTCGCACACAAAATGTGTCTTGCTCCCGAAGAGCATCTCGCACATTCGCGCAGCGCTGGAAGTCACCAATGACTCGAGAACTGTCCGCATTCCAGCGAGCTTGTGCGTATTGGCAAATTATTACTGTTTCATCACACGTCGAGGAAGTTCCCATTTCCTCTGGCGGCAGTGGTGAAGCCTCCGCCGGAAGATACCGAAGAGGACCTCGAGTGAACCACGACGGTGACGGCCTCTCTGTTCGCGCCGCTGACCCCCGCTCCGCTGGAAGGCATGAGGCGCCGCCGCGACGTATCCGCGATTCTCCTCGTTTCGTTGTTGTCGTTGTCGTCGGAGTCGTCCGCTTCCTCTTCCTCGGACTCTTCCTCGTATTCATCCTCTTCGTTGAAGTCGTCCAGTCTGCTTCCACTAGGCTTGGAGTTCAGCACGGAGCCTCCTCCAGCATTAGTGACAGATCTCCTACGCCATGCGCTCTGTATCATTCTGGCGCAGTAGTCTTCTCTTTGTCTCCACAGCGTAGAAGATATAGGTTCGTATCCTGGCCGGTCTGTGTGAGCTGTGACCTCTCCCAGTTCTGCGGTCTCCTCGACAGGATTGCCTTTCCGAGCAAAGAAGTCCTTGGTGAGTGCGTCGAGGACATCGACGCAATAGCAGAGGTCTCCCTTGCAGATGGGTATGTCCATGCTGATCAGCTTGTATTTGTTGGGCTTGTGGATCTGCAGCGGCGGCTCCAGAACGTCCAGGAAGTCGGATAAGGCCTGGTATCTGCAAAAGAGCAAAGGCTGATTAATGCAGTCTAAGACTGGGGCACAAAGTTGCTAATGTTTCCAGAAGACTTGGTCTAAGGCACAGTTCCCCGTCATATGCTCGTGCGCACGGGACGCAATTCCATGATTTTGTCGAGTGACCCTGGGGAACAGTAGCTGAGGAACAAACGAACAGGGATTGTAATCGTGTCTATTATTCTAATATAATTGGCCGGTTAATGGAGAAATGGAAGCGTAACTTAATTGCTCGAGACTGAAAGACGACAACCCCTGTGGAGGCAAATGTGCATCAGTTGATCCCCCTGCCAAATAAGCCCTATAATGACACCCACCTTCTCTGCATTTGATGAGGTTTGCATCCCAGACTTAGTTCTTGAGTATACATGCATGTTGGAGAAATGTTTCCAAGGCAACAATTTCTCAGACACAAGTCCAGAGCAATATTCACAACTTCGTAGCCCAAGCTAAAGCTGCCTTTACAGTAATAATGACTTCTGCACTATTCATAGGACGTTAAGCACTGGCAAAAAACGGATTAGGGTCTACAGTTCTATTCTTTTGAACGCGCGAGTGCTCACTTTAGGTACTGCGTTCCCTCCGGGTCAAACTGCTGCCAGATCTCGTAGTACATGTCGTAGTCGTCGTCCGTCAGCCCCTCTTGCACATCCTCGGTGGCCTACAAAAACGACAGAAGACGAGAATCACTCATTTGTGATAAATCAAAAAGATCGTGCATGTTATGTGACAAACTGAGCCCAAGCAAGTTTCATATATTCATTGGGACATGATTCTGGTGCTACTGTTACAAACCTGTGAGTAGTTTTCCAGAATGACGGCGATGTACATATTGATGATGATGAGAAACGATATAATGAGGTAGCTGAGTAGAAAAGCGATCCCCATAGTGCTATTGCCGCAGTTCCCGGCGGTTCCAGTCTCAGGATTGTCTTCTACGCAGTCCTCCTCATCGATCAGACCGTTCAGGACACCGTCCCAGCCGGCACTGGTGGACATCTACGAGACAATATCATCGTCAGCAGCTTTCTGCGGCTGCTTATGTTAATGTCTGTGTGGCTTGCTAGCTTACTTGAAATAAGAGTATCATGCTCTGTCCGAAAGTCTCGAAGTTGTACACGTTGTCGAGTGTTCCCCTGTGCTTGACGTTCATGAAGAAGCTCATGCCAAAGATTGCAAATATGAACATGACGAGGAAGAGCAGGAGGCAGATGTTGAAGAGCGCTGGCATGGACATAGCTAACGCAAAGAGTAGTGTTCGAATGCCTCTGGCGCCCTTGACCAGACGAAGGACGCGACCGATCTTGGCCACGCGAACCACTCGTAGAAGCGTAGGGGAGACGAAGTACTTCTCGATCAGGTCGCTCAGTACAATGCCTTTATGGAGATGTAAAAACTTTGTTTTATTCCGTGGCATAAACCGAGCACATCCATAAATAATTCTCTTTTTATCTCAATATGGGCTGCTGAAGAAGAAAAGTTGCCCCATATACGAACGTAAGCATACTTGCTCATGCACGTGCCTCCTTCTAGCAGACTTAGAGCACATGGCGTAATATACGTATGCGCGATACACTCACGCTTACATTAACCGAGGAGCAAAATTCGGAGTGAGAGAGTTATACCATAACTTGTAAGAAGAGATGTCCAATATATGCAAATCGGTACCATCCAGTGATGATTTTTATCATTTCATCCCAAAACATTAAATCCAAAGCGACTTAGTTGGACGATTTTCTACTTTGGAGAGAGTCCAAGTCGACAAACTGGAGAATTTGCTTGTTCTGGAAAGAGTATCTCTTCCTTTACTTGGAGGCAACTCAAAAACAATTTAGCTGGTTGGTTTTTCCCAACAGAGGGCGCTTTTTGGATATTTTAGACATCTCCTATGCTTGTCTGGTCGAACCCTGCCGGAAGTAACCTAGCCTAACCTAAAAACACATAACAACCTAATACCCCGCGACTTCTCTCTTTTCATTTGGCTTGGGTTTAGTCACTGAAACCTAACATTCTAGTTTTGTGGGTGAAGGTTGATTTTTGTCCAGTTGACAATTGTATACCCATCACCAAAATTATACCCGTTGAACACTTGCTGCATATACACTGCACGGCTTTTGGTTTGTTGGGCAAATTTTGGAATTTATCGAGGAAAGTGCTTTGGAGACCATTTCTTAAATTTGGAGTGGTACCACATGACGTCCCAAACAAACCCAAATCTTGTCTCCTAAAAAATGACCAGCTGGTAAGAATGCAATAATTAGCTTCTTAGGACAGTGCTGACTGAGAGGGTTCCCCTTGCAGCAAGGCCACCTTTGAGCAGGCAGAGCGCATCACTGTTGGGGAGCTTTTGCATATGGACTCCCCAGGTGTAGCCTCAACCCCTGGGGGACTTGCTCCCCAATCCAAAACCGCGATACAAACAACAAGAAGTCGTCCTCATGTGCACGTAGTAACGTACAATGCTGTAAGTTCCTGTGCATGAAAATCACTGCTCTACCCACCCAGTATGGAGAGTATGACGACCACGAAGTCGAACATGTTCCATGGCTCCTTGAAGTAGTACTGTCTAAGGGCGAAGATCTTGAGAATGCACTCTGTGGTGAAAATGACGATGAATCCCATGTTCAGGTTCTCGAGGGCAAAGTTCCACATCTCAGTCTGGTCGTAGTGGTCCAGCATCATAGTCAGCATGTTGAGCCCGATGAAAAGCATGATGATCATATCAAACTTCTTGTTGGTCACAATTCCAAAGACGATGGCCTGGGGCTTCCACTAAAACAACGAACATCTGTGATCATCTACGCTTGTTTCAAACGCCCTGCTACCAGTGAGTGGTACAAGTACTCGTGCACGCCGCATGCTTTGAAGGCTCAAGCGCGTTATTCACTCACCCTTGGTCTCGGAGTTGCCTTGACAGGCTTCTTGTTCCCCATTTTCTTCATGGCGGCGTAATACTTTTTTTGATCGTCCGTCATGAACATCTCCAGTGAGCCTCCTGCGTGAAATGGACAAATCCCGTCAGCATTGACATATTTTTAAGTACACTCTTACGTAACTACTGTGCAGGTGGTATTGTTGAAGAAAAAGAGGTACGTAGGAGTGTTCAGTAAGCTGCATACACAAACAAGGGAGGAGTGGAGGCATGGGCTACGTATGTGGTACACGTAGTGCTCTCTGTCTGTGCGAACGCAGTTTGTAGTGTTCAATGTCTGTACGCACATGAATTGTATGAATTCGTTGCCTCCACGCAGATTTTACAGCATGTAAAGTTGTACAGTATATGTACAATTTTGGACTTATTGTATGTATGCACTCACGTGCAGTACGGTTTTTTGATGACTGACGTACAGTACAGTTAGCAGCACAGGGTAGTCTCTATGCGCAGTCATACGTACAATACGGTAGTATGTGTAACATTTACGTTGATATGCCCAAAATGCTAGAAGCAGCACGACTGAAGCGGATCGATAGAAGTACAAGTTGCATGTACTGTAGGTACATGTGTACGAGCATCAACTACTACTGCAGTGCAGTATCTAGTCTTATCCAACTGCAGTAGACCCTTGTTCGATAATCACTGTTGGTAACCTACCATCGGTGCCTTGAACAGATGAAAGAAGAGTTTTGTTAGCGAGGAGCATAACATAGTCGTTAAGTGGGTACCGCTAGAATAGTTTGTAGACTCTTGAATGAAAGTCTAACGAAACTGTTATCGCTCACGGACATTCAACATTCTGCTATAATCATTTACGACAATTTGGATGCAACCGGCAAGCTCACAAACTCACATGCTCTGCTGAGTGCTGCTAGTGGTACTTATCTTTTTCTTCTGTTCGTTGAAATTGTCAATGATGACACCAATGAACAGGTTGAGAGTGAAGAATGATCCGAAGATGATGAAGAAGACGAAATACAGGTACATGTAGATGTTGACATCCCGGCTCGGTTGCATGCCAAGCTAAGAAGAAAGATAGATAATGTTCCTCAAATCGGAGTCCAATGGTAGTGGGAGACAACTGACACCAATACAATAAGCAAAGTGTAAATTCTAGGACCAAACACTGTGCATGTACTTGACAAGGCGCAATCTTACTTGGGACCTGGAATCTACGGCGTCGTACATGATTCCCATCCAGCCCTTGAAGGTGGCCACTTGGAAGAGGCAAAGGTAGGCCTTACCCACATGATCAAAGTTCATGACCGAGTTCTCCCACAAGTAGCCGTCAAGTGAGAGGCAGGTTTTGTTGTCAGGAACAAGAGTGGCGTCCACTCGGTCACCGGAGGGATCCAAGCACTACACACGTAATACAGAAAGAAACATGCAGGGATCTCATGCTAAGGAGGGTGAAAAGCACTACAGTGCACTACAACACGCAAGTAATTCTAGGACTTTGTGAGGGTGAGAGGTTGTGCCATTGACTACATACAATCTGTACATAGGGTGAGCTGGTGTATACGCAATGGTTTGAATGACTCGTCCAATGTCCTCTTTATCCACATGTGCGCAGGGTAAAAGAAAAAAAGAAAGCTCTCTTGTCGACTGACGCAGATACACGCACGCGCGCACGCACTCGCTCAGACTAATTTAATCCAACTATTACTACATACGCTATTGCGGTGCAAGCAGCAAATGAGCGAGCAAAAAACGAGAAAGAGGACATCATGCTCTATCTTTTCTCCTTCCTCACATCTTTTGAGTCAATAGCATCGTCCATGATCGTGAGCCACCCCTTGAAAGTGGCGACTTGGAAGAGCGAGATGTACGCGTGACCAACATTGTCAAAGGTGATCCTGCTGTTCTCCCACTTGGTGTTGTTCTCGCTCAGGCACGCAGCCACGTCGGGAACGATCTCAGCACTCATCCGTTTGTTGGTATTCAGGTCCACGCACTATTTATCATCATGTTTGTATTCAGTGTCCACTTACAGTAATAATTTCTACGCGGTAGTTGAAACAATCAGGTCGACGTAAACATATGTACCCTGAAGTATCGGAGCAGGAAAGGCTACTCATACGTGCTTGCCTTACTCAGACAACGTTAGATTGCGATCATTGCATGATTGACACGGTACACGCGTATGTGACGAACATGTTGAATCCTCTTATTCATTATATTGTAACCAATGAAACACGATGGCTCTGTGAAACTTACCTTGTAGTACTTTCCCGCAAACATCTGCACCCCCATGATGGCGAATATGAGCCAAAAGATGAGGCACACCAACAACACGTTGAAAATGCTTGGGATCGCCTGCACCAGGGCATTTACCACGACCTATTGAACGAAAGCATTATCAGTAGTCCTCGCCACAACTGAAGCAGTTGTTTTACCCTCATCCCCTGCATTCGAGACATGGCTCTGAGAGGCCTCAGAGCCCTCAGTGTCCGCATGGTCTTGAAGGCTTGGATCCCACCAGCTCCCAGTAAGGATGCAGTGAAGTTGATTAGTGACACCTGAAGACCACATTAGGTTAGAAAAGATATGGCGGTCTACAAGTGACCCTCATTGCCTCAGAAGTAGGGCGTGTTAGCAAAGTAGAGTACGTTAGTCCCGGCGCTTCGACCAGGTATGAGTCTAGCGTGGTCAGTCATTATCCCTTCTCCTCGCCTGGACTCACTTTCAATCCCTGCATTCTTGACATGGCCCGAAGAGGCCTAAGGCCCCTTAGGGTCCTAAGTACCCGAAAGGCTGGAAGATCGCCAATTCCGATCAGTGAGGCGAACACGTTCATCAAAGAAAACTGATCAAATAAAAGGGGAAAAACATAACAAACGACTCTTTCACGCACGACTAACGGTACCATAGATTGTGCATATGTATTGGCTTAGTCACATACCATGACGATGACAAAGTCTAGCCAGCACCACGCGTTGGTGAAGTATTTGACGAATCCCAGGGCCAGCCACTTGACGCACATTTCCAGGAAGAAGATGACAGTGAAGATTCTGTCCATGTAGTAGAGCACGTCCTGCAGCACTGGATGATTCTTCAAGTGGACATCTTCCAAGGCCTGTTTGGAATATTTTTGATATTGTACGGCTCTGTACGTACGGATGCTCAAACGAGGAATGAGCTTTCCTCGTTTGAGCATCTATTCCATGCTCCATCTATTCCGTGGAGTCACTAGCTTAAGAGAAGCTAATTCTGCCTCACCCTGTGCACTTCATGGCAGTGCACGCATTGGCTTCATCAACGATCATCACAATAATGGATGTTAATCTCTTTACGCGCAATCGTCCGTGCGCTATTCTTACCAGTGCTAGGCTGCTGATGAGGATCATGGCTATAACCGCCGTCTCAAAGTATTTGTTCTCGATGAGCCTGAACGTCTTGACCCTAAGGGCGCCCCAGCCCTGCCAGAATGGAGAGTCGTGATCGCCCGCCAAGCATGGGAACCGCGCGTAGCACTTGTCTGGACAGCAATCGCTAGGATATTCCTGCATCATCCATTCCTGGGTGGTCGCCTCCAGAATCTCGGCCTCTAGTTTGGCTTGATGAGCATCGTCTGCCGCAGAGGGGATAAAGCCGGCATTATATTTTGATATATCTCCAGTTTAAGTTCTCCATACGGCCCGCCAAAGAATAGCTCGGTATACATCAGAAAGATGCCAGCTAATTCTTCCACGCTGATGATGCCAGTCACAGTTGACTTACCTGGTGTCCCATCTGAGGTGGCCGCTGCCACTTCGCTGATGCTTCTCGTCTCGTTTCTTCTATCGTCGATAACGACTGAACGCTTCTTGGCCGCTGCGTCGGTGTCGTCGTCCTTGTGCAACGACCTCTTGCTCCCGTGGTGGCTGCCGCCAGCATTCAGGTCGCGGTAGTGGTGACTGCCATAAGATGACACCGACAAATTGTCGTAGTGAAGGAGCTCCTAGGAGAATATAATGCTTGCTTCACCAGCGTCCATTTGACGAAATTCTTCATACTGATGCAATGTCCGTACAGTAGTGATACATTCAATGGTATCTAGAAAGAGTAAGCCACAAGAGCTTCCAGTCAGTATGGCTTTCTCTGCTTGTTCATTACAGGTCTTGTCATTGTGCTGTCATTTCATTCAATACTATCAGCAGTCCAGGAAAGCACGAATAATGCGCGCAATGCTTATATAGACGCCAAAGTGACTCTACATCTCTGGAACCAAACCAATATTTCGGTATTGCACTAACGTTAGATCCAAATTGAGAATTCTGTGCGTACCAGTTGCGGCCAGAGGAATCCTCATCTTAACACTGAGCAAGTTCTTTTAAGTTGCACTGTTTTTATGTCTTTGGGTGACGTCAATCCAATGGCTGCCTTGTACACTGGCGTTCAGAAGACTTTGCCCCCTGCCATGAAATGCTTAGAACAACGATTTCCATGCGATTTCCGCAGCAAATGTGCAATTTTTCCTCACCTCGGGGGGAAGCCTAAGACTCCCCCACCTACCGATGGGCTTCACCCTACCTGGCTCATCAGGGCCATCTGCTTCTACGTACAGGCGTGCAAAAGTATTCGCCTCCCATTTCCAACATCATAACTACTTCAATATTGCAGCAACGCGAAATCGATTGACAAGGTGGGTAAGAGAAAGTGGCGTGCTGAAAGTTTCTATAGACAAGTGGAAATAAGTCATTCATTTTTAGGTCATTCAACTTGCAACCTTCTGTTCTCACTGCTTGAGTTGATAACTCAAATAAAAAAAAAACCAGCGATATGATGATCATGAATGCCATGCACCTGCGAAATGCTGAATGCAGCCCCAGGTCCACTAGCTGCATTCCCAGTGATCGTGTCCACCAACAAGTTGAAATTGGGATTGAAACGTCCCATGAACATACTATACAAGACGCACGCGTCTTCAACTAGACTGAGTGCGAACTTATGATGGGCTGAGATTATCGTTGAGGCTATTTCTGGTGGGAGAACACAGAACAAACGGCAGGAGTGTGAGGTGAAGCCGATATAACCAGATTCTGCTTAGCTCCCACTTGCTTATCTTGCGGCCGATTTTGATGTTTTAAAGCGGCAATGAAGCAGAAGGTTTAAGCTGTCAATTGCTATGGGTAGAAGTCAGGTAAATATGTATGTAAATATAGTGTAGCTATTCGAACTTTTAGTGACCTGCCACTTTCTCTTATCCACCCTGTACATCAATGGAAAACTTGAAGCCTTGGCAGTTAAACTTATTTTCTTCACTTTGGATAAAAATGAATATTCAAGGCAGCTCTGGCCGTTTTGTCCATCCATTTCGCTTGTGTTTTGTCCTTATGTGAACTGTTTGTAACTTCCTTAATACTGCAGCTACACAAAATATTTCTATCACTGAAAAGCTGGGGACCTAAGCTGTCTGACGTCAGCTTCTCTTGCAGACAATATTCTGCATTAAAGGCAACACTAGTGATTTGAAATACTTCATATGCTTTGTTCCTCGCTGCAGAGCTAGGGCATAAGCAGTTCAGCACCATCTTTTTTAATGCTGCAGCTACACAAAATCTACTTACATCATTGGAAAGCTTGAGGCATCAGCAGTTTGGCATCAGCCTCACGTTTGGACCATATTGCATATTAAAGGCAGGACCGGCAAACGGCTCGTACAAGTCTGACTCATCAGTACAGTGGCCAGCGCTGCTTTTTCATCCAAAGTGAAGAAAATAAGTTTAACTGTCAAAGCTTCAAGCTTTCCAATGATGTAAGCAGATTTTGTGCATTTGGGAAGTCATGATACAGGGAATTGGGGGCGAATACTTTTGCACGCCCCGGTGGGTGTGCGACTGCACCCAAGTCTAAGGCTTCCCTTCCCCACTCCACACACACGAGGTAAGAAAGTTTAGCATTTGGTGACTCATAATCGTGCAAAATGTACCACTTTTGACTGCTGCAGCAGGGGAGCGAATACTTCTGAACGCCAGTGTATATGACTCACGCAGCTACCATATGACTCAAAAGGCATGGGGCAGCAATGAGTCATAAAAATGCCTTCCACTGTACTACCTTAAGTGTATGGACCCCCCAAAGGGGTCTAGCACGGGGTCGTCAAGATAAATCGGAACTTTGAATTTCGCCATGAAGAATAATACGAAGGTGGAGATAACACTCAGCACTATAGCACCAATGCTATGGTGCGGATCTAACTGTCATGTTGCTCTAGTTAAGGCTTCCAAGATTACGGAGTGGCTCAAGGCCAATACCCTCACTTTTGGGACCCATCGACCTGGATTGCCAACCCAGGGTCAAGGTCAAAGTTAGGACGAGTTTGAAAGTTGTTCCGACTTTATTTCGACGACTCGGTACATGTGTACCGTGGGTGGGTATTTCACTACAGAATCCACGTACGTACGTAAGTACTATGGGATGGGACCCGGCTTTTCAGCTCAGAAGTCAAATTCTTATTTGAAATAATGACATCAAGCATACCGACAACATAACCCTACTTAGGTTTCCATTGCTCACACCACTTCCTTCCCACTGAAAGTGGGTAAAATAGTCAGTGGTTCTTGCAAGTGCTCTGTAGAAGCAAAATTATATACATTTATTGTCACTCCTGCAGATCTACTTGCAATGAAAGCGGAAAGCGAAGGTGGCAAAATGTTTAGAAACATGAAAGCTGTTGCACATCGACTCATTGCAACAGAAAGGCTGATGGTGATATGTCATGAAGACATATTGCACAGTTCCTCAGTAGGAGGAAAAGTTTTCAGTTAGCCTCCAATTCAACATGATTTTTAAATTTCAAACATTTGCAAAGGTTGATCCTACTTCTAAAATGTCGAGCATGGATAGCTGTCACCCCAGGAAAAAATGATCATAGGCAAATTTATTGCATTTTGGGGTATGGCGGTTTTTCTCCTGTGTGGTAACAAACTGAAGTTAAAGACTTGGTGTTTGTGAAAAATCTTTGACCTCAACTTAACTTGCGAGATCACATGACCTCCACAGTCCGATCTGACCTCATCCACTACATTCCATTCAGGGGTGCTGAGCAACTTTACTTTTATGGACTTTTTTTGATTTCATGCCTCCTTCTGCCTGACAATGGCCATTTAACCTTGTTGATCTAAAATGAATCTTAATTTGGCACTTTGACCTCAATGCACAACTTCAAATGACCTCTGAGGTCAAATTTGACCCTGCTCTGATCTTCCTTGAATAAGGAGAGAGCTGCATGTCAAATTTGGCATAGATCCATTCTGTAGTTTGCTACATTTTTCAACACAACTCAAGGTAATTCGGATCAGGTATCATCATTAAATTTGTAGTCTATTGTGCCAGTTACTGAATATCTGGAAAATGGTCCCCGTCTAAAGTTGCCACCCCTTGCATTTTTTAGCCCCCCTTGGGTTGACAAACCTGAAAGCAGCTAAGCAACAATTTGTTCAATCTGTGCAATTGACTGCATAAAAATGGCTGTCAGAAATCATGGGGCATTTTTGATGAGGTAAAAAAAGGTTAATTTTGACCAAACTTGACTCGAGTGCACACAGGAGCTTCCAATTTTTAAGCACAAAACTTTGGGCCTTCTTCCATTCAGGTATATGCACTCATGACTGCTCCAGGCCCAACTATCCAAAGGGTCCTTCTATTGTTCTATCCCATGGTGCTCACGCACCATTGCTGAATCCGCAAAATGTGCACCATTCGGAATCACATCTCATTCGGTGGAGGATTTCAGTCGTGGATATCCATGCGTTTGCCACCCTCTTGCGCTACCCTACAGGAGTGCTTAGACATCCCATTTATCCCCTGTTCCTTACTCTGTCTCTCTTCTTTTTGTGCATTGTGCCGCTGACAGTTCCAAGCTTATTGCTTCATTGCACCAGCTGCTCACTGACCGTATTCTGTATCGCTCTACACAAGTTACGTGTGCACAATAAAGAGACGCATTCCAAACTGTGACAATCTGACCCCGCGAGTCCTTTAAAGAACCACCCTTACATATATACTAAATGATATAGTAGTGATGCGTACCAGATCCGCCGTGTGTCCGAATCCTCCTTTTCCGTTTCCGACCAGCTCAGTTCTGCTTCTGGTGTTGAGCGTTGTGCGCCATCGCTCGTTTCCCACATCGCCTGAAGCGGAAGAGATTTACACTCGTGCAGCTTCATTATGGTCTGGAGTGAAAAGTCGTCCAACTGCTGGCAATATTGGTTATTACAATGCATATCAGAATGAGGCCTCTTCAAGCCAGCACTCATTTCTTCTATTGGGTGGAGAAATGGGTCTTGAGCTGTGCCAGGATTGGGCTAAACTTGCCATTTCCTCTCTCTCTCTCTCTCCCACTCCTACCTATTTTTCTTTCTCACGCTCTACCAACATCCTCCGAGCGTGGGCAAAGAACTGGAAGCAACCTCCATCCTCATAAATCCGCGTTGTCGTCCTCGGAGAGTGATTTAATTGCGAAAATGACGTATTGGCCCTATGTTTCTTCTCCCCCTCCTTTCTCAGTAATAACATCTCCGACCTCTTTCACGGCCTCTCCACATGCCGCAGTTAAAGAAATGAGTCCGGGAACCAAGACAGCGCTCACTCATGCATGACCAGGATGATGCTATGCAGGGCCCAGAACTCGTGCAGCTACGCTTACCCTGGCCTCGTACTCCAAGTTGGACCAGACTGGAGGCAGGCGAAAGCGCACCAGGGTGAGCGCTCCCTCAAACACATGTGTACACAGTTGTGCAGGAATAGTGGGCAAGGGCCATTACTCGGCGCATTTAATGCGGACCCCCCCGGACTCGATGGTGTGGTAGCCTACTGTTTCTTGCCAAGAGGGATATATGCATTGCCTTATAACAGTGAATATGAGAGTGGTACTTGGGTGTATGCTGTGTTGTGCAAGAAGAAAGATGCCAGGAAAGCACTTGACTTTTTTGGAATGCCTCCCAGAGTACCTTTTTCTGTTCGTACTTGCGCACACTAAAGGCATGCACGGCAGTACCTTGGTTGATTTATGTGCAGCCATAGGCCACGTCTCTGCATAATAGCGGGGCAGTTGCTACGTATGAACGGAAAAAAGTGCTGCCTAGTCTGAAATGAAAGCGATTCTGCTATGATCGTTCTTTTAGAATACCCTGCAAACACACTCACAAAAGAGGGAAGAACAGACGATGATAAAGGCATTTTTTACAGTGAAGAGGGGAGGAATCATCGTCGCTGAGTGATTGCCACAGAGCACGCGCCAACATCATTACTAACCTGCCTTCATACAAGACGCGCTGTTCAAAATGGGGAGGAGGGATTCATGGGAGGATCGGGAACTCTGACGTGCCGATGAAAAATAAAGCAGTTCAGTCGGGACTCTCACCGTTCTCTCCGTGTATGTCGATGTCCATGCCATCCCCGATCTTGACGTCGACGGCTGCCAAAGTCTGGTTCTGCTCCTTCTCCATCTTGCCCATCAGGGTCTCTGGAAGCAATTTCTTTCTTTCTAAACTCTTTTCCTCCTCTTCGTCGGTTTCGTCGTCTACATCAGCGACAGCGTTCGGAGCTAACTCTTCGGCACATGGTGACGGGGTTGCGGATTTGGAGGTGCAGACGCTGGCTAAGGGAGTCAAAGCCAAAGAAAAGGAAAAAAAAAGAAAGAAAGAACCTGAAAAAAATTAGTGTGCTACCAGGCAAAACAACGAAACATGATGGCAGCGCCCAAAACAGCTTACTCAACATAATTCAAATGTGGTCGAAGCGGTCTGGAGAGGAGGGAAATTGGAGGAAGTCGAGGAGAATTTGGCCCATTCACTTTTTTTTTCTTTTCTAAATTTTCTAGTTTCTGCCATTTCTTCTCGCATCCTCTTCTCGGAGTGATCTCTCGCTTTCTCTCTTGGGGAGGATCGAGTTTGTATTCGATGAACAGAAAGTGAGAAAAGAGAAAAACGATAACATGCTTTCCCTAGAATAAAAAAAGAAAGGGCGCAAAAAGAGGTGACTGAATGTATCTTTCTCTCTCGCACAAACGCCTTCAATCTTTTTCCTTCTTCTGGCATAATAGAGTCGATTACAGATCGACTGCTGAGTCTCACTACAGAGTGCAGCAACGCATGGTACGAGATAATTCCATCTGCAAGTCGATTTGACAGAACTTACGTCTGCGGGACGAAATCTGCCGCCTGAAGCAGTTGCCGATGGCGCGGCCGATGATGGTCAGGCCGGACATGGTCTTCTTCTTGAGCCACCTGCCAGCAGTTGCGCTTTTTTATGTACAATTCACCCACTCTGTACTTAGTTGGTGTAATTCTTAATCACCTTCTAAATCTCCCTATCCTATTGTAGGCCTCGCTAAGCTTATTGGTGTCGTCGTCAACGGTGCCAGCAGCTGACAGATTGGAGGCGCCAAAGCTGCTCAAGAGCAGAGCCAAAAATAGGTTCAGAACCTAGGGGGACGGTTAATGAATGACAGCCTCTCTACGTACCGACGACGTGCTATTCGGTGCAACACCAATACTTTGAACGCTTACCACCAAGTTTCCTATGACGACAGTGGCCAGGAAGAATGGGACGCACACCTTGGAGGAGACCCACATGCAGTCCCACATGGACTCGATCCATTCTCCACAGAGCACCCGGAAAACGATCATGAAGCTGTGCATGAAGTCCACAAAGTTCCAGCGAGGAAGTTCCTTTCCAGGAAAAAGGTCGACGTTGTCTGGAAGAAAGAAAACTCGCTTAGGCCATCATGAGGAAGAAAGCATCGCGTTCGACGTTTCTTACCGACGTAGCTTTTTCCAAAGAGTTGCATGCCCATGACAGCGAAGATGAATATGATGATACAGAGCACGAAGGTGAGGTTTCCCAGAGCTCCCACTGTCTTGCCCATGATGGAGATTAAGAGGTTCAAAGTGGGCCAAGATTTGGCAAGTTTGAATACTCGGAGCTGGAAAGAGAAAGGTGCTGTCAGTCAGCGAAGCTTGACCAGAGCCTACGAACTCACCAGTCGAAAAGATCGAAGCACCGACAGCCCTGATACATTCTCCAACCCTAGCTCGATGAGTGAGAGCGCGACTATGATGAAGTCAAAGATGTTCCAGCCTTCTTGGAAATAGTACTTGGGGCTCATCGCCATCAGCTTGATCACAGCCTCCACGGCGAATGTCGCGGTAAAGAACTAATTTGGACAGAGACCACGTTACAGTGCGCATTGTACAGACAAAGTGAGAGTTTTCACCCAGGCACTTACGTAATTTCCATATGTAAGAGTGATATACATGTTCGGATCCATGTCATGGTGGTCCAGTGCCATGAAGAAAGTATTGACACCGATGCACAGAGTAATGAACAAGTCCACGAAAGGATCGAATATGATGAAGGACAAAAACTGCAGAGGTAGAGGAATTGTTTTTATGTATAACTGTCTGTCCTCTTATGTACTATTCTGCAGAGTAACAATGTGTACTGGACGTACCTCGGAAAGCCTGATATAAGCCCTGCAGCAATCCCACACGCAGAAGATATCTATGAGTCTATAAAGCGTCTGCATCATCCTCTCCTTCAGTCTGGGCCCTTCCTCGCCTATGCCATCCCCGCTATCAAGGTACATGCTTATCTTCCGCGAGGCGCGTCTCGAGGCCGGAGTCGAGGCCGCCGCCGCCGAAGACGACACCGCAGTCGCGTCCACGGATCCGCGTAACGCCGCTTGGTTGATTATGTCGTTCAAGACCATCACGTCTAAAAAGAGGCCAAGTAGTACAGTCGCAATCATTAGCACCCCCCGCCATAACGTGAAT
>JAAUXU010018491.1_pt1 | contig 23229 bp, 19 predicted proteins | sample 7278151 | NCBI WGS metagenome assembly JAAUXU01 (sample SAMN14350113, study PRJNA611818) | marine sediment metagenome | isolation source: surface marine sediment (1.8m) | place: French Polynesia: Moorea | collected 2018-08 | reverse complement strand
TACATGGGTTGACAGTATTGAGTGCCCATAGTGACACTAGAGCACTCATACTGCAGCGACCCACAGATGACCCCACGCCAGTGCTGGCTGTTTTTGGCCATTTCTGGCCACTTTTTTTAGTGAAAAGTGCAGAAATTTTTGTGGGCAGATTCTGCCTTCCCTGGCCCACCTACATCTCGGGGTGGCACCACCTGAGGCCCCTCACACCACCTATGGGGCCCATTTTTCCGTACGTCAAGACTTTCTGCAGCACTTTGCTCATAGGCTGATGATAATGTAACTTCCTAATCAATCATGCAAGTCCAAGAGCATCAATGGTGAAGTACAGCGCAGGATGTGGCCAAATGAACTACACACCCATCAATATTTCGAAAATGAACCATTGTGATCTTACTACACGTAGTGCTGTTTCAAGGTATATTTGGGAGACAAGAGAAGACTGGTGGCTGCTGACAAACTAACGTTAGTTCCTGTCCTCGTCCTCGTCGTCACTGTATCAATTCAAGACACCCTCAGTGCAGCTCTGATGATGTTCTGCAGCCTCTCTCAAGCCTAGCACCAGGCATTTGGTGTGGGGTTGGGGGCCACATGGTCTTGTCCCAGAAACCCCTCCTCACCCAGGTTGTCCAACAGCCGCTTCTGGAAAACCTGTTTGTGGTTCCCCTGGGACAATGGAGGGCCACGGTGGTGGAGAATACAGTCCTCACATGGTTATACATATTTCTAAGAAGTCACATTGTTGGACCCTGGATGATGCAGGGCAGAGACAGTTGAACTGATTTGTACCAACCCCCAGGAAATTTTTTAAGTTCATTTTGGTCGTCGGGGAAAATTTCAGCTTAAATAGCTTAAATAGCCGCACCCTGTAGATAGGGCTGGTCAGGATTTCGAAATTACTAAGCGCTGATTAACACACTTGTTGTTTGTTCTTTGTATCAAAAGGGTGGATCCTTCACAGTAGTTCTGGAATGGATGAGGTGCCCCTGCGGTGTTTTCTGAAGCCAAAGCTCTGCAAATCTTAGATAACAAAGCCAAGTTATTGCATCTGCGCCATCGAACCTTGCTGATCGGTGTCATGCATCACACACCTTTGAACAGCTGTTCGTTCAACTGCAAGACAGCTACGACAGCATCATTGGACATTGGTCCACAATCTCCTCCAAACTCCTGAGGCAGTATCCTGGGACTCAACTTTTCATGCAGGGTCACCAAATTGGAGCCATGAAACAGGATCTGTGTAAGAATAACTTAGTGCTGTACTTGAATAGAACTAAGAAATCTAATGCACAAATCGGTACATACAGTATTGGACGTGCTTACCCTACTCCTGATGGTTTCTGAAAGGAATGGCTTGACGAGAGCAAAGACGAGGTCGAAGAGGTAGGACTCATTGATGATGTGGATCTCACGAAAGCGCAAAGGGAAAGTGCTCTGGTGCAATGCCAGTATGGTAGTAGGTGGCTACAGTTTTAAGTGCTTGGAACTCTTCTTTCCTACCTGGATGATATTAGCAATTGACCTCACATGTTCTGTGGTAATGTGCATAAGGTGGGTGAAGCTGAAACCAGCCATGTCTAACACGATGACCATGCCAGCCACTTGTGACTTTGGCTCACGTGCTACCAGCTCCAGGCAGAGGTAATTGGCAGAGAAAAGGTCGTAGGGAGACACAGTGTGAGGGTCCCAACAACCAGCTCTAGAGATCATTGAACAGAGCTGCTAGTCTTTCACTTCTATATCACAGCAACTAGTGTTGACCTCACCGAAACAAAAAGACTCTCCGTCCAAGTTTGTCTCTATGCTGCAGCAAGGTTTGTTGGTTATAGCTAAGGGCCTCCTTGGCGAGAGAAGGAAGAGCCTTAGTGAAATTCTGTGGACACGAGTTGCGCATGGAGAAGTAGCGTTTTAGCTGTAAGGGGATTATTACCAATCATAGTAGACAAAAGTGAGTGTGCACTTAGATTGTCACCATAGCAAAGGCCCTTTTGTGGTCAAACTTCTGTGCCCTGAGGAATCGAAGAAGGAAAGCATCGTCCAGAGGGGATATCAAGTCTTCGCAGTCTGTGAAACCAACATAGACATGTGATTGTTTGGCACAGATTCATTCACAGGGCACTAGGGTACCTTGCACCATTTCTCTAAGAGCTTGTATGTCTCTGTCCCTCCCTTCTTGCTTCTCTTGAAGTTCATCATACGCCTTCCTGTGCCAACCCTCGTGGAGTGCATCCTCCCGTGGGCACTCAATGGTGAAGGGGTCAAGATCGAAAGGGAGTATCCCATAGCCTGGACTAGTGGTCTAGAGAAGAGAGCTCTTGTTGTATGATTAAGACCCCTCATTGTATGCAAGTTTACTCTGCTGACTCTTCTTGTATGGTCTCGACTAGGTCCAGAGAAGAACTTGCAGCCGTGGACCTTTTCGTTGCCATCACCACTGACAGGCAAAGGCTTCTTCGGAGTGACATGCACCTCTGGGGGCTCCTCCAGCATCACTATACGCCTCGCAGACATGTCGGAATAGTTTGTTTCATTGACAGTCCAAGTTTGTTGCTGAAGGAACATGAGGTCAAGCAATGCACAAGTCCTGCAGCTGCGGCAAAGCCAAACTGAACATTTGGTTGTGCTGAGTCAAATGTCCATCTAATTTCTTGAAAAAAGATCCTGACACATCGTTTACACTGATTAATCTACTTCAAGCCACGTCATGCTGAATACCTCACCAGGGTTTGACCTTCGACCCAACCAAGCTGAGACTTATGCTTTTTTGTACTTAAACCTACTATCGTTAGGCATGGGCGAAGATCTCCCTTGTTACGGCGTAAGAGCTCATGACTGGTGTCCAAAGTCTGCTTGGTGAGGGTGTCTATGGGTGCGCTAGCTGCGTCATGCACTCTCGGCATGCTGCAAATACCACTGAGGCACCTGTAATCTACAAAGAATGCACTACTACACCTTTATGTACATCTGTCTTTCTGTCATAGAGTTGGCGGTCCAACTGCAGGACTGATTGTCCCCGAACTTGGACTGACTCTACTTTTCACGCACTGTGGAAACCATATGCAGAAGGTGCAATTTCTGAGGCAGTTTTGAGGCCTAAATTAAGATACAACATTCTACACTTACCTTTACCGTACTTACTACTACAGGGGACACTTTCTATTGTACCATTGCTGAATGCAGTCCATCAACTATTGTTGCAATTTTTCCAGGTCTTAAACCAATTTGGTAATGACGTACCCTCAATGCAAAAACTCATTCATTTTTGTCTTTGTTCCTCTTAGTTAAAACATTGGAATGTAAGCAAAATGACCTTTGTACATAGAGTTCCCAACGAGTTACTGTCCCCAAAGTTTAAATTAACCACAAAAATCCTGACAAAAAAGTCCAGACAAATCCCAGAAATTTCAATATTCCGCAGGTAACTTAATGTTTATAAAGAATTTGAATATTCTGCAGGAAATTTGATGACTTGAGCCAATAAAGAGGCCTCCATCTTAGAAATTAAAAAATCAGGAGCCTGAAGAGTAACGACTGAAACCATACACCAATGCATTACATAAAGCATCACTTTTCTTGAATTTTTTGTCAGTCATACAATACAAATATTGATACATAACTTGTTGAATGAACTCTTTCTTACATTTTTCTTAAAATTTCTCGAATCATGAAAAGGTTGGTGATTGTATCCTCGGCCAGGGAGCTTCGTATGTTGGAAAGTGTACTGTGCTTTGGGGGGTCTGTTGGACTCGTGACTGCCGTGCCTGTGGCTCATGATGATAAAGAAAATGCCGATGGGATTGAATTGCAGTCGCGTGACATTGACTGTATGCGGAAAAAATGAACGTTACAAAGTGCGTGGATGGATGGTCAGGTCAGCACTGTCTCGTCGCCATCCGTGCAGTCAATACACGGCTCTCCTCCCGTCTTCACCACTCTGACCGACACAAAGATAGTCATACGAAAGAGTGCTCAAAGAATGTCGTGGGAGAAGATGGCGCCCAAGTCGGAGTCGGCGCCGGAGGTTACGGCCGCACGCTACACATGCGCATGCACACCCACCCACACCCACAGAGAAAGAGAGAGAGAGGTGTCCGATCTGATGCTGGACACCCAGCTGACTGTTTCTGGGAGCAAACACTCCTGACAAGTCTTCGATACAGTGTGAAATCCGGGATTTGTTCTCTTTTACAGCCCTTAGTGCAATGAGGATGAAGTTTTTGCAGGAACAGTAACAGTTTGGCATTCCTGTCGTTCAAGCAATGATTTGCCATTTACGTGCTTCGTCAAGAATGTCTATTGACGTCCGTGGCAGCATACGGGAATTCAATGAGGAAGAATCCAATATGTTCTGGCGAATCCCTTGATTAGAGTTGTCACAATGATGCATGTCAAACATACTGTCTTAAAACCTATTGCATACTGGCTTGGTCCAAAGTGGCCCAAGTAGCATATGCACGCGGGGTTGACCTTGGGACTCTTGATGATGGACGTGACCAGCTATTTTGTTTGGACGCTGTTCAGAAAGGTTAAAGCTAGCTCATTCAACCTTTAAATGTGGATTCTGGGGCTGAGTGACAAATTTATGACCAGAATATGCGACTGAAGCTCAATAAATCGCACCTGCATATTTCACTCCGTGATGGGATCCGCGTAGTCAACAGAGCTGACGTGTGTGTGCTCACAAAAGCATGCAACCTGCTGTTGCTGCTATTGAAGTATGCTTGGAAGCCCGTAAGAGGAGGCGGCTATGAGGCCTGCGGAAACCTATGGCCTACTACGTGACAATTGCAACTGAAGTGCTGACATTCTTTGTCTGGTTGCCTCTGCTAGTATTTGAGCGGAGTGCGCGCAGGACGCGAGGACACGGTGCAACACTTATGCCTGCACGCATGGGACTGAAAATCATACGCTTTGGCGCAGTCTTTTTCGTCAGATTGATCCAAACATTGTATACGAACTGCTCACCGCAGGTGAGGCATGCGGAGTGTACGTATGGGAACATGGTCGCAATACAGAGCTGTAAATTCAATCTAAGTGAGCAGACCCAGCCCAAGGCACTGTATATTCACTCGTCTGCAAAGAACTTGTGAGTGTTTTGCACTGTGATGACCTTCTCAATCTTGCTCGCAATGCGATCCTTGCCCCGCTTCTTGCCACCGCAGTTCTCTGCTCTGCGGCCATCATTCGTGTTTTTTGCAAATCTCTCTTTTCTGTCTTTGTTAATCTTTTGCCAATAGTCCTTCTCCTCCTGGTCTTGTAAGACAACTGATGCAGTACCCTCACCAAGGAGGGCATCAATAGCAGCTAGTTTCTTGGCTTGCTCAGCTGAGGAACAGCGCACGTGAAATTCCAGAGCACCTGTGGCAATATCCACGTACTTCACTGGGTCCAAGAAAGTGTGAGAGATCTTTTTCTTTAGAACACTGCGATCTTCTACAGGAGTGACAAGACTAAATTTAACGATTGTGTCAGGTACGAACTCTAGCTCAGGTAAGTGGGTTGGGATCTCTTCTGGCTCTTTCTGCTCCTGCTTAATCCTCATGTCACGAAATTTTTTCTTCGCCAAGCCCATGTTCCTCTTCTGTAGGTCCAAATACTTATTGCGCAATTGCTTCCATTGTCTTTTGGACATGACACGCAATGAGGACATGGCTCTGAGATCCAGTTCTCCCTCACCTGGACAAGAGGGCTTACGGTTCCTTCGAATCTTCTTTTTCTTTTTGGGTTTCGGTTCTTCTTCATCATCTTTCTCTGAAACCTTTTCACCTTCTTTCTCAGATTCCTTGACTTCTTCCTTTGGTTGGACTTCTTCAAGTGGCTGGTCTTTCTCTCCTTCGTCTCCGTCTCCAGCCTCCATTGCCTGTTCTTTTTGATAGGCCTTAATGCTGCACAAATCCTCCGGCTTTATGTCGGGCAATGTATCAGTCTTCTTTTCTTCATCACCAGACTTCTCTTTTGGAGGTGAAAATGCTTCAAGGGCCTTCTTTGCAGTGTCTGAATGAGCAAACTCAATAAAGGCGAAGCCCTTGATTTGGTGCTGGTTGAACTTGAACCTTGGTAGAGAGACGTAAACAACTTCCCCATACTGTTCAAAGAGGGATCTTACAGACTCCATAGTGGCAGTAGCCGGGAGCTTCTCCACGTAGAGGGTACATGCCTCCTCATCCTCGGCTGGTCTTGGCCGAAATGGTATCTTTCGCTTTACCTGGCGCTGGCCTTCCACCTCACGCACCTCCAACAGGGATGACTTTATGCATATGAATGCCTTCCAAAGGTCGTCTGTACTGGGTCTGCCAAAGGCCACAGTCAACATACTGGCAAGTTTGTTAAAGCGTAGAAAGATATTCAAGTCAACCCAGGGGCCATTTGAGAGCAACTCTTGCATGAATGAGCTCTTGTTGAGGTTGGCATCACCGAAGTAAAACTCCATTTGAGTGATAATCTCCTGATAGGCACGGCGCTTGCGACGACGACCCGACTTCTTCCCATTGGATTGGCCATCTTCTGCAGCGGTACCAATAATGTCACCTTCCAAGATTGGTTTATGTTCCTTCTCATCATCCTCATCACTGCCATCTTTGGTCCTTCTTGGTCGCTTGTCTTCCCTGACCTCTTCTGCATGAGCACTGTCTTCAGCAGCCTCTTCCTTCTTCACCTTACGTTTCATTGAATTGGAATCTCGTTGGTCTTCACGCAACCAGCAATGTGCTGTACCTACAAAATAGAAATGAATAATTAGTTTCAATTAGTTACGGGTCCAAGCTAAAGCAAAGCACTAATGTTGACTTTGGTGCGATGACGAACATTTGTGAAGTCATCAAGTAGATCAAGAAGTCAATTGGCACTTGAGGAATTTTGAACTTGCTGGCCAGTAGGGTTGGATTTCATATCATGTTGACTTTTCCTGATATTGCACTGCTTCTCTAAAGCAGTCACAAGTCCATTGGACACATCTACCTCCATATGCGCTATCTACTCACGCTACCTACTTGAACAGTCCGGACAAGCTGAAGTCGCTCAACGATGTCGTAACAAGACAACAAGGGAAGTCCTGGGCCCCGAAATGGCACTCGTCGGACTACGTGCAATTTCAGTTCTTCACTGTAAGAAGCTGCCTCGGTATTAAAAAAGGTCTGACATGGATCGCGGCCACCTCGTCGAGCTCCTCATCCTACGCAGAACCAAGAGGAGGCAGGATCCAATTTCTCCGATGGTATCGATTTCCAAGGAAGACAAGACCCTGGGGCGAACTTCCTCAAGATGCTGTCAAGGACTAAGGCTTCTTTGACCATCTGCGCATCATTGGCGGTAGCGAAGCCGGCTGCCACGAGATCCCACAGGCTGTAACAACACTCGCTGCCGACGATGCCATTGAGGGCGAATCGACACTCATCACTGAGCAGGTCATACGTACATCTCACCTACAAGATGCGGTACTAACAGTTTCCTTAAAAACGGCACATTTTTGGGATAAGTTCCTTAGAAAATTAGATGTTTTTTAGGTCAGGGTATGCTACGTGGTAACTCCTTCCTTTGCTCTAAAGGTAAATAGAGAAACAGAATTCATCAGCTGTTCCTTTCTCGGCGAACCGGCCCGGGCAACTTCACCTGTCTGGCTCTCTTCCCTTATTCAAGGTTCCCACAAAGTTGCTACTTATGTATGTGATGTTTGTCTCTCCTGCATAAACTATGAAGCCATTGCTGTCACAGCCATTCAAATTAGAGCAATATACCCGTAATATCTCGTGTGCAGCTTCATGAGAGCTTTCAAAAGAGACATCGTTTGAGTCTGCAGCATTTGCTGCAAGGAAATGAAGACGCATCATGGTTGTCCAACTTCTGCCATGTCCACCTGCGATGTCTCACTCTTATCCCTAGCCTAGTCCCCTTGACCGCTTGGAGTGCTGTCGTCGACCCTGGCAGAAATGGCTTGTCTGGATCGGCCCTCCAGGGTAGTAGTTACGCTATGGGGCAAGCCTCTGTGGAAGCCTAAGTCCCGAAAATCTGTACAGGATTTCTATGCTACCACCAAAGACGACTAACTCACTATATAAGCTTATCCCCAGAGCCGTTTAAGAGTCTCACGCGTCAGCTGACCTGTCTTGTCCCTCGATTGAAGTAACTGAAGCTGACTTGGTGCTTATTGATCATTGCCAATGTCTTGCATTCTTGCAATTGATCTATTGGTCCAAATATCATCGCACTAGAAGTCTTCTGCCTGTCCTTTATGGACCCATTGCGCTGTTATCGCGAGACCGTGTGTCTTTTGAGCGCATGCGCACAAAAGAGGGCCAAAGCCTAGATGAAGAAGAAACAACTGCAAAATACGATTTTTCTTGGGCAGTTCTCCTGGCAGAATAGCACACAACGGCAGCTACGTGCTGCGTAGTGATGAGCTGGGTGAGCCCAGCCGAGCCGACCGAAGCAGGGGGTGAGGGCTGAAGCAGGGTATGATAAAGTAAGCTAAGCTAACCCAACCTAGCTCACATCCGGCTCGACTTGCTCATTCAGCTCATCACTACGCCGCACGTAGCTGCCGTTGTGTGGTATTCTGTCAAGAGAGCAGGCGGGTGGGAGCAGAGCAATCTATATAGTAAGTTGTCTATGCCTTTTCCTACCAGGGTTGCCAGTTCAATTAATTGGGACGGTTGCGGCCACATTTGTGACTGTATCTGGTCGAATCTCCGCGAACCCAAGGGTCAGGAAAGATGTACTTTAGCTGGTACTTGAGATGCTGCAGCAACTTCGTGACTTATTGTGTAATGACAAAGTTACCAAGGAAGAGCATGCCAGTTCGGGGTTGTTACTTGACTAAATGTGACACAGTAGAGACAATTTTGGTTGCTGCAGATGAAATTTTACGGAAACGTCATCGTGAGCACGCAATTTTTTTTCGCCTTTGGCAGTAGTTTCTCGTCTGGTCGAATCTTTCCGAATTTGTTTTGTGATCTGGCATCAAAGATTTTGCGCAAGCTGGCAACTCTGTATCACACTTTCACTCATATTCTCTGGGCATCCGCCATCTTGAGCACCTTAGGCATCGTCAGCGAGAACCCGGACGCCCGGACACAGACCGGCAGGAGGTGAGAGTCTCCCTCAAAGTCCGCAATCTAGAGCGGTTGCCGGCCCGGAAGAAGAGAATCGGCGCCCGCATCGATCGCGAGGCGGGCACCTTCGATTCCGCCTCCAATTAACTCTCTTTTTCTGTCCTTTCGTCTCTTTCTGCAACAGAGATTTCCGCCCGCTTCGCGATCGGTGTTCCCGTCGACGTCTCCTACTCCTACTCCGATAGATCTTCCGTCATGGCCGACGAGGCGCCGGACCAGCAAGAAAACATGGACACGGCCGCGGCCACGGCTACCTCGTCCTCAGCTGCCGGTGATCGGCAGGAGCAGCAGCAAGACGCGAGTGTCGACGAAGACGACCGCAAGGTGTTCGTGGGGGGTCTTCCACAAGACGCAAAGGAGGCTGAGATCAGCGAGCACTTTTCCACGTTCGGGGAGGTGGAGGCCGTCAATCTGAAGACCGACCCGACCACAGGACGATCGCGCGGTTTTGCGTTCGTGGTGTTCAAGGACGCGGCATCAGTGGACAAGGCGACTGAAGGCGGCGAGGAGCAATACCTTAAGGGCAAGAAAGTCGCCGTTAAGAAGGCCCAGGCCAAGCAGGGCAAGGTCTACGTAGGCAGGCTACAGAAGGATGTCACGGAAGAGGAGTTGCGAGAGTTCTTTTCTGGCTATGGCGCCGTCGCTGCGGTCGAACAACCCTTCGATAAGGTTAAGAACGAAAAGAAGAACTTTTGCTTCATCACCTTTGAAAAAGAAGAACCAGCCAAGCGGCTGCTCAAGGAAGGCACCGTCACCATCAAAGAAGGCCACGACGTCGAGATCAAGAAGGTCACCCCAAAGCCGGACGCCCGCGGGATGGGCTTTGGTGGAGGCCGCGGCGGCGGTGGCATGAGGGGTGGAGGTCACCCTTCTTGGGGTGGCTATGGAGGAGCTGCTGGAGGCGGTGGCTGGGCAGGAGGCTACGGGGACTACGGATGGGGCCCCTACAGTGGCTACGGAGCCGATCCCTATTATGGAGGGGGCTGGGGAGGGTATGGAGCCGGCGGTGGTGGATGGGGTTATCAGGGAGGAGCCGGTTACGCTGGCGGGAAGACGCCTCGGGGGCGCGGAGCTCCCAGAGGTCGCGGCGGCCCCATGGGCGCCGGTCGCGGTGGTCAGAGGCAGAAGCCGTACTGACTAGGGTAAAGATCAGATACGCAGCTCTTCCTCCCTTCAATTATGCTGATGTAGGATAGACTGCTTAGTATTATTACCTCTACTTGCCCGTACACCCTTACCTGCAAGGTAAAATTAATTCTGAATTTTACTGAGCAGAGTGCATCGAGAAGCCCTTCTTGTACTATTGACGTTTGATCGTCTTGTAAGTGAAAAATAAATGTCGTTCTTTGAAAGAGACAAAGTACTTGTGAGTTTTTTCTGCATTGAGTCTCAAACCTTAACATTAAATGCTGTTTGATGCTGTTGATGAAAACTGATGCAAGTACAACGAACAATCTGCTACTGACTGCTGATGAAAACTGATGCAAACTATAAAACGAATCAAGCTGCTGATGACTGCTACGACCAAAGGAAAGGGCGAAGCTCAAATGTCTTGAGAATGATGGTAAGGGCAATTTCTTGCAGGCTGCTTCTCCCCTCGAAGTCTCTCTCCAGTAGTTGACTCCATATGCTGATGTCTCAGAAGTGTTCTAGGGGTTCCTCTACGTCTAGCAGTGCATGAATGTTGAGATATGTATTTGTGATGCGATAGAAGCAAGGCCGGCAGGCGATGATCGATTCTTCCTATCGCCCTAAACATTACTCGAGGTTCTTTAATGGGGGACTGTATAGCACTGTATTGTGTACACGTTCGTGACATGCTATGTACTCTGTATTCCTGAGTACATGTCTGACACACTGCTCTTTGTTTCAGCGTTCCGATGCCCTGACGAATTCGACATGGGTGCCTCAACTGAACAATACTGCCTGCGTTGGAACGATTTCCAGTCGAACATCGCAGGCGCTTTCAGCGACTTGCGCGACGAAGAGGACTTCCTTGACGTCACGCTGGTGTCTGACGGGCGGTCGCTGAAGGCACACAAGCTCGTTTTGTCCGCCTGCTCACCCCTCTTCAGAGCAATGTTGCGCAAGAACGCGCATCCGGAACCAATGATCTTCCTTCATGGTGTCCGCTATTCTGACGTCGCGGCAATACTCAATTTCATGTACCACGGCGAGGTGAACGTCAACCAAGAGGACCTTCAGACGTTCCTGGCCGCCGCTGAGGAACTGCGCATCCGCGGACTCAGTGACCGAAGCAGCAACACTGGGGAGCCCGCCCCAGTCACCGGTCAGGCGTCACCTTCACTCCCACACAAGAGAAAAGCTCCTTCACCGCTGGCGGATCATTCGTCGTCGCCCAAGAGCTCTCGAAGAGTCGAGGCAGCGGCAGCGACTGCTACCCCGGACGGGGGTGATGTAAGTGCCTCCAGGCCCAAGAGGAGTATGGTCATTACTCCGGACATGCCTCCAGCGGAGTACTACTCCGAGAGTCCCAACAATGATCACCCCATGCATCATCAGCCGTATGGCGAAGGAAGTCATTATGACTCTTCGCCTCATGCAAGTGTGAATCTCTATCACAGCGGGAGAGGCTCCTCCGCATCTTTTTCCTCCAGGTCCATGTTGAAAGACTCTTCCAACGGCCTACAAGGTAAGCAGAACTCTAACGCCTTGGGTATGGTGTCGACTTCTAGAACTGAGCACAATAATTAGAGCCCACAGTAGTACTTTCCTTTAGTCTTTCTCCTCTTGATCTTCTCGACTTGCTCTAAAGCGATGGTGCTGGGTGCGTTGGTTACTTACTAGCCTGCCAAAATAGTACGTGCAGTCCGTTGTCCTTAGTTGTCGCCCACTTTTTTTAGGCTCCTCCTCAACCATCACCCAGCATCACCGTTCACTCTGGCCACTTTCCGCCGCGTACTTCCAGCAGCAGGAGCAGCATTCGGCCCCCGCTCGCTGCATTTGCCCCTACTGCAGCAAAGAACTGAAGAACTCTCACTCGCTCAACGTGCACGTGAGCCGGTACCACAACGAGAGCAACGAGGGTGGTGTCGAGGTGACCTGTCCTGTTTGCAAACGCAAGTACGGCAACAAGTACAGTTTGAGGACTCACATGCATCTCAATCATAAGGACAAGCTGCATCTGTTGAGTTCCGGGAAGAAGGGCAGAAAGCCGCAGCAGCAGCCCCAGCAGGAAGCTAAAGACTCCACCACGTCCGCAGTGCGGAACCGGAAGAGCTAACTGGTGTGATGTGTACGTTTGTTGCTGTGTAAAGGCCGAGTCTGACACGGTCAATTTCGCAATGATATCGGGCGCGATCACTAGTTTCTTTACTGTTGTTCTTAAGAAGTTTCCGAACTTTTTAGCAGAGTTTTAATCAGGTTGTGTACACAATATCAGGTGCAACACGGAGGTAGAACCTTGGAAATCAGCGATGTTTCGTGTTATAAGATAGGATTGATGAGACCGCAAGCGGGAAATCATGAACTTATATCGTCAACTTTGTGCGCAAAGTTATCCATGTGTAATCAGAGCCTAACATGATGTCCATGTCACATGCATATAATATTCTTCAATACATGGTATCTAGTATACATACGTAATACGGGTCTGTTACCCGCATTCATTCACATTATTGTGCTCAGTTTTGTTAGAGCTTGAGTTATGGTAAAAGTCAAGCTGCTTTACATCATACCCACGTTTCTCTCAGGTCCTCCGTCGTTCCCCGGTCTGCAAGGTCTCCAGTATTCTCTACACGAACTAGGCGGCCGAGACTCCTCAGATCCGCTGGCGCGCTTGCAAGTAGCTCGCACGTCCAAGGGGTGGCACTGTCCGCACTGCTTGCATGTGTCCACCACCAAAGGCAATCTGAAGTCGCACATCGTCAGTGGCAGGCACAAGAACTACGAGAAGGCTTTCGAGTGTCATTTCTGCAGAAAGACCTACTCCACCCGGCAGTCGCTACAGGTGCACATCTCCACTAACCACAGGGAGGAGAGAGATAGGGAGTCCTCGCAGCTGGTAGCTGGAATGGCACGGTCGCTGGCAGAAGAGCAAAGGTCTTATGGCGTCTCCATGATTCCTCTAAACAGGCAGCATCAGTATTTCGACGAAGGAAGCGTGAAGTATGAGGAGCCATTTTCTCCTCGCCCGCAGCGTCATCAAATAGAGCAAACTCCTGACCTTTCCCAACCATGTCGAGAAGATACCTCGCAAGTCCCCAATATCTTGAAAGATGAAACCGACTAAAAGTTATATGTGCTCACTTTTTTAAGCACATAGGCATACTTCAGAAGACTAGCTCCATGTTCTTTTGATACTGGCGCTATATGACATTGCATTACTCAAGTCCTGCTCTTTCTCTGTGCCAATAGCTCTGTTACGACGTAGCATACACACCGCGCACCTGGCACGAATCACTGTTGGCTTACTCGTCAGCCCCTCTCTCTAGGGGCCAAAGAAGCAACTGCATGTTGAAAAGAAGGCTCTCTCGGGGTCAACGCTCTGGGGCACTCCTCCTCCCCCCCCCCGGAGTAGATGGCGGACCCTCCGAGGGTGCATGTTAACCAAAGAGCACCTTTGGCCTACTGCATGAAAGATTGAGTTTTTTCATCCCCCCTGTGATTGTAGGGGGCAAGGTGTTGATCCTCACCAGTCACTCGTTTCCCGGGTCCCATGCCGTCACCACCATGCCAATAATAATCTAAGTCACTTGAACTGTCGCGAAGGAGATGCTGATCGGACTGAGATGCACATTGCTCCTTGAAGGTATAAGACATACGAGATGCACTCGTAGGCAGTGTGAAAAAGAGTGCTCTTAGTATTTACTGTTGTTTACATAGTCCCATGTCTGCATTGCAGTTGTACTAGCGATATCCTTGCGTATCACGTAGATTTTCGGCGATCTTAATGTCTCCCTGCTTGATATGGACATGATAGAATCTTTATACGTATTTATGAGTTATATCACATTCAACCGCGGACTTTGCACAATGTATGGCATAATTAGGGGAATGGTGATGTTACGCTATGTCTGTAACCACTGGAGTCTTGAAATGTAACAGTACATGCACACATGTGCCATGATGCGTCTCTCGTGGAGTGCAGTGTTGCAGATCTCACTTGCAGTGTAGAAGTGCTGCAATTATATAGGTATGCACCACTAGCATCCACTAAATGCGTGAGTCAAAAACTGCTGGTAACTAGTGTAACAAGGTAATGTAACGCACAGTGGAAGCAGTATGTGCTTGTGTGTCCATTTTTGCTAGTTGACTCGACTTTTGAATTATGGTTATGGTTCTCTTCACAAAGTGATCATTATTCACTGTGGCAAGCACGAGAAAACGGGGTTAACAAGTGTCCTTCGGCCTAACTAGGAGGGAAAAAGGCCGCAAAAGGTCACTTCAAGAAAGTGAAAGAAAAGCATATTTATAGCCTTGAATTGAAAAAAAAAACATTTGGACGCCATTTTTTCATTGATTTCAGTTTTCCAAAATAAATTTTTATATGAATCACGCGAATCATATTCAGTCTTTGGACTAATATCCAGCCCCAAAGAGAACTGCACTTCAGCAGCACTATTCACTTGAGTGTATCATGTAGCTCAGGTATGACTAGGCTCCAATGCATTCTAAAAAGACTGGTTGCGGTGCTGCCTGTTAAATCTGAGGCTGCAGGCAGTGGGCAAAAGTCTGGTTGGGCAAAAAGTGGTGTTTACCATTTCCTTTTTTCGTGCGCTCTACTATTGGGGATGACTATTTTTTTCTTATTTCTCCCCAAAAGACAAACAGGATACCAAAGTTTTGCTGGCCAGTGAAAACACAAAAGAACCAACTTACTGGACCAGACTGGGGTTTATGCGAACTCGGGCCCATCCGGACTCGACACACGAACTGTACCAGCTCGCGGGCTGAGATACAAAATTAAGAGTGTGTTGCTAGGCAGGTACCGGAAAGTGAAGGAAAAAATATATTATGAGCATTCTTTTATTTCCTCGAACAACAAATAGCTTGAAAAGGTAAGATTTATCCATCATGATTAGTTGGAGTGCTGCACGTCAATCATTGAGGTCAGAGGTAGGAAAAAGCTGATCTTGAGGTTTGAGCTGTCCTCCGTGACGTAAAACCATGGAAGCTTCGAGAGAGGTCGGTTGCCCGTTATCGTTGTCAGAAGGAGAAACGAAGGAGCCATCAAAATTCATGAGTCATAATAATGAAAGTTGCCATACATCAGTAGCTCCTAACATTTTTCTGCCCAACCCGGGCAGGTGATGCGAGTTGCGGGCAATGTGGGCCCAGAAAACCGGTGCGAAATTGAAGGCTGGCCGTGCTCCACTCGAGGCCACCTCTAAAGACTAGAGACCTGAGAAACGAGAAATGGGGATGAGTTCCATACTCGAGGAACGACGTGAATGCCCTGCCCATGTCGGTGAAACACGTGAGCTGAGTCGAAGCAGGGTACGTTACAGACGGCCTCGTCCACAACAAGTTCCATACCCAATCCGGTTTCCTTGACGCTCCGTTCCCTCTCCTTTCGATGTTACATACACGATAGATACTCAAAGTTATTGCACTCCTCAGACGACCCCATTGGCCCTCAGTTGCTTTCGGCCTCTACTTCAATATAGCATAGCTCCCATTCATGGTGCTTGCTCGCTCAGTGTGACGTCATCAGACGTTTTCCTCCGTCTGCTACTTCTGTCTGAGGCAAAAGGTAGCGAAAGTCGCCGCGTTTTACACTTCTTGCTCTTCTTGGCCCAGATGAATACGCCTTCGATTCCTGCTGACTTTTCTCTGGTGTCCCGCTTCCGATCTCTTTGACGTCATGCCGTTGATATCCCTGGGTCGTGTTCGGGGCGGCGGGACAACCACAGCCGGTGGTCGCTGAGGCACTGGTTCCAACTGGAATGACGACGACGACATCGACGAGCCCCTGACCACAAACACCAATCTGGCGCAAGAATGCCGAACAGCTTTCAACAGCGAATGAAAGTACGACCGAAACCTGCGGTTCAGATGGAGAGAAAAGGTGATGCAAATGACAGAGCAGCGATCCCACCTTCATGTTGTTTCAGAGCAAATGTTTTCCTCTCAATTAGGACAAGTTAGGCTTAAAAGCTCCATATTGACTTTACTTTCAATTAGATTACTGATTAATGGGATCAGAGAAGCAGTCAAGCCAGACAACCTTTTGTATTCTCCATCCTATCTCAATGAGGTCCGATAGAGTTGTGAGCAAAAGATGTTAGACAGTTAAAAGCACCTTTGATGAATGTGGGCAGGCCTAGGAGAAGAGGTTTCCAGCCTAAAAATGGTGCAAGCTGTAGTGATTGCATATCTGCCCAAGCAGTGGCCGCATAGCCCCACCTATATAGTGTCTGCCCATGTAGAACTGCCGCCACCCCACCCATGTTGTCTCCCCTCATGATGTCCTCCCTAACCATTTTGCTGTCTGCCGCACGTTGCATCACTGGTGCCTCGGTAAGTTCTCAAGAGTACCTTGCGCTCATGAAGTAGTAGATGATTGGATTGATCATGGAGTTCGCCATGGCCAGCCAGTAGAAGGCCAAGTATATGTGCTGGGTGATGGGCAAACTGATGATCTCTTTGTGGTGGTACGCGTAGAGGAAGTAAGCGTGGTAGGGAAACCAGCAGATGCCGAAGACTACCACTACCGTCACAAACATCTTCACCAGCTGTAAGAGGAATACAGTGTGCAGCACAAGAACGCATGACCTCCAAGAATTCCATCGGGGCCACTCAATCGAGGATTTCGTAATTAGCGAGAGCAAGGATCGCTTTCAATCTGCCGGACGCATGAGTCAAGGCAGGAGTAAGTCAACTAACTATGAGCCTTCTCTGGTTAACAAGGATATTATGGTCAGTCCTTTTCTTAAGTATTGTTGTCATCACAAGGAATGTATTAAAAACAATTATATACATCATGCACGGGCCTGCCTCGCAGAATTAGTGCAGTCAGCGTCAGGCACGTAAGTGACTAGCGCTGGTGCGAGAAAACGTGCTGTGTGTATGACATGGCTTCAATGCATTCAAAAGTTAAAAGTGGAGGTCACCTACCTGCCTCACACGGACTTCACCTCCTAATTCTGGCCCGTCACCAAGGCTTCTACCTGTGGCGTTGTGACGCAAAATTCGATCGAATTTGCATGGAGGGTCTGTCGTTGCTGCACATACGTACTTTGAGGTCAAAAGTTTGCATGCAATTGCGAGAAAAGACGATGATTATTATTTCCCAATGTTACTTTAGCGTTATGAATCCATTTATTTCCAAGTGCTTCTTCTCGGCTCATGAATTGTCTTCTTGCACAATGACATTGATTTTTGCGCAAGTGAACTATGAGCATCGCTAGGCATTGGGGAAAACAAAAAAGGTTTCCTTCGGTGAGTTTTAGCAAGAGTTGTCAATGAATATGTAGCCATTCAAAGTAATCGTACTGAATACACTTCCGGGGAATATTCAAAAGAAACCGACACTTTTTTCTTAACATTTGGCTACGATGAATATTACTTGCAAAACAAATTATTTCCTGAGAATGCTGTCAATAGCAAAATTTGAAAATGGTGTACTCTACGCTGCTTAGTGCGTTCAATGCCCCACAGCAAATTTAGGCTCAGCAAATTTGAGAGGTTACTTTGGCGGATACTTTTTGAATATTGATATGTATCCGGATACTTTTTTGGAATATTCGTATTCACATTAAAACAAAGAAAGTAGTCTCCTGGGCAAGTCTAGTTTTAGCTGGTGATCCAACCAGATATATAGGTACTCTCTAGATCACTGGTTTAAACCGGAACCCGCAAAGTCACCGATGCCGATGTTCCCGTTCCAGGTAGCCGAGTAGCGGACCAAAGCAACTAGATGGTGGCTGATTTTTTTCAGTGTCCGTGAGCTCGGAGCTCAGAGCACCAGGGATGTCTTCGAGCTGTTGACTGGAGTGAAGATTACATCGCTCAAAGTGACTCGCAAAGAGGCAGTTCAGACCCATCCCTAAAGCTCTAAGTCCGGACCCAGGGGTGCTAAAGACAATCCTTTTTTGACTTAGCAAAAGAAAACGCCACCTAGCTGTGATGAGCGGTAGACTTTAGGAAGAACAGTGCAATCTTGTCACTTGTTGCCCTATTTACCAGATGCGTTATATAGCATTGTTGTAGCTCTGACGAATAAAAATGAGAACAAATTATCAGCAAGAAGACATTGTTTTTTAAGGCAAGAGGGAACATTTTTCGGCATTAGCAGCTGCAGATTAATCGGAATGGGAAAAGTGATTTTCGCACTTACGTGGCCGCCTAGAACACATTCGACAATCGAATACCCGAGTGTTGAGTGAAGTATGGTGTAATTCAAGCATGCTGGGAAGTGTTTACCTCTTTCCCCCCATGATGAGGAGAGATGCAATCTTTGGGAGAAAACAGTGAGTAGGGATCAGTCCAAGGAAGAGGAATACAAAAAGTTGCAGCATGCTTACGTGTCCCTGTGACTCCAGCAACGAATTCAAAGTGTAAAAGCAGACGCATTGCGGGAAGAAACTCCACTTGCAGGTGGAGGCTATGAGGCCTATAAGGCCTGTTGCTAACATTCTTTTCTCGGAAGGCCTTATAGCGAAGGTGACACAAAGAAGGTCTTGAATTTCTGCGATGGTTCTCACATTCTGAGCAGCCCGAACGTCTTTACGCCTCTGAAGAGAAGAAGCTTGAAAATGCTTATCCTGGATGAAGACCTAGGAAAATCTTGCATGAAGAATCTTCCAAGGCACTAAAGAAGCACTATCTGCCAGTGTCTGCTGTCCAATCTGTTACGGACGGCTCTGAGTGAACTTTTCATAGTACCACACTACGCAGCAAAAAAGGTCAGACACTTACAATTTGCTCTTAACCTTGGCTCAGCTGCTTCAACTTTCATTAGTTCGTGCTTGTGCATTCATTCGTGCTTGTGCAATTGTCACACAAGCCAGTTGGACTTGGGCTTGAACCAGCTTGGACCGATCCCCTGTACTCTTGCTGCAGATACCCCTCTATTACCTGCAACGAAAAAGGTCAGACACATATCATAAGCACGAGTTTTTGAGGCCATAGTTTGAAAGAAATAAGCGACCAAACTTTTTTCGTTTTTGCTTAGGGATCATCACTTTCTCCCTTTTTTTGTTGCGCACTCTACATATGACCCTGAAAACGGTACTCAGCGTGCTGTTTCTGGAATTGCACCAAGTTCCACCCAAAACTTGAGGTTCCAATGGCCGAATGTCTTCTGAGCGGTTTTATTGAATGGAGTGGGTCAAAATTTTTGCCACAGTACAGTCCTTGGTGTAAAGATTAGCCGCGGACATGACTACACCTTATATGCTGCACCGGGACATTTTGAGTTGGAATTTTGAAGTGGAACACATAGATATTATGCATGGGCACAATATTGGGTACAGAGGTTCAATGTTGGGGATGTCCATTTTGGTGCTAGAATGCTCAAATTGAGACCAACTGGAGGGAGTGGCACGCCAAGCAGGCTGAAAATTTGGCTTTGTCAGGAAGGAACCATTAATGAAATGGACTGAAATTTTCATGGGAGAATCCCAGAATTGTTAGTCCTTGCCTGATTAGCTTGCTGCCTTTCCCACATGCTCCATAATGGAATAGGGGATTCACCAACTTTTCGTCTCACCGGACTTTTCATCTCACCGGATTTTTGTCTCACTAGACTTTTCGTCTCAATATGGTTTGTCTCATCTGACTTTTCATCTCGTCTGACTTTTCGTCTCGTCTGATTTTTCGTCTCATCTAATTTTTCATCTCGTCTGACTTTTCGTCTCGTCTGACTTTTAGTCTCATCTGACTTTTTGTCTCAATGTGGTTTGTCTCACAGCAACCAGCTGTGAAATCAGTCATGCAAAACCTTAAAATCAAATGGACACACAGACACATGGGCATTGCACTTCATATAAGAGGGATATATTTCAGTTTTCATTACAATTTGCACAAAATCCAAATACTCAAGACAGCTGTAACTTCATGACATGGGGTTGCCTCCCATGTTTCTTTACAGATGGAAACTGCTCCATCTTGCCATCTTCAAAGCAGGAGAAAAGATGTGCCCTCATTCCTGTTTTGTTGTAAGTAACCCATGATGCATCAATTCCATGACACAAGTCCACTGTGTCACAAATGCAATGGCAACAACCCCACAATCATTTGCATTGTCCTGCTGGCTTGGTAGAGGTAGTTTCATGGAGCATCCCTGCTGACAGCTTACTGCTTGCTGCTGCAGCCGCTGCAGCCATCATCCCTGTCAGAGTGCACCTGGGTGTGTATCCTGTGGTCCTGGGTGAAAAGTCCAGTAAGACCAAAAATTTTGGTGAGATGAAAAGTCCGGTGAGACGAAAAATTGGGACACAGGAATAGGGAACGGAGCATCTGCCCCTTCCACACCGCCATCTTCTCCCAATATAGTTGTATTCAAAGTAGTTGAGCACATCTTTAAGCTTATGGGGAATTTCCTCTGCCAGGTCGTCAAAGGCATCTTCATTTATTAGGAGGCGTGCCGATGCAAGCAAACCTTTGCATTCCATTCTGAAGTCTTTATTCTCATTGTACTCAATACGACGGCCAAGTTGTTAAGTGCCACAGTCTTTGTCCCAGGTGGAATTAGCATCCAATTGTTGAAAGATTTGTGAATGCTGACTGGGCTTAGTTTACTGTTGCCTGTTAAAAATCTGTCATCAAACGGAATTGTGGCAGCCTTTCATCAATATATTGACTTCTGCAAACATTCTGTGGGAGGTTCACCTGCTATTGTTTGGCAGCAAGGCAAAACTGAATGGAATCACAGACAGTCCGATGGCAACATGGATGGTGTATCCTTGATAGAAAATTTCTGGAGCTACTTTGAAAGTTCCATCTTCGAACCAACTGGTATTCTCAACAAGTAATTGAATGGAACCAAAGACTAGAATTTGCTGGTGGTCTTCATAGCCAGTGTTGACAATTAAATTTTGTCTAAAAGCAGGTAGAATATCAAAGTCATGGTATTGAATTGGTAGGGGGAATGCTTCTCATGCATGTCTCTTATGGTGACCTGTGTTGGTCGGTCAGATTCATTTTGGAAGAAACTCTGGCAGCAACTTCTTCTGACACATGATGCAAAGCATGCTGCACCATTGCCTGAGGAGGATCATTCGTCGTTTTTGTCCTTACAGCACCTCCCGTTCATGGTGTTGGCAGTAACTGCTACCTGCAACCTGTACAGGTAGCTTGCCTTGGCCAGCAGGTTCTTGCCTTTCTGACTTTTCGCAAATTGCATTGCTATAATCTGCAACTTTTGGACTTTCCTCTGCCAGGTCTTGGACTTTCCTCTGCCAGGTCTTGGACTTTCCTCTGCCAGGTCTTGGACTTTCCTCTGCCAGGCCTTGGACTTTCCTCTGCCAGGTCTTGGACTTTCCTCTGTCTCATACAATTTGCTTCAGACCAGCAACTTCTGGATGGAACAGTACTGTTTGTTTTGGACCAAAAGTAGTCCCGCGTGGACCATTGTCTGGTTCGCATGATGAACTGCGATTTCCTGGTAACCGTACACATTCTCCTGCTGCACACGTTTAAACCGTGCACATTCATCTACCATTTTTGAATCTGCTATTTTGACTCCTGCGCTTTACCCGTTGTACCGAAAGAGTTGTGGGGAAATGAAACAGCCGACGGCTATTTAAATTTTGTTCAAAGGGCTTGATCAGATCTCATCGCAGGGCGGAGGAGTCATTGATACCCGTGCATCGTAACGCAGGGCAGCTCACTAACGCTTGAGGTCTCCCTTTTCAGTCAAAAGCAGCTGGAGAAGGAGGTGATGTACTGATTTGACGGTCAGATTTGCTATGCATGAGTCCTTCCCAATGCTATTTTTCAATTTGTAAAAATATTGGCTTGCGATCCTTTTTTGTCATCGCGTGACCAGGCACAATAGTCGAAGTGTGCAAAACTTCACCGATTGTGCTCCAATGACTTTTTTTTGCAAGGTGTCTCGTTTTGACTGGGCTGCCCTGTATTGTACTTTCATTCCTTCGACGTGCTTATTAACAACGATAGATAAAAGCAAACCTTTCGTTTGTTGGAAATCGCGCCCGCACGCTGTTGAGATGCCTGGGGGTTGTCGGGCTGATTCTGGTGACTATTGAGGAAGTCCTCACTCCACAGGACCAGACTGATGTGCGTGTAAGATATGAGCATCTGCAGCATGGGGACTACATACGTAACCAGAGTGAAGAAGATGTTGAAGCTGCGAATCATATTGTCACCAGTGGGTCAATGCGTAGTGTACATACATTACGAGCGCTGAACTCACGCGTATTCGTAGAAAGATTCGGAGGGCAGACCGTCGGGCCAAATGAGGAGGCAGTAAAGAACTTCGACGCCGTTTATGGTTCTGCGAGAAAATATACAGGAGGTGGTGACCAAATGTTTCTTGATGCAGCCGGATAAGGTATAATATAGCAACTACAGCGAAAGGTGTCCCCGTGAATTTCCGGTCCAAAAACCTTCGAGGTCACGAGAAGGGGTTACAATTGGCAAGAGGTTAGTGCAGAATATCAATAGCTGATGTCTGTTAAGATGCTGAATGCATCCCAGAGCCATTGAAAGCAAGGTGTATTCGCAGCTCGGGTCGAGTAATCACCTACACTTTTTGACAGCTTTTTTGAGCCGAGCGTTCTTTCAACACCCTTTCGTGTTAGGTTGAAAGAACTTCTTACCGGCTGTCTCGGACATCTCTATTGAAGTGCTTGTGGTGTGCCTTATGAATCAGATGACATGGTTTGACAAGGTACAAAGATTTGGCAAGTGCGATTTGTGAATATATTGGCATCGATCAATTACACACATTGTAATCATGGTTAGATAATTAATTACTTCTTGATCTCAATTATTCGGTCAATTAACCCTATCTGGGTGGGACTCTAGGATGACGTGAAAGGGGGGGGACAGTTTCGGTACAAATATATTGTTTTTTCTAAAGCAAATGTGAGAATACTCAAGTGGCAGAAATTGATGAGAAGCAAAAAAAATATATCTTTGCCATCTTCTTGACTACTTGACATCAGTCTTTGCTCCTCATTTGGCACCAATCTTG